>Ga0066860_10000300_pt1 | contig 21235 bp, 17 predicted proteins | sample ETN07SmetaG_FD_65601 | JGI IMG/M metagenome (GOLD analysis project Ga0066860, IMG submission 65601) | Marine microbial and viral communities from oxygen minimum zone, Eastern Pacific Ocean - ETNP2014F14-07SV275 | ecosystem: Environmental > Aquatic > Marine > Oceanic ... | reverse complement strand
TAATATAAAATGATTTGGTATCATTTTTCTAATTTTTATTAAATCCTCAGTCCTATTAGCACCAACAACGTACATCATATTTTTATGTGATGACCAAGAAAGAGAATTCTTTATTACTTGCTGAAATAATTTATTATTTGAACCTTCAATATTCAAATATTGAAAATCTTCAGCTCCAGAGTTTGAAGTAAGAGATAATAATATTGTCCATTTATTTTTAAATTCTAAATAAGGTAAAATAGAATCTTTACCCATATAAGGTGATAGTGTTACTGCATCAAAATTAAAAGTTTCAAAAAATGATTTTGCATACATAGTAGAAGTATTACCAATGTCTCCTCTTTTTGCATCAGCTATTTTAAAAATATTATTAGGGATATATTCAATTGTTTTTTTAAGAGATTCTATGCCTTTAGAACCTAATGACTCATAAAAAGCCAAATTAGGTTTATAAGCAATTACTAAATCCTGAGTCGCATCTATTATAATTTTATTAAATTCAAAAACCGGATCAGCAGTTTTTAACAAATGTTTAGGAATTTTATTTATATCTGTATCTAAACCAACACATAAGTAAGATTTTTTTTGTTTAATCGAACTAGCAATTTGTTCTAAATTCATATCACCTAAAATCAATAACCTCAATATCTGGATAAAGAGATACATCAAAAGTAAAGAAGGTATTATCAAGTTCTTCCTCTAAAAATTCATTGATTGTATAGACAAACTTACTATTAGTATTATCATATACAGAAAAGCTATGTAAAAAATTATTTAGATCAATTTTAAAAACAATTTTATAATATGTTTTATATTCATCTTGAGGATATAATTCTATAATATTCAATTTATCTTCTTCTCCTATATACTTATAATCAAAACCATTTTTGTAAATATCAAAAATATTACTTAGTGAAATGTCTTGTTCTGATGCATCAAATTCCGATATAGTTACCTCATTTAAATCATCTAAATAAGTCCATGAAGTTTTAGAATCATTTATAATTTTTTGGTCTTCTATGTATAGAACATATTTTTCTCCTTTTATAAAAATTTTTCCTTCAAAAGAATCAGAAATATTTTCTGTCAAATTTATCATTGAATAAGTGAATGTGGTTGAAAAACTTTTCATCTTTTTATAATTATCGCTCATAGAATTAAGCAATGAAAATGCTTTTTTATCAGGATCATAACCAGATGAAGAAATAATCGAAGTCAAAAATGTTAATAATAAGTATTTCATAATTTATAATACAAATTTAATCAAGTTGATTAATTAATTTCTCTAAAGCATATTCATTTTCAATCAAAACTTTTCTTGCTTTACTTCCTGCTGATGGTCCAACTATGCCAGCCACTTCAAGTTGATCTGTTAATCTACCTGCCCTATTATATCCCAATTTTAGTTTTCTTTGTAAAAGAGATGTGCTTCCTTGTTGATGAAGTACAAATAATCTGGCAGCATCCTCAAATAATGGATCCCTATCAGATAAATCAATATCAGCTATTTGTATTTCATTTTCATCAATGTATTCAGGTAATAAATAAGCAGAGACATAACCTCTTTGTTCACCAATAAAATTACATATTCTTTCAATTTCAGGAGTATCAATAAATGGACATTGAAGCCTAATAATATCTGAACCTGTAGAAAAAAGCATATCACCCATTCCTACAAGTTGTTCTGCTCCCTTAGCATCTAAAATAGTTCTAGAATCCATATTTGAAGTTACCTTAAAAGATATTCTTATAGGAAAATTTGCTTTTATTACTCCCGTTATAACATTTACAGAAGGCCTTTGAGTAGCAATTATCAAATGTATTCCAATTGCTCTAGCTAATTGAGCAAGTCTAGCTATAGGATTTTCAATTTCTTTTCCAACAGTCATCATTAAATCTGCTAACTCATCAATAACCAATACTATATAAGGTAAATATCTGTGTCCTTCATTAGGATTAAGTTTTCTATTAATAAACTTTTTATTGTATTCTTTTAAATTTCTAGATTGAGCTTCTCTTAATAAATTATACCTAACATCCATCTCTGTACATAGAGAATTTAAAGTGTGAACTACTTTTTTAGTTTCAGTAATTATAGCCTCTTCACTATCGGGTATTTTGGCTAAAAAATGTTTTTCAATTTTACTAAAAAGCGATAATTCTACTTTTTTTGGATCTATAAGAACAAATTTTAATGTAGAAGGATGTTTTTTATACAATAAAGATGTTAACATAACATTTAAACCTACAGATTTTCCCTGACCAGTAGCACCTGCAACTAATATATGAGGCATTTTTGTTAAATCCGTTATGAAAACTTCATTAGATATAGTTTTTCCTAAAATAAGAGGTAAATCAAAATTATTTTTTACAAACTTTTCAGTTTTCATAACAGATCTTAAACTAACTAATTCTCTATTTTTATTTGGAACCTCAATACCGATAGTTCCTTTACCTGGAATTGGAGCAATTATCCTAATACCTAAAGCTGATAAACTTAAAGCAATGTCATCTTCAAGATTTTTAATTTTTGAAATTTTTACACCTGCTTCAGGTACAATTTCATAAAGTGTTACAGTTGGCCCAATGGTCGCTTTAATTTTAGCAATCTCAATATTAAAATTTTTTAAAGTTTCTAAAATTTTTTCCTTATTAGATTCAAGTTCATCCCTAGTGACTTGAATTTTTTTATTAGGTATGTGATCTAAAATATCGATTTTTGGGTATTTATAAAATGATAAATCAAGTTCAGGATCATAAATATCTCCAGTCTTAGCAGAAGTCTGTTTTTCCTTTTTAGTTTCTTCAACTTTCAAAACAATGTCATCATCTAAATTAGTTGAATCAATATCAGGCATTTTACTTAATATTTTTTCTTCAACTTTATTTGATTCTTCTTCGACATTAATTTCTTCTTCATAAACATCACCATTTTCTACATCTAAATCATCGATAGATACATTTTTATTTTTATTTAAAAAATTAATATTGATTGAATAGACACCGAAATAAAAAATAATAAATAAAAAAAGAAGTAATAAAAGTATTAATATGGTAGAAAATCCAAATAAATTTTGAAGAAAAATTGATAAATTATAACCAACATTTCCTGTAAAATTTGTAAGAAAAAAATTATCAGGAAAAATATTTAAAAAATAACCCATAAATGATGATATCCATATAATTCCAAAAGAAGAAAAAATAAAAATTTTTCTAACAGAATAAACTTTAATATCAAATAATAATCGCATTGAAATAATCACAAAAAAAGGAACTAGAAAAAAAACAGAAATTCCAAATCCTTCAAAAATCAAATAATGAGAAGTATACGCACCAACAATTCCTAGCCAATTTTTTGCTTCTTTACCTAAAGAATCTATTGATAATCCTGAATTAATTAAACTTTGATCATCAAAACCTGTAAATAAATATGAAACTAATGATAATAATATTATAATGGATGCAACCAAACTTAAGCCACCAGAAGCAAGTTTTATTTTATTAATAAATGAAGGTTTTTTATTATCCTCTTCTCCATAATAATCTGTATTGTATGAACTTTCTACCATTTAATTCAAATTTAACTATAGATTTTTTATTAAATATTCATCTTTTCTTTTTTTAATAAAGTTTTATTTATTCTACTAATCATACTTGGACCTTCATAAATCCAGCCAGTATAAACCTGAACTAATGAAGCACCTAAATTTATTTTATTAATAACATCATCCGATGTAAATACACCTCCTACTCCAATAATTTTAAAATTATTACTTGATTTATTATTAATATATGAAATGATCTCATTTGATTTATTTTTAAGTGGTTTACCACTTACTCCCCCTTTTTCAATGCCATTATTTTTTGATATAATATTATTTCTAGATAAGGTAGTATTAGTTGCTATTATACCATCCAGCTTATATTTTAAAGAAACTTCAATTATATCATCAAGTTCAACATTCGTTAGATCAGGAGAAATTTTTAATAGAACAGGCTTTCTTTTACCACTTGAAAGATTTTCATTTTGAATTTTTTCAAGTATTAAAGAAAGATTATCCTTACTCTGCAACTTTCTAAGTCCTGGTGTATTAGGTGAACTCACATTAATTACAAAATAATCAACATACTTTCTTAATTTTTTAAAACAAATTAAATAATCATCTACAGCTTTTAAATTAGGAGTTATTTTATTTTTTCCAATATTCGCTCCAACAACTATACTCCCAGAATAATCTTTTACTCTTTTTAATATTTCATCCACACCATCATTATTGAAACCCATACTATTAATTAAAGCCTTATCTTTTTTTAATCTAAATAATCTAGGAGTATCATTTCCTGATTGAGGTTTAGGCGTAATTGTACCTACTTCAACGTGACCAAAACCAAAAAATTCAAGCTCATTAAGTAATTTTGCATTTTTATCAAATCCTGCTGCCATTCCAATTTTATTTTTAAAATTTAAGCCAAATACATTGGTCTCTAATAATGCATTAGAAAAATTATATCTCGACTTAATTAAGTAAGATAGGATAGGTATTCTAAAAATAAATTTTATTAGTATGAAAGAAATATTATGGATTAATTCAGCATTAAAAAGAAAGAAAACTGGACGAATTAACAGCTTATACATATGCAAATATAAACATAGAATTAACTCCTAGGATGAAATTCTCTTACAACTTGTTTTAAATAATCTCTATTTAAATGAGTATAAATTTCCGTTGTTGTAATGGATTCATGACCAAGCATTTCCTGAACTGCTCTAAGATCTGCTCCTCCTTCAATCATATGTGTTGCAAATGAATGTCTAAATGTATGTGGACTAATATTTTTCTTTAATCCTATTTTTTTAGATAAATCTTTAACAATTATAAAAATCATATTTCTGGTTAATTTTTTTCCATACCTATTAAGAAATACAAAACCCTCATTACCTTCTCTAATTTTCATTGAATTTCTATAGTCATTAATATATATGGTTATAAATTTAATAGCAGGTTTACCTATAGGCACTAATCTTTCCTTTGAACCTTTTCCTAAAACTTTTATAAATCCTATATCAAGAAATAAATTTTGAATACTCAAATTATTTAATTCAGAAACCCTTAAACCACAGCTGTATAGTGTTTCAATTATAGCTCTATTTCTAGTTCCTTCATAAGTTGATAAATCAATACTTTCTAAAATTTTTTCAATATTTTGTAATGTTAGTACATCTGGTAACTTTCTAATAAGCTTTGGGGCTTCAACTAATTCCATAGGATTAACGGTAATTTTTTCTTCAATTAATAAATAAGAAAAAAAAGATTTAATTCCAGATATTATTCGTGCTTGTGTGTAAGATGAGATACCTAACTTAACAATATACTCTAAAAAATTACTAATAATTTTTGAATCAATTTCAACGTAACTAATTTTTAAATTCTTTTTTTCTAGAAACTGAACAAATTTGTTTACATCATTTACATATGCAGAAATAGAATTTTCTGAAAGAGATCTCTCTAACTTTAAAAAATTTTTATACTCAATAATTTCGTACTCCCACATACATGTATTTTATTTATATTAAATTTATATAAATCATGAAATTAATAATTATTAATGGTCCAAATTTAAATCTTCTAGGTATAAGAGAAAAAAAAATATATGGAAATACTTCATTTGAATCATATTTTAAAATTTTAAAAAAAAAATATTCCAAAATTCAACTTGAATATTATCAATCTAATCATGAGGGAGAACTAATAGAAAAAATACAAGAAACTGGCTTTGATTATGATGGAATAATTATTAATGCAGGAGGATTTACTCACACCTCTATAGCTTTAAGAGATGCTATTTCTTCTATTAATTTACCAGCTGTTGAAGTGCACATTTCCAATATATTTTCAAGAGAAGAATTTAGAAAAAAAAGTTACTTAAGTGATGTGTGTGAGGGAATTATATCAGGACTAGGATTAATTGGATATGATTTTGCTATTAATTATTTTGATTCCAAATAATGATAAAAATTTTTACTGATGGTTCAAGTAGAGGAAATCCAGGCCCAGGAGGATATGGTGTAGTAATGTTATATAAAGGCAATAGAAAAGAATTAAGTCAAGGTTACAGAATTACGACAAACAATAGAATGGAATTAACAGCTGTTATCAAAGCACTAGAAGCGATAAAAAAAAATAGCATTAAAATAACAATTTATTCAGATTCAAAATACGTAGTCGAATCAGTTGAGAAAGGTTGGGTATGGAATTGGGGGAAAAAAAAATTCAAAAAAAAGAAAAACATAGATTTGTGGAAACAGTTTATTCCACTATATAAAAAATTTAACATAAAATTTATTTGGGTAAAAGGTCATGCAGGAATAAAAGAAAACGAAAGATGTGATAAACTAGCTAATTTAGCTCAATCCAGCAATTTAATCAATGATACAGGCTATAAAGCTTAAAAATTAATATTCTTTTTTATTTAACATAATTTATTGCAGCTCCAATAATTCCAGCATTATTTTTATAATGAGCTGGAATTATTTTAGAATTACATTTTAAATCGAATTTAAACTCGTCAAAGTACTTACTTATTCCCCCACCAAATATTATTAAATTAGGAGATATCAAAGATTCAACAAATAATAAATATTCTGTAAATCTTTCTGACCACTGTTTCCAAGATAAATTTTGTTTCTTTCTCACATAATTTGACGCATATTTTTCAGCACAATCACCATACATCTTTAGATGACCAAATTCAATATTTGGAACCAATTTTCCATCATAAAAAATAGAAGTGCCAAGACCTGTTCCAACTGTAATTATTATAACAGTTCCTTTAGTATTTAAATCCTTATTTAAAGTTATCTCAGCAATACCTGCTGCATCAGCATCATTACAAACCACACATTCCAAATCAAATTTTTTTAAAAATTTGTTTTTCAAATTTACTCCAACCCATTTTTTACTAATATTAACTGAGGAATAAATTTTATTTTCTTTTACAATTCCAGGAAATCCACAACCTATCTTTCCATTCCATTTTAATTTCTTAATTATATTATCATTAATACCTTTTAAAATTAATTTAGGAGTAGATATGTCAGGTGTAGAAAATCTAATTTTATCTGAAAGAAGTTTTCCTGATTTAGTATCAACAATTGCTCCTTTAATTCCAGAACCACCAATGTCTATACCTAAAACTTCCATTATTTTATAATTTTTAATTTAGCAAAATTTAATAATAAAGTCTTCTCTCCAACAGATTTAAATTTTACTATCGCTTTTTTTTGATTCGCATCAATATCAACTTTCATTATTTCACCACTACCAAATGAAGGATGTTGAACATTTACACCTTCCTTTAATTCATTAATATTACTAGATGCAAATTGAGAATTGATATTATTTTTTGACAATTTAGAAATAGGCTTTATATTTTTCCTCTTTTCTCTCAAAACATTTTTTATAAATGATTTATTCACAAGATTAGATTCATTTTCAAGATATAATGGGTTTATTTCTTTAATAAATCTACTCATCTGACAATCTTTTAACATACCATATCTATACCTAGTATTAGAATAAGTCAAATAAAGTTTATTCATTGATCTTGTTATAGCAACATAAAAAAGTCTTCTTTCTTCTTCAAGATCTTCTCTTGTTGTAATCATCATTTGAGAAGGAAACAAATCTTCTTCAACACCAACAACAAAAACAACTGGAAATTCAAGACCTTTAGCCATATGAATAGTCATTAAAGATATATATTCTTCATCAGAATCATCATCAGAGTCTTGATCAGTCATTAATGATATTTCTTGTAAAAATTTATCAATATTAAAAGAAGAATTTTCAGGGTTATCAACAAATTCCTTAATTGAATTTAATAATTCTTGGATATTTTCAAATCTACTAATACCTTCAATACTTTTATCATTATATAAATCTTCAAGTAATCCAGAAGTTGATGCTATATGAGAAGCACTAACATAAGCATCATTATTATTATTAAATATTTCAAAAGATCTAATCATATCTACAAAAGGAATTAAAGACTTAAGAACTCTTCTATTGAAATAATTACTTGCATTTTTAAGTATTTCCCACAATGACTTATTTTCTTCATTAGAAGTTAAAATTATTTTATCAATACTTGTTAATCCAATCCCTCTTCTGGGATAGTTAATTATTCTTCTAAAAGATTGTTCATCATTATGATTAACAACAAATCTCAAATAAGCTAATAAGTCTTTAACTTCTTTTCTTTGATAAAATGAAACACCTCCAAAAACTTTATACTTAATGCCTATTCTTCTTAAAGCTTCTTCCATTGAACGAGATTGACTATTTGTTCTGTACAAAACTGCAAAATTTGAATTAGTTAATTGTTTCCTGTTTTTTTCTTCAAATATTAAATTTGATATCATCCTTCCTTCCTCATTATCAGAAAATGCTTTTTTAACAGATATTAATTCTCCTTCCTCATTTTTCGTCCATACGTCCTTACTTATTTTAGATTGATTTTTTTCAATAATTGAATTTGCAGCATTAACTATGTTTTTAGTAGATCTATAATTTTGTTCAAGTTTAACAACTTTTAAATCATCAAAATCATCTTCAAACTTTAATATATTTTTTATTTCAGCTCCTCTAAATGCATATATACTCTGAGCATCATCACCAACTACACATATATTTCTATGAACTGATGCAAGTTTTTTAGTAATTAAATATTGGCAATGATTTGTGTCTTGAAACTCATCTATTAAAACATACTTGAATATTTGCTGATACTTATTTAAAACATCTATATGATTAGAAAAAAGAACATTTGTATTAAATAATAAATCGTCAAAATCCATTGCCTGGGATTTAAAACATCTCTTAACATAAATTTTATAAATTTCTCCAATTTTAGGTCTTAAAGACAGAGCATCTTCCTCCTGAATTAAAGCATTATTTACATATTCAGAATAAGATATTAACTTATTTTTAGCATTTGAAATTCTATTATAAACGTAATTTTCCTTATATATTTTAGGATCTAAAATAAGTTCTTTTACTATTAATTTTATTAAAGATTTAGAATCTTGAGTATCATATATTACATAATTAGATGGATAACCAATTTTGTGTCCTTCAGCTCTAAGTATTCTAGCAAAAATAGAATGAAAAGTACCCATCCATAAACTTCTAGCATCAGTACCAACAATACTCTCAATCCTATTTTTCATTTCATTGGCAGCCTTATTAGTAAAAGTCAAAGCCAAGATTGAAAAAGGATCGATTTTATGTTCTTTTATTAGATGTGCAATTCTATAAGTAAGAACTCGAGTCTTTCCAGAACCAGCTCCAGCTATAACCAAACAAGGTCCTTCAGTATGTGTTACTGCAGCTTTTTGAAAACTATTTAAATCTTTTAAGTAATCCATTTTAAATAAGTAAATGAATCTAATACTTAATTGATAAAAAAATTAGTTAGTTTTGAAAAAAGTTTAAAAAATGGAGTATAACACAACAAGAAGCAAGTTAACACTACGAGAGTACGGAAGAAATTTTCATAAATTAGTTGATCATCTAAGAACATTTAAAGAAAAAGAAAAGAGAAATGAATTATCAAAAACTCTAATAGAAATGATGAAAATAACTCATCCAGATTTGAGAGATCAAAATGAAGTAGATGCAAAATTATGGGATGATTTATATATTATCTCAAATTATGATTTAGACATAGATAGTCCATTCCCTAAACCAATAAAAAAAAGTATTGAAGCAAAGCCAACAAGGTTACCGTACCCAAAAAATATAATAAAATATAAGCACTATGGTAAAACAATTGAAATGCTGATTGAAAAAGCCAGTAAATTAAAAGATGACCAAGAAAAGGAATCTGCTGTAGTTCAAATAGGTAAAATAATGAAATCATTCTTTGGAATGTGGAATAAAGAATCTATTGATAACAGCGTAATTATTGAACATATAAAAGAATTATCTGATAAGAAGCTTACCATAGATTTAAATAAAGTTCAAGAATTAAATTTGTTTCATAAGGTTACTAAAGAAAGAGGAAGTAATTCCTATCCTAGAAAAAATATTCGACCTAAAAGACCATTCCGAAAAAGAAAAATGTAATGAGTTCATTTAGAATTTTAGGTGGAAAAAATCTAAAAGGTGAAATTAATCCACAAGGAGCAAAAAACGAAACTCTTCAAGTTCTCTGTGCTGTTCTTCTAACAGAAGAAAAAGTAAAAATCGAAAATATTCCTAATATTAAAGATGTTAATCTTTTAATTGATTTAATAAAAGGTGTTGGTGTTAATGTTCATAAAATTAATGAAACTTCATATTCATTTGAAGCTAAAAATATTGATGTAAGTTTTACAAAAACTAAAGAATTTTTTGAAAAATCATCCAAAATTAGAGGTTCAATAATGATGATGGGACCAATGTTATCTAGATTTGGATCTGCTTACATCATAAAACCAGGAGGTGATAAAATTGGAAGAAGAAGAATTGATACTCACTTACTTGGAATAGAAGAACTAGGTGCAAAATTTACAGTAGAAAATAATAATACTATATTTAAAATTCATGCTGAAAGACTAAGTGGCACAAACATATTATTAGATGAAGCATCTGTCACTGGAACAGCGAATATTATTATGGCTGCAGTACTAGCTAAAGGTAAGACAACCATCTATAATGCTGCATGTGAGCCCTATATTCAACAGCTCTGTAAAATGTTAAGTTCAATGGGTGCTATAATTAAAGGAATTGGATCCAACTATTTAAAAATTTCTGGTATAGATAAATTAAAAGGAACAAATCACAAAATACTTCCTGATATGATTGAAATTGGAAGTTTTATTGGAATGGCAGCAATGACACAATCAGATATTTTAATAAAAAATGTTAATGTTAAAAATTTAGGTATTATTCCTAATACTTTTAAAAGACTTGGAATTAAAATGAATATAGATGATAACTCTATCCATATACCAAGTCAAGAACACTATGAAATTGAATCTTTTATTGATGGATCTATTATGACTATTTCAGATGCTATTTGGCCAGGATTTTCTCCAGATCTATTAAGCATAGCCTTAGTGACGTCAATTCAAGCTAAAGGGACTGTTTTAATTCATCAAAAAATGTTTGAAAGTAGATTATTTTTTGTTGATAAATTAATAGATATGGGGGCTCAAATAATATTATGTGACCCGCATAGAGCTACAGTCATTGGTCTAGATAGAAAAATATCTCTTAAAGGTATTCAAATGACTTCGCCTGATATAAGAGCAGGTATTTCACTATTAATAGCAGCACTATCTGCAGATGGAGAGAGTATAATAAATAATGCTGATCAAATAGATCGAGGGTATAGTGATATTGAAAATAGACTAAAAAATATAGGTGCTCAAATCGAAAGAATTTAAAAATTATCTTTTAAATTATTTAATGAATATAGAGGACTTTCTAATATAAAAAAATCAGAAATAAAAGTAGGTATTCCTTCAATCACAGCATAACTCTGCAGTGAAACTTTAGTTTTATTTTTTGTAAGATATTCTAATTTCCAAACTGATTTTGTATCCTTAATCCTCTCAAAATTAGGATTTATTTCCATATGACCTGGAACTGAATTTAATTCAATTATAATTTCATTTTCAGTTTTAGATACAATGACATCAGAAACCAGATCCCTATTTTTTAAAGGCCAGTTCATCTTTACAATAAAATAAACATAAAAAAGACTATCAGATTCTTTAGATAAAATTTCACTTGATTTTAATTTATACATCCATTTAAAAGAATTATTAAAGTCTAAAATATGTGATGAAACTAAATTAATATCTGCTTCAACAATAGTTTCGGCACAATATTGCTGGGAATTATAATCAAGGTTTCTAAGATAAACTTTTATTTGATTTTTATTTTTTTTTAAAACCCAATCTGTTGGAAACTCTTTTTGATATGAAAAAAGGAAGATTAAAAATAATATAAAATACTTAAACATATGATTAGGTAATATTTATTTAATTTTATAAATATATTTCAAAATTATATATTAGCATTCCAGGAAAGTGACATGAACAAATATTTTTTTCTTTTATTAAGCATTTTTTATTTTAATAAAGTTGTTAGCCAAGACATAAACAGTGATACAATTAAAAATCATGACACGATTTCTATTTCAAATATAAAAATTATTAATAAAATTTCATTTGAATTAATAAATGTAAAAATTAATAACAATCAACTAATATCAAATGAGGTTTCTTATTTAAAAAATAACATAAACATTAATGAAAGAGATACACTTTCGATGATAATCCAACTAAAAGGAGGAAATAATGACATCATTTTTAATTATTATTTTAATGATAATCCTAATTATAGAACTATTGAAAATGGAAAAATTATTTATGACAAAAGTAGTAAGAGAATATATTTTGACTTTATTCCTAATAATGAACAAGCATTAAATAAATTTTTAACATGGAATTTATATGCTCATGAAAATAATTTTTTATTTAGTAACTACAATTTTTTTATTGAAATAAATAATCTTGATTATGCTCCAAAAATTGTAAACAAACAAATAGATAAAATTATTAGAAATAGTTATAACTACAATTACTTGCCAATTATTTCAGATGGTGATAACAGTAACTTATTCAAGCTTGAAACAAATGCCCCTATTGATGATTTTGATCCTATAAGCGGTAGAATATTATGGAAAATAAATCCAAATAATATGGACGAATTAGAAAAAATATTCAATTTTAAATTAACTGTTTATAAACAAAATAATCCTGAAAAATTTGACCTAGATACTTTTAAAATCATCTATTCAGAAAATAATTTTGCTCCTGTCTTTAGTAAGACATCAAAATGGATTGTAGAAGAAGGAGAAACCTACGAATATAAAATACCTGTTAATGATCCAAATGTAAATGATTCAATAATTATAGAAAATATTGGAGCTCAATTACCTAGAGGAATGAAACTAGATAAAAAGAATAAAAAATTAACATTCAATGTAGATTATAATCATGTTGATAAAATAAACAGCACCCAAAATTATAATTTAGAATTAAAAGCATCTGACTTATCAGGGCTATCATCTCAAATTTCTCTTGAAGTTGTTGTAATGAATACAATCAATCCTATAGAAGTTCAAGAAAAAATTACTGAACTTATCGCAGAATTAAAAAATCAAGAAAAAGGTCTCGACGAAATAAATGAAAATCTTAAATGGATTGAATCTACTTCTAAAAACAATAGAAAAATAAGAACTTTTACTGCTGCAGGAATAACATTTTTAGGAGCAGTAGTAGGAGTTATAGCAGGCAATTCAAATGGCTCTAAAAAAGTAATTCGATTAGCTGGGCCAATTATTGGTGCTAGTGGCGCTGTCATTTCTGTAATTAATGAGGTACTTTCTAGAGATGATAATGAAATTAAAAATTTATTAAAAGAAACTATTAAACTTCAGTCAAATGTAAAAGCTAAATACGATAGACTAAGTTTTTATGAAAAAACTACAAACAAAAGTAATTTTCAAAATCAAGAAATAGACTTATTAATTAGGACAATTGAAAGTGATAGAGAAAGTTTAAATAAAAATTTATTTACTATTTCAGAAAATTATAAAATAATAATCTCCGAGAACAGAATAAAAAAGATTCTTCTAAAGAAATGAATTTTTTAAGAATTTTTTTTATTTACCTTCTTATCTGCTCTTGCTCATCCACTAATAATAAAGAAAGAATAGAAAAAATTAATATTGCTCTAAACCTCGATAATTTCGCTGACACATATTTGAAAATGAATGAATATTTTGATAACAAAGAAATATATAATTCTGATAATATTTTTGTGTTTCCTGATAGAAAACCTATAGACCTACCCAAGGAATTTGAATATGAAAAAAAATTATTTAATACAAAAAAATATTTAGATTCTTCCTATACTCAAGGATTCCTTGTTCTACATGAAGATAGTATCTCCTTTGAATCTTATTATTTAGGACAAAATAAAAATACTAGACATATTTCTTGGTCTGTAGCTAAATCTTTTGTCTCTGCACTTATGGGAATCGCTATTAATGAGGGTTACATAGAAAGTATTGAAGATAATATTGAAAAATATTTGCCTGAGTTAAGCTCATCAGGTTATAATGGAGTAAAAATAAGAGAGTTATTACAAATGTCAAGCGGAATCAGATTTGATGAAACATATTCAGATATGAATTCAGATATCAACAGATATTGGAGAGGATTTGTTCTTGGGGATTCCCAAGATGCATTTGCTGCAACACTAAAAAATAAAATAACTCCAGGAACATTCAATCATTATGTAAGTATCAACACTCACGTGCTTGCTATGATTATAGTGAAAACAACAGGAAAATCTTTAACTGAATATTTGGAAGAAAAAATATGGAAAAAAATAGGAATGGAAAATAATGGGTACTGGCTAGTGGATGGAAAGGGTATGGAAATGGCACTTGGAGGATTAAATGCTACTATAAGGGATTATACTAAAATAGGAAAATTATTTTTAGATAGTGGAAGATGGAAAGGATTAGAAATCGTTCCAGAAGAATGGGTATTAGAATCAACTTCTATTAATGGAGAGCACTTAGAAGCCACAAGTGTTAATTCTGCACATCCAAATATCGGATACGGATATCAGTGGTGGATACCTGGTACTTCACAAAAATATGGAAAAGAAAAAGAATTTATGGCAATAGGAATTTACAACCAATTTATTTATGTCAATCGCTCAACAAAAACTGTAATAGTAAAAAACTCTGCTAATAAAAACTATTATGATCGCTTCAATAATCCCTACGCAAGCAAAATAGTTGCAATAGAATTATTTAGAACAATAGCCCATATGAATGAATAATAGTCCTACTAAGTATTCTCTACTTAAATATTCCGCTTTGGTGGAGTTGGCGGGATTCGAACCCGCGTCCAGATATGGAAACCATATTTCGTCTACATGCTTAGATAATTATTAATTTTCGAAACAGAGCAGGAAAATATCAACCAAAATCTATCCTTATCTATTAAATTTCCCAATTAGACCAATAGAATTATCTAAAAGGTAGACCTCTTTATGACATCATATTAATTAGTCAAAGATCACCAACTAATTTTGATGTGGCTTTTTAAATTCTTAGAATTTAAACCGCCATAGCGTATTCGTAATTACGTTCGCCGTTTATAAATTTTAGTATTTGATCACGGATGTTTACCATCACCCGACATGCAAAAATATAATCTATCATACTGTCAATTCCAGTCAACCCCAAAAAACAAAGAACAAAATTGTAACGCAAATCTAATTTATTTAATTTACATCAATGGAAAAGTATGTAGTATCAGCAAGAAAATATAGACCAACAAATTTCAAAGATGTTATAGGTCAAAGTCATGTCACTACAACACTCAAAAATGCTATTGATAATAATAAAGTGGCTCAATCTCTTCTTTTTTGTGGGCCAAGAGGAGTAGGGAAAACATCATGTGCAAGAATTCTTGCAAATCAAATAAATGGGTTTAACAATGACAATCCATTAAACAATACTAATAATTTAAATATCTATGAACTAGATGCAGCATCAAATAATTCTGTTGATGACATAAGAAATTTAATAGATCAGGTCAGGTATGCTCCTCAAGCAGGAAAATATAAAGTTTATATAATAGATGAGGTACATATGTTATCAAATGCAGCCTTCAATGCTTTTTTAAAGACATTAGAAGAACCACCATCATATGTAATTTTTATATTAGCTACTACAGAAAAAAATAAAGTAATTCCTACAATATTATCAAGATGTCAAATTTATGATTTTAAGAGAATTGAGATAGAAGACATAAAAAATAAACTTAAAGAAATATTAAATATTGAAAATATAGAGTTTGATGATGAAGCACTTCATATTATAGCTCAAAAAGCTGATGGAGCTATGAGAGATGCTTTATCAATTCTTGACCTAATTAAAACTTTTTCTAAAGATTCTAAAATAACACTTGACAGTGTAACTAAAAACTTACATATTTTAGATAGCAAATATTTTTTTAAAATATCCAATCATTTATTCAATGAAGATATATCCTCAGTTTTATTACTTCATAATGAAATACTAGCTAAAGGATTTGAAAGCTATAACCTTATAACAGGACTTGTTATTCACTTCAGAAATCTGCTAGTTTGTCAAAATGAAAAAATCATTGAACTATTAGAAGTTTCAAACAGTGAAAAATTAAAATTCAAAGAACAAGCACAACTCATATCATCAGATTTTATTGAAAAATGTATTGATGTATTAAATCAATGTGATATCAATTATAAAATGACAAGCAACACTAGAATTCATACTGAAATAACACTGGTAAAACTATCTAAACTAAACAAAAAAAAAACTAAAAAAATAAATCTAGAAATTAAAAATCCTAAAGAAGATTTAGTTTCTACCAAAACAAAAAAAGTAGAATCTAAAGAAATTGTTAAAAAAAATAAAGTTGTTCAGAAAAAAGATATAAAACCTAAAGAAACTCCAAATCTTAAAGATTTACTTAAAACAAATAATATTTCTTCCAAAACCAAAAAAGAAAAGAAAGTAGAAAATAATGATAAAATCAATAAATTAAATTTTAATGAGGAATCATTTAATAAAATAATTTTAGAGTATGCTAATAATAAAAATAAGAAATCTGAGATAGCTATTTTAAAGAAAAAAATATCTTTTAATAAAGAAAACCATTCAATATTTCAATTAGATAATGAACTGGAATCTTCAATATTTGAAAATATGAAACCAGAATTAACGAGTTTTATAAATTCAAAATTTATTGAAAAAATAAAAATAGATAAAATCGTTAATTTAGTAGAAAAACCAAAAACTATCTACACGAACCAAGACAAGTATGAATACTTAAGTAAAAAAAATAAAAACTTAATAGATCTAAAAAATAAATTGGGATTAGACTTTGAATTCTAAACTTCCCAACCAGCCCTATACTCTCTAGTAACAAACTGATTTGCTTCATCAAAGTTTGTGATTTTCATATTTTCACCATCCCACAAGAGTTTTTTTCTTCCAGTATAATCAAAACCACCATTAGAAAACCCTAAGTGAGTAGAAGGATCCGTTTTAAACCTTAACATATAACTTCTGATTGCTATATTTCCCATAAGAACTGTTTCTGTCATAGGTCCAGAATAGTCAAAAGATGAAGTCAAACTTTTATGTTCTTCACTATTAAATCCTGACTTGCAAGCATCAATCCATTTTCTTTGATGTCCAAATTCTGGTTCAGGTTGATTATCAGTATCAAATCTTAAAGTTTCTCTATTTTTTCTGTATAGTTTAGGTGTTAATCCATATGTTCCAGAGGTAATAATACCTCTAGATCCAATCATCATTACCCCATTTCCACCACCTGGCTCACCTAATGATTCATTTACAGGAATAAGATCAGGATGTGGAGGTCTTATCCCTCCATCACACCATATCATTTTAATTGGTTTATAGTTTTTACTTGTTCTATCAAATTCCAGTGTTACATAAGAAGAAGGAGGACATCCTTCAGGAATATACTCAGGACTCCACATTTTAATAAATACATTACCTACACTACACTCAACAGATTTAGGATATCCAAGACCAAGAGTTCTATAAGGAACATCTATAATATGACAACCCATATCTCCCAAAGCCCCTGTTCCATAAGCCCACCATCCTCTCCAATTAAACGGATGGTATGCATCAGTATAGTCAATTTTTGGTGCTGTACCAAGCCATAAATCCCAATCTAAATTATCAGGTGCTGAACCTCCTGTTGGTTTTGGAACTGGAATTCCTTGAGGCCATACAGGTCTATTTGTCCATACATATACTTTATCAACATCACCAATTAATTTTTTATTAAACCATTCCTGTATTTTAACCATACCAGAATTAGAAGCTCCTTGATTTCCCATTTGAGTAACAATTTTCTTTTCTCTAGAAGTTTCAGTAAGCATCCTAGCTTCTCTAATATTATGAGTTAAAGGTTTTTGAACATACACATGAATACCAAGATCCATAGCGGCAAGAGCCTGAATTGCGTGCATATGATCGGGTGAAGAAATTGTCACAGCATCCAAATCCTTTTCTTTATCAAGCATTTCTCGATAATCTTGATAAAAATTTGCTTTAGGGAATCTTTCTCTGGATTTTAAACTTTGTTTTCCTGTATCAACATCACACATAGCAACAACATTTTCAGCTCCTTGAATAGATGCATTCCATAAATCACTTGTTCCCTTACCACCAACACCTATACCTCCAATATTTAATGTATCACTTGGAGCTTGATATCCATTACCACCTAATACATGCCTTGGAACAATAAAAAAACCTGATGCTGCAATTGAGCCATACTTTATAAAATCTCTACGTGATTTGTTTGTTGATATATTTTTTTTCATAGTATTTTGTTAAGGTTAGTTTATTATAAATAAAATTATAATCTTGATATAAAATCACTCTTAATTTAGAAAATTTTTTTTTAACTTAATAATTCTTCAAGAACTAAGTAAAAATTAAAACCAAATCAAACAGTGAAAAATATAAAATTATCAATAATGATGTTCCTTCAATATTTTATTTGGGGAGCATGGTATGTAACTGCTGGAACATACATGGCAAAAATACTAAGCTCATCAGGAACTGAAATAGGAAATACATACAGTGCATTTGCTATTGCAACTATCATTTCTCCTTTTTTCGTAGGATCTATTGCAGATAGATATTTTTCCGCACAAAATATAATGGGTATTTTACATGTTATAGGAGGTTTACTACTAATCTATGCAACTCAGGTTACTTCCTCTTTTGCTTTTCTTATAATAGTACTAATCTATTCAATAGTTTATATGCCAACCGTTGCCCTTTCAAATAATATAGTGTTTGCTAATATCAGTGATACTGGTAGAGTTTTTCCAGTAATAAGATTTTTTGGAACTTTTGGATGGATTGTTGCTGGATTTATTATTGGAAAGTTACAATTAGAAAATAATATTTCTACCCTTCCCTTTACATTTTACATAGCAGCATTTGCATCGATATTACTTGGTATATTCTCATTTATTTTACCTGATGTACCGCCGAAAGGAAACAAAGAAAGTTCTAGTTTAGGACTAGAAGGTATAGAATTACTCAATGACAGATCATATTTAATTTTCTTCATCTCTGCTATATTAATATGTATTCCATTGTCTTTCTATTATTCATTTGCAAATGTTTTCCTAAATGATATAGGAATGGAAGGTGCAGCGGGCAAGATGATATTTGGACAAATATCTGAGGCTATCTTTATATTAACAATACCTTTTTTATATTATAGACTAGGAGTAAAAAATATTTTAATAATTGGAATTGGCGCATGGTTATTAAGATTTATATTTTTTGCAAATGGAGATATGGGTGATTACTATTGGATGCTTATGGCTGGAATCATCTTACATGGAATATGTTATGATTTTTTCTTTGTTACAGGTTATATGTACACAGAAAATAAAGCAAGTGAAAAAATAAAAAATGCAGCTCAAGGACTATTCACTGTTGCCACTTATGGAATAGGTATGGCAATAGGATCTTCTATGGCAGGATATATATCAGATTACTATACTATAAATGAGATAAAAAATTGGCCTGACATATGGATGGTTCCAGCATATATTGCTGCGGCTGTTTTATTATTTTTAATAATATTTTTTAAAGAAAAAAACAAACAATAATATCATGCAAAAAATTTCAATGCTCGGATCAGGATTTATAGCTAGATTCTATACTGATTCACTTCATGGTTACAGAAGTAAAGACAAAGTAGTTTCAATATATTCTAGGAGAAAAAAAAGTGCAAAAAAATATGCTAATGACTATGGAGTTAGTCATTGGACTACTTCTATGGAAGAATCCATATCACACAAAGATGTAGATGTTGTTTGTATTGCACTTCCAAATAACCTACACGAAGAAGCTGTTCACCTTTGCTGTAAACACAACAAGGCAGTTGTCTGTACAAAACCCCTTGGAAGAAATGCTAGTGAAGCAAAAAGGATGGTTGAATCAGTTGAAAAAGCTGGAATTTTTGCGGGTTATCTTGAAGATTTATGTTATACACCAAAGTTTTTAAAAGCTCTAAATAGCGTTAAAGGAGGTAGTCTTGGTAAAATTATTTGGGCAAAATCAAGAGAAACACATCCAGGACCTCATAGTGAATGGTTCTGGGATAAAGAACAAGCCGGAGGAGGTTGTATTCTTGACTTAGGATGTCACTGTATTGAAATAAGTAGAAACTACATAGGAAAAGACATTAAGCCAATAGAAGTTATGTGCTGGGGAGATACACAAGTAAAACCCATCGATGCAGAAGATCATGCAATAGGCTTAGTAAAATATGAAAATGGTGCAATTGGTCAATTTGAAGTTAGTTGGACATTTAGGGGAGGAATGGATCTAAGGGATGAAGTAATGGGAACAGAAGGCACCATATGGATAAATTCTTTTCTAAGAACAGGATTCGAAATGTTTACAACAGGAAAAGGAAGTGACTATATAGCTGAAAAAGCAGAATCAAACTCAGGATGGTTATTCCCTGTAGGTGATGAGTTAAATGAACTTGGATATAATCACATGTTTGCAGATATGTTTGATTGCATGGAAAATAATACAACACCTAAAGAAACTTTTTATGATGGATATATAGTAAATGCTATTATAGATGCATCATACGCTTCAATTAAAAGTAAAAAATGGGAACCAATAAATTTAGATTTATGGAGGGGAAAAGAAGGAGTAGAAAAAATTAATACCCTTGATAGCTATGATGATGAATATTATTTAATAAAAGAAGAAATGACTCATTATGGAGATAAAAAACTTATATTAAAAAATAAATCTGATGGAAAAATTGTTGAAAAAATTATTAAAAATTAATCTCAAAAAATACCTTTCCTAAGTATTATTTTATCCAATAAGTTACCTTCATTAAACTTTTTAAGCTTTTTAAGTTTAATTCCAAAAATTTGGGAAATTTCCCATAACGATTCTTCCTTTCTTCTAATATAAGTCTGAACTCTTCCCCTATTTCTTTTATTTACAAAATAGTATGGTACACCCATCTGTAATTTATGATTTGAATTTATATCATTGTATGAAAGGAATGATTTTT
>Ga0066860_10000298_pt1 | contig 21294 bp, 26 predicted proteins | sample ETN07SmetaG_FD_65601 | JGI IMG/M metagenome (GOLD analysis project Ga0066860, IMG submission 65601) | Marine microbial and viral communities from oxygen minimum zone, Eastern Pacific Ocean - ETNP2014F14-07SV275 | ecosystem: Environmental > Aquatic > Marine > Oceanic ... | reverse complement strand
TAATTCCAACGTTTCAGAGAACATCGGTGTAGAAGTAGATTAGCTGAGTCCTGCCGTAATTTATGTTTCGGCAGGACTCGGTAATTTAGGGACATCTGACAGTCCCTCGAGTTCATCAATGTGGACGAACCGGGGGAGGAAAATAACCAACGTCTGAGCGTCAGTTGAGCATGAAATGACCTCTCCACAGACCATCGACAGGAAGCAATCGCCAGAGCCGGCCGCCAAACCTAAAGTCGCGGTCGTCCAAACCAGTCCCCAGACTGTGTTGGCCGACGTCAAACGGGCGATGGAACTGGCCGATTACACCTCAGTTTTGCCCAGCGACTTGGAAACACTGCTAAAAATCAACATCTCCTGGCAGCACTACTACCCGGCATGCTCCACCACACCCTGGCAACTCGACGGGGTCATAGGTGCATTAAAACAGGCCGGCTACGACAAACTGATCCCAACTCACAACGGAACGGTGGTCGTCGATCCACACGAGGGCGCGGAAAACAATAAACACCAGGTCGTTGAAAAAAAGCACAATCTCGACCCCATATTTCTTGAAGATGTTCCCTGGATCGAATATCAGCCAAGGTCGCCCATGATGGTGTTAGACAAGGTGTACCCCAACGGCATCAAAATCCCAGAGATGCTCATGGGCAAGAACATCGTCCATCTGCCCACCGTGAAGACTCACGTGTTCACAACGATGACAGGCGCGATGAAAAACGCATTCGGTGGATTGCTGAACTACCAACGTCACTGGACGCACTCGGTGATTCACGAGACACTGGTGGACCTGCTGAGAATCCAGAAAGAGATTCATCCTGGAATCTTCGCTGTGACCGACGGGACGTTCGCAGGAGACGGCCCTGGCCCCAGGGCGATGCGGTGGCACGTCAAGAACCTGATCCTCGCCAGCGCGGATCAGGTGGCAATCGACGCGGTTTCGGCTAAAATCATGGGTTACGATCCCATGTCCATTAAATTCATCCGACTGGCCCACGAAGCAGGGCTCGGATGCGCCGACCTCGACCAGATCGAAGTCGTCGGCGAAGACATCTCAGAGATGAACTGGCGATTCAAGTCCGCGGAAAACACGTTCGCGAGTCGAGGCCAGAAGCTGATCTACTGGGGGCCACTGAAACCGCTGGAGAACATGCTGTTGAGGTCGCCCATAACGCCCTGGGCATTTCTGGCGTCCAACATCTATCACAACGAATACTGGCTCAGGTTCGTCGGTCGTAAAAGGGTGCGACAGGCGTTGAAAACTGAATGGGGAAAGCTGTTCCAGTCCTACTAAACGACCGCGCTTACAACAGCGATTGGAATAGCCTCTCCATCTTGAGGAGAAGGCGGCTCACCCAACTCTGTTTGTATCAGGTCGCGGTGGGTCCTGTACCGATGCTCAGCCTCGCCGATGTTGCCCGTCTCAGCATGGGCAGACAGCGCCATTCCAAGAGCGTCCTCATTATAAGGGCCGACGCTCAGAATCTTGTCGCTGATACTCGCAACGCGATCATGGTTTGCCAGAGCTTCATGATGGTGGGCCAGCACGCTAGCTGAGTCCATAAACCACCGAGACAACTTCACGTGCTATTCCTCGCACAATTCGGAATAGAACTCAGGCAGGAAGTCGCCAGAATACAGATTCACAGCCTGTTCAATATACCTGGGTTTCAGAGCGGCATCTTCAGACAGGCGATCCGCCGCCCTCAGCAAATCGCCAAACCGCGTCACATCGAACTCAAAATCCGAATGAGGATCGAGCCTGTACTTGCCGCCCTCATAGGCTATCGAGTCCTGGCTCAGCGCTCGGCGTGCCCGTAACAGGTTAAATTTCAGTCCACTTTCGGCCCTCGTCACATCATCCTCGGACCACAGAGCCGCGATAATTTCGTCCTTGGTCACCGGCCTGCCGTGATACGCCAAAAGGAAGAAAAGTTCCTTGGCCCGTTTGGCCCGCCAATCTTTAGACTGAATCTCCTTGCCATTCCATGCGGGTGAACTGTCGGTCTTGTTCGACCTGTCCGATCGCCGAAAGCACGTGGTCGACCTGCATCCCCAGATTCTCGGAGACCAACTCCAACCACGGAAGATGGCAAACCATTTCTCTCAATTGAGGCGTGTGGGCAATGTCTGATGCAAGGAAGTAGGGGTCGCGGCCTTCGACGCCAAGAATCTCGGCCATGCGTTCAAGCTCTGCATTCACGAGTTCTGTGTCGCCTCTGCTTTGCAATGCTAATGACTTGCACAGCCTGGTTCGGCACTCAACAAGGTCTGCGGACTCGCCCTCAAAGTGCGCGAGCGCATCGTCCAGGTTGTTCAGCGCTCGATCAATCTCATCAGATTTGATGTCGATGATGGCTCTGCTGACCATCGTGACGCCGTGCTGCCAAGAAGAATCGGCTTCCTGGACTAGAATCGTGCCTTCATCAAGCTGGGGTCGCGCCCATCTGATCTGGCCGGAGTCGGCGGCGCAACGAGCGAGGCCGTCAAGCGCGAATGCCTGAATCCGCCGCTCGTCACATTTTTTGCCCAGTCGATTGCCTTGAGTGTATGCCTCAACTGCTTTGTCATACTGACGCTGGGCAGCGTACACGTCGCCCAGTGTTACCTGAGCATAGGCCTCGTCGCGTATGAAATTAAGCCTGGTTGATTCACTAATCGATTCATGCAGAACTTTAATGGCTTCAGGCAACTGAGCTAGGAGGAAGTAGGCGTAAACCAGGTTATTTAAAGCGACGATCCTGCCCACATCGTCGCCAATATCATGGTTGGTTTGAGCTGCCCGTTCGAATTGGATTTTAGCGAATCTGGAGTTGCCATTGTCTGCCATCAGAGTTCCAAGGTCGCTGCTAATCTTGGCCGACTTACGGCTGAGTCCAGAATTGTTAGCGCAAACTGCCAGCCCAGTTTCGAGGCATGCTCTGGCCTCTGTGAACTGTCTGCTCATTGCGTAAGAGATACCCAGGGAATGGTGAGCGTGCGCGACAATCGCGGGATCAGTGTCCTGCGTCTCCATAAGATGCTGAGCCTCGACGATCAGGCTCTGAGCTTCTCTTGTGTCACTCTGGTGCAATTTTATGTTCGACTGTTCCAATGACGCCCACGGCATGTGTCGAGCGAAATCTTCTCGCTCCTTTTGACCCATGACTTCATCGAGAGCATAAACCAAGTCCCCCTCCTCGGCGGCCGCTTGCGCGCGCCGTATCGCGAGTTCAGGCACCGACGTTATTACGGATTTTGGCAGCAAATCAACGATAGAGGCAAGCTTCTTCCACTGCTTGTCCGCAGCCATCGTCTCAGACACCACCACCAGAAAGTCAGCGGCCGGCAAATACGCGTCCACATCACTGAAAATATCCAGAGCCTCTTCCCAGTGACCGCGTTCCCTTAGCTGATCTCCGGACCGCGTGCCAAGTTCCTCAAGCGAGTCCTGCTCACGTTCGTGGAGCCTGGTTCGAGTAAGTTGACGCAAAAGGGAATGATAGACATAGGCCGTAGCTTCATCCGGGGCAGAAACTTCAATCGCAAGATTTTGTCGGGCCAATTCCTGCAGAATCTCATAGGAGCTATCAATCCCCAGAAGCGCGTCACTTGCCTTCGGAATCAATATCGGGAATATGCTGGTCGTGGCCAGGAAGGACTCAAGCTCGTCAGTCTGCCGTTCCAACATTTCTTCAGCGAGACACTCTCGGAAAACATTTCGCTGCTAGCGTTGCGTTCTGGGCGAATCTCCGAGCCCTGCAGAGCCATTATCATTGCGCCTGGTCACCCGTCGCATTGCTCAGCTATCGCCTCTGCCCTCTCGGCTGAAACTGCGCTGCCCAGAATATGTCCCAACAATTCACGTCACTCTTCGGCTTTGAATTTCAGGTCATCTTGAGTGAACATGAAGGCTTCGCGGTTGACCATCATCCGTCTGAAGTTTCGGAGCCTAGGATCGCTTCTGGAAGAGATCGCTAGATGACAACTCTCAAGCAGACGGGAATCATCGTGTTGAGGAACTCGATTACAGGCTCAGAGTCCTCAACCTCGTGGAAATCCTCAAGTACCAGAGCGAAGTAGTCGGGGACGCTGTTTTTGAGTTCTTGAATAAATGTGGCGGCGAGGCACTGTGGATTGTTTTCCTTGAACTCAGGAGACTCGAATCGAGAACCAACAGACAGGTAACTCAACTTCATCAGCGAACTGTCCGAGTAGAGTCGATTTCCCGTATCCAGGCCCCGCGGTTACCAGAACAACTTTGCCGTCAACGTGTTGGTGCAGAGAGTCCAGCAAGGGCCGCCGCTCGACTAGTGCCCTTGGCAGGCAGGGAGCGTGATATTTCGGTGATGCAGTTGTAACAGGCGAGACCCCCGTTTATTTGCCCTCTCCATTTGCGCTTCGCGAAGGGGATTCCGAAGTCTCTTCCTCCAAGCGTCAACTGACGCTCAGAGACTGTATGTCTAGCATGCCATGATTTCAATTCATTAAACTGTCGCTAACCCGACCTTATGGAACGGGTTAGAAAACCCAGATTCGTAGACGATACGTGTTAATCCTCGGCCTTGCAACATGATCTTGTGACTGACCTGTGGCCGCCGAAAGCAATATTGTTACGTTAATGATCGATCGTAGCACATTATACATGCCAAATCCGGCATATGTTGCCCGGGTTTGTGTGAAAATCATTTGCATCGCGGTCCTGGGTTACCCGCGCCTTGCGTTTGGGCCTCATATGTGGCGATCTAAGGACGTTCGACCAGAGTCACGTTAGCTTCGCCGAGCCGGTTCTGCCGCAGAAATTCGATCTGAATGGTGTCGCCGGCTGAATAGCTCCACAAAAGAGTGAGGAACCGCGCCATGTCTGGAGTGGGTATGCCGTCCAGTTTGGTTATCACGTCACCCACCGCAAGCCCGGCCACATCCGCAGGCCCGCCCCGCCCCAGTCGAGTCACGACGACGCCATCGTCCACGTTATAGTTGAACCGGTTGGCAATCGCTGGAGTCACATCGTTTCCACTCAAGCCTATGAGTGGCCTCATAACCCGACCATGTTCAATCAGGCTTTCGATTATCGGAACCGCAGCATTGGAGCTTATGGCAAATCCGATGCCCCGGGCTTCTTTCAGCATCGCCGTGCTGATTCCGATGACCTCGCCCTCAAGGTTGACCAGTGGCCCGCCGCTGTTGCCGTCGTTGATCGCCGCGTCAGTCTGGAACATATCGTAGAGATCACCGCGTTCGGTCCGCACCGTCCGGCCTTTGGCGCTGATGATACCCATCGTCACCGTCGGCCCGCCTTTGAGAGCCAGCGCGTTTCCGACAGCCACAACCCAGTCGCCCACCTTAACGCCCCCAGAGTTTCCGAATTCAGCAGGTATCAGAGGTTCGTCCGGCTCGATCTTGATCACCGCCAGGTCCGTCACGATGTCCCCGCCAATGATCGTGGCGTCATACGTCTTGCCGTTGGGAAGGTTGACTCGAATGCCCCGAACGTCCTGAATCACATGCCAGTTGGTCACGACATGGCCTTCAGGGCTGAGCACGATTCCCGATCCGGCCCCCTGGTCGGTGAAGTCAAAGAACAATCCCCGTGAAACCGACTCCACGGATATGGAGGCCACTGCGGGGTTGACTTTATCAACCAGATTCGCAATCGAAGGCAGGTAGGTGACACTTTGGATTGCCGGAAGACCACCGGCAGTCGTAGCAGGAGTCACAGAAGCGCCGTTGGCCGGTTTCAGCGTCGGTGGTTGGACCACGGGGACAGGAAGCGCGGTGACAACTTCAACGACTGCTGGAGCGGGTTCGGGTGTCGATGGTGTCGCGGTCGTGCCGCACGCGATGGCAAGCGCAAAGATCGCGACCGCGAGCGTTGCGCTCAACAAACTCGTCCTGCTACCCCGCCTCTGGTAATGCCATAACCCTGAGTCTGACACGCGTTAGCCCCGTCCACAACAATCTAATGCCCCACACGTCCCGTCCCACCTTCGCTGAAAAGCCCTGGTAACGCGAGGTCGCGAGAGCGCCGAATAATAAAATGATAGCCGAGACATATACCCAGGTCAACAACGCCATCACCGCTCCGACAGAGCCGTACACCACGTTGTAGACAGGGAATGTCCGAATGTAATACAGGAATCCCCACTTTGCCCCGTCGAACGCAATTGACGCAACGAGCGCGCCCAGCCACACGTCCTTGATCTTCACTTCGGTATTGGGGATGAACCGATACAGCACCAGAAACGTTATGAAGGCCAACGCCGGCGACACGACCACCGCCACCTGGTTGAATATGAAATTAATGTCCACGTCCGGGGCAAGAAACACAGCGGCTTCCTCAAAAGAGGATAGGATGGGGTCCACAAATAACAGCGCAACCATCAGCATGCCAGCCCCTATGACCAATGCGAAGTCAATGAGACGTTCTTCCAGGAATGGTCGGGTTTTGTGGATGCCCCAAGCGTAGTTAATTCCTTTGCGGATCGCCCCAAACGCCGCCGATGAAGCCCACAACAGTCCCAACACCGACGCAACTCCAGTAATGGCCCGAGCGCTTGCGACACCCTGGACAGTCTCGCCTATGAACTCAGTGGAAATAGGAATGACCTCGGCGATCTCCCTGGCAAGCTGGCTTTCCTCGACATCCGGGTCTATGAAAAATCCCCACACGGATATTATCGCTAATACCAGCGGGAATAATGAAAACAACGTATAGAATGCGATCGCGCCAGCTACATAAGGGCAATTCTTGCCCAGAAAGTCGTTAACAGCATCCGTGCAAAGAAGAATGAACCTTACGAAATACAATCAAACACTCCACGATCCTCCGCCGCCGCATTGAGGTTCTTTAGATTCATCAGAAAATTCTACTGATTTAGCCGTGTGAGTGTCAAGCTGTTTGAGGTTGCAAGCAGCGTCTTTCTACGTTCATTTTCGTGCTTTGGCAACCCACTCGCTTTGCAATATGGCATATTGGTATTCGTCGGCCGATGCGCATTCGACCAGTAGCTTTGCGCACAGTTTCCCTCTCGCCTCATGCCCACGCGCTCCAGAAGCGCAATCGAGTGAGCGTTCCGACAGTCGGTCACGGCGGTCAATCAATGCTTGTCAAGGTCGTCGAACACATACCCGAACCAGCGCAGAACAGCATCGGTTGCGTACCTGTGCCCTTGATGTTCGCCTGCGATCGTGAAGCCCAGGTTGACCTGCCTCGGTTCGTCGGCCAGAGTCAACATGCCGAGGTCGCTAATCATCTGCCCAGTGGATTTAACCTCTATAGCGCATTGGAACCACTCGCCCGGCACATTCGGGTTCATCGAGTCAACGCCGTCTAAAAACCGTTCTGCGTCGGCGCGCGCGTAGTCCCCCCAGTCTTGATAGCGGCCCACATTCGGGTCGGCGCGATAAGCCAGGACCGGTTCCAGGTCGGAATCTCGGAATCTTCGTAACATGAGACGCTCTGATTCTATTTGCGTGAACTCAGAACCTTTATGTCACGTCATACATCACCTGTAGCCGCTCCTCAGGTCGCGAAAAACTCCCGCAGAATCCTGACCGTGGCGCACAGAGCTTCCTGGTGAAGCATGTGGCCCACGCCTGGAACCTCGCCGAACTGCCCCTTGCCGTCGGGGATGGTTTCCACCATCTTCCGAGCCTGAGCCTCGTCCAGCACGGCGCTGACCTCTCCTCGAAGCACCAGCGTCTTGCAGGAAATTTTCGCAACGCAATCCCACTGGAACGGCCCCTCTTTCAGTGCCGTTCTGCCGTTGAGCCATCGGATTTCGGGATCAGTCTTGGGCACAAGAATGCCATCCCAATTGGTCCGGTAGGTGTAGGTGATCGTGTCCCAGATTTCTTCGTCCGAAGCAATCTCGTCGCCATCCCGGTGCCAGTCAAAGGCCATCTGAGGGCTAAAGAAGCCTCGCGGCCTCTCCCGTTGGCTGCCCTGAAGGCGAGCCGCAGCCGTGTCTCGACCGCTGGGTGATGGGTCAGGCAACGGGCCGTAATCGCCCAAGACCAGATGGTCCACGAGGTGGCCGAAATACGCGCCCACGGGTATTCCGATTCGCGAACCCTGCGAGTGTCCGTAGTAGTCGAAGGGATACAACCCCGTAGTCAACGCGAACTGCCCCACGTCCGAAGCATAGGACTGGGTTGAGTATCCTTCGCGGCTCCAGTCGCTGTCGCCGCACCCTCGACCGTCGAGCGCGATAACGTGCCACTCGTCCGTCATCTCAGGAGCCAGATTATCGAACATATGAGCATGCCCGCCGATGCCGTGCATCAGAATCAACGGCTTCTTCGTAAGATCGCCGCCCCAGTCAAGGTAATGGATATCGAGTCCATTCACGTTCACCCACTTGTCTTCTGGATACACTCCACTCATCACATACTCCCGTGTTGGCCGTCGGCAATCAGCTTTTAGCCGTCAGATATTTCCATTTTCGCGTCCCCGCCGATAGTAGCACATCCTCCGTGGTCTCGCCGTGACTAATACACTCATAACATGCCTGCGCGAGCGGCTGCGAACAAGTATGTCGTGACATAACTGCGAAATGGAGACCAGCGGGTCGAGGCGTCCAATGCGGCCTGGGCGTCCATATGATCTCCACCGTTGAACAGTTGGCCCATGTAGCGTTGAAGGGCCAAATCTCCGTGAGGAAACCCATCCGGGCGTCCAACCGCCCGAATCAGCATCCAATGAGCGGTCCAGGGACCGATGCCACGAAGCTTTACCAGCCTCTCCACGATCTCATCGTCTGGAGCGTCTCTCAAACCCTCCAGGTCCAAATCTCCAGACGCGACCTGGGCCGAGATGTCCACCAGATACTCCGCCTTCCGAGCGCTGAATTTGATGGATCGCAGATCGTCCACCCCCCTCCTCGCAATATCTTCGGGACGAGGGAATGCGGAATACGACACTCCCGACGATTCAATACTGGTCCCGTAGGCGTCAATCAGTCCGGTCCGCAACACCCGCGCCACCTGGCTGCTGATCTGCTGGCCCAACACAGACATAACCAACGACTCAAACACGCTGGCCGCTTGAGGAATCCGCATCCCACGAAACTCAGCGATCAGCGGCGCCAACATCTGGTCATCGCTTGCCATCTCATAGAAGTCACCAAGAGGCCTGTCGACTCCCAACATTTTCACCATGATTTCGCCAGCCGCGTCGTCTGTCTCCTCCGACATATTCGGACTGGCAGCAGAAAATTCGAGGGCAGGGTCGTCCACTTTGCCAGTGGATCGAGCCTGCATGAGGACAAGGTCCTCGCCGACATGTAGCAATCGGGAGTAAATGCCTTCTCGATAAACATCCGCCACGTAGCGTTCGCTACTATAAGTCGCAAATTTGACCGTCTTTTCAAAGTCATACGGCGGTTCAACAAGAATAATGGATGTGGATGCGTGCCAATTCCTCTCAGACATCATTACATTGATCCTCTGCCATACTTGACTCTTGTACACCTGATACCCATCCGACTCGGAACTACCGATGATGCCGCCACAGTTCTGACAGAAATACCGTAATGCCCACGGCAAACACGATACCTCCAGCCGCGTTGACGATAAGGGCGATCTTAACGCTAAAACCATCGGCCAGCGCGCCAGACAGCAACAACCCAATGGGCAGGCCATAAACCGCCAGGGACCGCAGCCCCATAACTCTTCCCCTGACTTCCGGGGAGGTAGCGCTCAGTATCGCCATCGACATCGTGACCATCGCCACCGACTGCGACATCCCGGTCAGCGCTAACAACGCAAGCGACGGTCCGAACCACTGGCTGAAGGCGACCAACAACATAACGCCGTGCCACCCCAGCGCGCCCAGTACGATCATACGCCCCGGCCTGTGAATAACCGGCACAGCGGCCAGAGTTATCGAGCCTAACATGCTTCCCGCGGCGTATGCTCCCAGTAGTTGGCCGAGACCTGTGGCGCCCAGACCCAACACGTCCCTAGCGAACACTGGGAGCAAACCTTGATTGAGAGGAAAGCCCGTCAGGTTCACGAGGAACGCCATCAACAGCAATGCCAGTATGACCTCCTGACGCCGGACGTACCCCAGCGCCTCTCTGATATTGGCAACAAGCGATGGGCCACTGGCCGAACCGACCGCCATCAATGACTTCAGATTGAACGCGAAAGCGACACCCACTGCGTACAATCCGATTACGGATATGTAACTGACACTAATCCCCCATGCGCTCAGAATATACCCGCCTGTTATCGGGCCAACGATCTGCATAATATCGTGTCCCGTCCTCGTTAGAGCGACGCCGTTCATCAGCCCGCTGGCAGGCACGATATCTGCGATAACCGTCTGGCGGACTATCGTGTCGAATGCTCGCCCCATGCCAGCTATTCCCGCCAGCACAAACACGTACTGAACGCTCAAACCATCGCTCGCTGCCAAAACGAGCAACACTCCCGAGTTGGCGAAGAAAACCGAGCGGGTCAGCACGAGCAACTTCCGCCTGTCATATCGGTCCACTAGCACACCGAACAGTGGAGAGAACAGCGTTCCAGTGAACCTCAGCGCCCCGTAAATCCCCAGCATCAACGGAGAATCGGTCTCCTGCAAGACATACCAAGCGAGAACGACAAACTCCACCTGCTCAGCCCACCCGACGAACGAGTCAGACAGCCACAGCATGCGAAAGTCGCGATAGAAAAATGCAGTAAGTAACCGAGAACGCACGCCAACGGTCAACCTATTGTTATTGATGGAGTCTCCCTGGTGAGGTAATGCGTCGAGATTTCGCCCCCACAAAACTGTTGGATAAGCTCGGTAGCCTCCGTACAAGCTTCTGAGACTTCAGTAAACGCGACAGGCGGCAGGCCGTCAATGTTCAGCTCCACGTAAGTCGAATCCGGGGTTGTGGCGGTGTGCTGGCCCTGTCTCCACGTCCATCGACGAGTCAACACCTTATCGCCTTCAGCCAGGATCACCTCACCAGGCTCCGGCGACTCGCTCTCAGACGATCCCAGAGGAACAAAACTCTCGTCGCCCCTGGCTGGCCGAAGCTCAAAATCACCGTGAGCAACGTCAATCGCATGACATCCCGCCGAAAGAATATGCCTCAGCGAAATCACGTTACCGATGTCCACAAGTCGATTGATCGCCGGCAAGGAGTCGCCCCGAACCAACCGACGCGACATCGCCTCGATGGAGCATCGAAAGTCTGAAGGCCGAGCGCCGAACCAGCGGTACGCCGACCGCCAAGCCGCGATCCTCGGATGCTCCGCGATGTTGTAGCCTGCCATCACGCCACACGCCGATTCCTCGGCCTCTCGAAGCAGCGCCACCAACCCTGGTGGAGACTCCCCATTGGACACACCTTCTGCGACCACAACCCCTCGCACATACCCCGGAAACTCTTCAAAGATTTTTTCTGACACCGAGTAATTCATTCCATGACACCTGATACCTGAAATCCTGAAACCTGTAGTTCCTGCCCGAAATCATAGCTCACAAACCCACCTGATTGTAGTTTCTTGCGGAAGCAATTAAAATCGCCTTGCGGAGGCATTCCAATGACATCACCCGTCATCCAGGAAACCCATGTAATGGTTCAGGGATTGGAAATACCCGTATGGCAAGCAGGCAACCAGGGCGAGACGGTCATCTTATTACACGGGGCGGGCGGGAGTCGCCGTGATTGGGCAGTCGTCATGCTAATGCTGTCTCAACGCTTCCGGGTGTACGCGCCTGATGTCATCGGATTCGGTCAAAGCCCCCGGTCAGACGTCACCTACACCGTCGACATCTTCCGAGATTTCGTCATCGACTTGATGGCCGCGTTAGGCGTCCATGAGACGGCGCTGATCGGCCACTCTCTGGGCGGCAGAATCAGCCTGGCGGTCGCCGCGGCGCTGCCTGATCGGGTAACGCGGCTGGTTCTGGCTGCCCCTATGGGATTCGGCCCGGTGGCGCCGGTTGGTCACATCATCGCGACCACAGTTTGGGCATTCTACAAGGCGGCCCGTTTGACTCCCAGGTATCCCAAAATGGCGCTGGACCCGGGCGCCTATGAGTCAGGGACGTTCGAGAAAATCCGCCAGCCAACGCTTCTGCTCTGGGGTTCCCGCGACCTCTATTTCCCAAAAGCCCACGGTTGGCGCGCCCTGGCGACCCTGCCTGACGCTCAGTTGAAGATTTACAATGGCGCGGGCCACTCACTACCCATCGCATACCCAGTACACTTCGCCTCAGACATTCACGCCTTCCTTGCCGACCGATAACGTTGAATTAGTCGGGCTTGCGTAAACAAATCTGTTATTGTATGTTCATATCCAAAATTACACGGAAAAGGAGCGTTGCACATTATGACTTTGAAGTCTGCGCTTAGGCGCCTATTGAGAGTGCAAGAGGCTAGCGCCCATTGCGACATCCCATGTGGAATCTATGACCCAATATCAGCGAAAATCGCCGCTCAGACCGTCCTCAAGATGGTCATGAGAATCCAGGGGCTGGACGCCGGTGACGACCAGGCCGCATACCAGAACACCCTGTCCCGTTACATCACGGTTAAGGAACAACACGCCGCTCTCTGCAAAGACGAGTTGGACATCCTCTGGCACGACTACTTCCGGCCAGACCATCTTGAGGCTCACCCCGACCTCCACGACAAGTTCTGGAACGCCGCCAAGCTGGCCGGCGCCAACAAGCAGAACGTCAACCTGGAATCCGCCCAGAACCTCGTGTCGGCGGTTGACGACATTGCCACCATCTACTGGTCAACAAAGGGCGTGGAATACAGCGACCCAGTGGCAGACGTCCGCTTCGGGCCTGCCTAACCGACTCTCTTAATAGCCGAAGAAACACAGTATGGGCCTCGAAATATCGAGGCCCATATTTTATTGAGGTAGGTATACAGGATGGTTTGGGCCAGACGGCAAGAATGAGCGGTTGACGAGCATTCAAACAAGGCTCATCGAGTTAGAAGGGCAGCCTGGAGTGATTGAACGACACTGTGAATTGAATCGGGACGTTCAGACGGAGTTTGACAACAACAGCGACCGGATATACAGTGCATCCCATCCGAGATAGGAGCATTCACGAACACATCACGTTCCACTGGGAGTTTCAATGTGACCTTTCGTTAGCATACGTGTCCAATAATGATATTCGAACGCGCACATCCGTGAGATCGACACATCCATCAATGGAGGCAAAATATGGAACCTCGCATAATGTTCGCTAGACTGATGATGCTGGCCGCGTTCGCGTGCGGGATAATTGGCCTGGTGATTGGCATCGTGGACCGAACGTGGAAGCTGGGTGTGACGGGATGGTTCACGGGCGGCACACTGCTGGCACTGTTAACCTTGGTGGTGCTCGCCGACGAATACTTCTCGCGGCGGCAGAGTAGCTGAACACCGCATCATAATGCGGTTGCAAGGTGGCGGAATCGAATTCTCTCGCTCGCCAATTGACCGCCAATTCCATGAAATCTGATTCCTGGTCGCCCCGTCACCCCATATAATCCTCGCGCGGGGGACTGAATATGTCTAACGCGACCGATGGTTGATCGTTGGCGACAAGCCCATGTTCGACGCCGCCAGGAATGATGTAATAATCACCTTCCTTCAACGTGGTGGTCTCGCCACCAATGGTGAAGTCGAACTCGCCCTCCAGCACCATACCTGCCTGTTCGTGAGGATGGGAGTGCATGGGCACCACCGCGTTCGCGGCGATCCCGACCCTGCTCATCATGATCTTCTCGCCCCACATTGTCCGCAGAATCACGCCCGGCGCAAGCTCTCGTCGGTTCCCTTCACTAGCATCGTAGGTGTAAGTCAACTCGTTCCTCCTGATATTACGTTTGTGTTGCTCGATTATGGGCGACCGACAGGCATGACGTGATGAAGTCGTTCACCGGAGTCGCGACGCCGTGCAGTTTGCCAATAGCCGCCACCGCGCCGTTGATGTTCGCAAGCTCCAGAGGCCTGCCAGCCATGAGGTCCATGTGCATCGACGAAACCAGGTCGGCCTTGTCTCGCTGGAACTGGGCCATCGTGGTCTGGGCCATATCAGTTGGAATAATTACGCCTGCCGCTCTGCCGACGTTGGTCGTTTCTTCTAATATCCGCAGCGTCAGATCAGCAGTGGAGGGATTGTCCAGCGCTTCCACCATGCTCGACCTGCAAATGCAGGTGATACCGCTTAGGGCTGAAATGAACACCAACTTGGTCCACAGCGTGGCGCTCACATCGTCCGACAGAATGCCTTCGATGCCTGCGCCGTTGAATGTCTTCAGAATATTCAGGCCTCGCTCGGACCATGAGCCGTCACGTTCCCCAAACACGAGCCGACACGTCCCGCCATGTTCTGCGAATACGCCGGGACTCAACCGTTCTGCCTCGACATACGCCGCACCAAGCATCACGGCGTCTTCGCCGAACGTGGCGCTCAACTCATCTGCGCTGCCCAGGCCGTTCTGGAGAGTCAGAATTGTGGTGTTCGGGCCAATGGCGGGTTTCATCTGCTCGATTGCAACCTCGTTGTGGTAACTCTTTACGCAAAACAGGACGAGATCGGCCTGCCAATCGCCGTCAAGCGAGTCCACTGCGTCAGCAGACTCCACGACGAAACTGCCAGTCGTCGCGCTCTGCACCACAAGGCCATTGGCTTTTATCTGGGCCAAGTTCTCGTTGCGCGCCACGAACTTCACTTCATTTCCGCCCTTGGCAAGCACGCCGCCGAAATACCCGCCCACTGAGCCGGCGGCCATGACTAGAACTCGCATCTTGCAAATCTCCCTACGTTGATGTGCCGCTATATTCTAGGACTGCCAGCAATATAGTCAACTCACGCCCAGATTGACACTAACCGAAGGACGCCTTAGACTTGGCCCAATTCCCGCAGATTCAGCCATAACACCCAGGAGACCACACGATGGATTTTGGACTTCTCTATGAGATGCAAAGGCCCAACGACGAATTTAAGATCGACTACGACGCTCTCATCGAGGAGACCTTCGAGCAAATAGTCCTGGCAGACGAGGTTGGCTTCGACTATGTGTGGTTCGTTGAACACCACTTCCTGACAACCTTCTCCGGTTCCTCAGCCCCGGAGGTCATAATTTCCGCTCTTGCCCGAATGACGAAGAACATCCGACTGGGTTTCGGCGTCGTCATCCTGCCGCACCACCATCCTGTTCAGGTGGCCGAGCGTGTCGCAATGGTGGATCACGTTTCCGGAGGCAGGGTCGAAATGGGCGTTGGCCGCAGCAGCCCCTACGAGCAGCTAGGTTTGGGGGTCGATCCGAGAGACACCCGCGAGATCATGGAAGAAGCCCTTCAGGTCATTCCCATGATATGGCAGACCGACGGCCAGGTTTCATGGGAAGGGAAACACTTCAACATCCCTGCACGCGAGATACTGCCCAAGCCCAAGCAGGACCCGCATCCCCCCATCTGGATGGCCTGCACCCAACCTTCCAGCTACGAAATCGCCGCGAAACACGGCATCGGCGTGCTGTCATTCGGTTCTGGCGCGCCGGCTGGCATGAAACAACACATTGACAAATACCGAGAGGACATTAAGTCAGCAGTGCCTGTTGGAGGTTTCGTCAACAATAAGTGGGCCAACTTCACTCTGGGACACTGCGGAGACAATGACCAGGAAGCCAAAGAGCTCGGCGCCAAAGCCATCAAAGAGTTCTTCGGCCCAAACAGGCCCTACACCGCCGACCGCGCCGACGTTTACGAGCGCCTGCTGGAGTCCTGGGGTGGTGTTCCCGACCACCTGGCCTCCAATTTCTCTCGATTCCAGGGCGGAGATCAGGACCTTGGCGGCGGCGGAGTCCCGCGAGCGCAGTTGGGAGAGCTTCCCGCTGATCTGCTGGCCGAACGCGGGGTGATCGTCGCCGGAAATCCCGACAGTTGCATCGAGGGCGTCAAACGCCATCAGGAGATCGGCGCCGACCAGTCGCTGCTCATAATGCAGTGCGACCAGATTCCTCACGCCAAGGTCAAACGCTCGATAGAGCTGTTCGGGAAAGAGGTCATCCCCGCCTTCAAGGACTAATTGGCTGTCGGGCATGTTCCAACCTAAGCCGATTGGGAGCGTTGGTGAAATCAAGAGACGCCGCGCGCCATCTCTCCGATCTTCGACACCGTGCGCCAGTTTCGAGCGGTCGCGCCCACTCCCAACAGCCGTTCAACTCTCGCTGCCAGCTTGGACCGACCGATGCCGTCCGGCGCATGCAGGTAAAACACATTGTCGATCAGCGCAATCTCCTCGCTGTCAAATTTGAGAGCATTCAAGGCGACAGTGTCTGGATCGTGTGGCGGTTCCGACAGAAAAACAGATGCAATGTGTTCGGGTGTTCCTCGGTTTGAGGAAAAGGGTTCGAGGCAATGGCATGTCCAAACTCCGCCCTTCCTAGCACAAGGACGCGAGCATTGACGCTAGAACCGTGCAGTGCTTTCTCGATCACCGTCCCCATCGCCACGCCGGTTGATTCTGAACTCTTGAAGACGACATTGCCGCTCTGAACGTAGGTTTTGACATCCGAACAGCACATTCGTTCGAGGAGCGCGACTAGCTCCTTCATCTTCAATACATTCTTGCCGCCAACATTGATTCTTCGCAGAAGCGCGACCCAGACATTCACTGGGTATCCCCAGTGTAGACTTCCCCGTCATGCAGCGCGATGAAGGGCATCTTGTTTTCGATGAAATACTCGACAGCCTTCTCGATCATTTCAGATTCTGGATGATCCGACCTATAGTGCGGCGCGATACAGAACGGAACCAGACCAAGCCCGTCCCAAACGATCTCCTTTGAGTATCCCTCGGCAATCTCTTCAGAATCGTCCACCAGATGGATGCCCCTCAGCGTTGGCGCCAAGACACAACTACCTGCGCTATATCCAGCGTACACGAACCGCTCATCATTGGCCTTATCGAGAAGAATGGCGTCCAAACCGCTGTGCTTCATGGCGCGCCGGAGAAGAAACGTGTTGCCTCCAACCACCCAAAGGGCATCGAATTGGTCCACAACGCCACGAAGATCATCCTGGGACCGGAAATATGCTCTCAAATCAATCTCTTCCGGGACCAAGCCTAATTCGCTCAGTTCGCGAAACTCCCGGTCTCGCCCGGCATCGAGTCGTGCCTGATCGTCGGAGAAATCGAGCGAATTGCGAATGACGCCGATGCGTCTTTTCCCTGTGACCAAACCTCCCAACTCACTCGCGTTATCTTCAAGACCAAACGATGACAAGTATAGTTTCATTATTGAACCTGGCTACTCAATACGACAGACCGCGCCGGTAACCGTGACCAACGCGGTCTTTCAATTGACTCGATTCGTATTCTAAGATTCCTTCAATTCCACCAGAACATTCACATATCGAGTGTCCCGATCATTGTGAACTCGATGAATCTGATGCTCACCGTGATACCTGTACGTCCCGACACTCGACGGGCTGTCCTCGACTCGCCCGTCATCGAACTCGACCTTCAGGCCGGCACCTTCCACGACAATGGTCACGTAGTCCCGACCGTGCATGTGCCAATCGCTGATCTCTCCAGGATTCACAATCAGGTTCCAGATTTTCACCTTGTCGTTCTCGAACAACACGTCTGTTGCGACCTCACCGAGTGGTTCGTCTCCTCTGGGCATTTTCGCCTCCTCATTTTCAAACCGATAAACTACCGCGCTCCGCTAATTTTCCTTCAACTCGACGATAGAATTGCTGTATCGTGCGCTCCCAACATTGGTGACTCGATGTATCGAATTTTTCTGCCCCATCACTACCTGACCCAGAGCGTAATCCGACACCGATTCTGTGCCGTCGTCATACTCAGCCTTCAGCGTTCCTGCTTCCGTCACAATGAACAGATAGTGAGTATGATGCTGATGCCAGTCCGAAGACCGCCCCGGCTCCAGAACGAGGCTCCACGTCTTCACATGCTCGTTCTCGAACAAAAAATCCGTTCCCACATCGCCAAGTTTTCTGTCCGTCAAGTCGATTCACCTCTTTTTTGTTTCTTGGTGTCATTGCATACCTGAAGTTTGACCCCTCGTCACCACCCCATCCGCTCCCTCAGACTCACGAATCCCCGACTGCCGGTGATGATGTGACCATAGAATTCAATATCCATCATCTCCGCGGACTAATTGATATTCCGTGTGACTGGGATGTACTCAGGGCTAGGACTTGGGTCGCCAAAAAGAAGGTTGTGGACCATGATAACGGCAGGACAGTTCTCCCGCACCACCGGTCTCAGCAATTCGGCCACGCGCATTTGCGCCGAATCCAGCATGCCCTGGTACACCTCGTGCACAGATATAACTTCCGCTCTCGTGTTCAGAAGCACAACCTCGAGTTTCTGCTGAACCGTCATCGACATCTCCGCGCCCAGCAGGTTGTGAATGTCTGCCGGAGTCCGAATAATCGCCCGATCATCAGGCAATAGAGACGCAGCCAGACGTCCCAACTCGAAGGCCGCTAGAATCTGGCACACCTTAGCCTCGCTGATGCCGTTCGTCTCGCACAATTCAGCAAACGAGCTTCGGGCCAAGCCCACAAGGCCTCCGAAACCAGCGATCACCCGCGAGAACATGCTGAGCACGTTCTCGCCCTTAATACCTGTCCTAAGCAGGTTGGCAATAAGCTCCGGGTTGCTCAATTGGCTCCCGTCCAACGGACGCAAACGCTCCCTCGGCTTTTGGTCTGCCGGAAAGTCTCGGATCATCGTGGCTCGGTTAACCATCTTGTCAGAATTCATATCCGTGGCTCCAACCCGCGCTGGGGAATTTCATGGGATTGCCGTAGTGTACCTCGCGCTGAACTCGCCGTCCAACCCATCTCCTTGACACGCCAATTCCAGCCAATACAATGGAGGGAGCCAAGCATCAAATTGCCATGTTGAGCCGGGGCGAAACATCTGGTCGCTTTGCGAACCACCAACGCCACACCGACGATCAGATTCTTCACATCCGGTCAGAATTACACATTCCTGATCACTGACAACCTGAAGCCCGAATGCCTGCAAACCGAAGGAAACACATGATAAACAGAGACAGGTTGGTCAAGACATTCTGTGACCTAGTCCGCATTGACAGCCCCTCCGGCGAAGAGGAGGCGGTGGCCCAGGAACTTATCAAACGCCTTGAAGGCATGGGGCTCAACGTTCAGCGAGACGATTACGGAAACCTGGTCGCCAACGATGGCGGCGACAATCCGATCACGCTCTCAGCGCACATGGACACCGTGGAGCCTGGCCGGGGAATCCAGCCCCTTGTGGAACGGGACCGCATCGTCTCCGACGGCACAACCATCCTGGGTGGCGACTGCAAGGCCGGCGTCGCCGCAATCCTCGAAGCCCTGGAGTCGGTTCTGGAAGATGGCACGCCCCACGGAGCCATTGAGGTCGCATTCACTCGCGAGGAGGAAATCGGCCTCGTTGGCGCCCGCAACCTCGACCTGTCCCTGCTCAAGGGCAAGGAGGCCGTGGTATTTGACGGCGAAGGCCCGCCCTCCCAGATCACCTCCTCCAGTCCAACCTACATAGGGTTCGACATCGAGATCACCGGACGCGCCGCCCACGCCGGAGCGGAGCCGGAGAAGGGAATCTCGGCTATTCGCATCGCCGCTGAACTTATCACTCGTTTCCCCCAAGGCCGCCTCGACGACGAGACAACCTTCAACGTAGGGACAATCGAAGGCGGTTCGGTTCGCAACACGGTTCCTGAGAACACAACTGTGGTCGGCGAATTCCGAAGCCGAAACCTGGAAAGCCTGGACGGGCTGACATTGCAGGTCAACGAGGTGGTGGATGAGGTGCGAAAGCTGTTCCCAGGAGCTGAGATCGAAAGCCACTTGCACACCGAGTTCGAGACATACACCCTCGACGACACCGATCCGGCGACTCAGCGTGTCAAGGCCGCCCTCACCGAGTTGGGCCTGACTCCAGAAATGCACCCGTCCGGCGGCGGGACCGACGGCAACGTGTTCCGGCTCCACGACATAAGCGCCGTGGTCATCGGCATGGCCGACCACAACATGCACACCACACGAGAATACGTCACGATCCCGGACATGGTTGACGCTGCCCACCTGTGCGAAACTCTGCTCCGGCGTTCGGCCAACCAATGAGCGCCAGCCTGACTTGTCTGGGGCACTGCGCCTTCGTTTTGGAGTCGGAACAGGGCCGGAAAGTAGTCGTAGACCCGTTTCAAAACCCATCCGAAGGATACTACTGGTTCCTCAGAGCGTTTCCTGACACGCCGGTCGATGTCGTCGCAGTGACCCACGACCACTTCGACCACAACAACGCTGACTCGCTGTCAGGCAACCCGACGATCCTGAAAGGGCCAGGCGAGTTCACCCTGGACGACATCAAAATCACAGGCGCGCGGGACCTTCACTCCGGAAATTCAGGACGTCTGGGAATGGTCAACACGATCTTCGTCATCGAAACAAATGGCGTTCGAGTCTGTCACATCGGAGACAACCGACACAACATGCCGGAAGAGGTTCGAGACCAAGTTGGCGATGTGGACATCCTGATGGTCACAGTGGACGACTCGTCCCACCTCCTGAGCTTCGAGGAGGCCGACGAGTTGGTCGCACGACTGTCGCCATCGGTCGTCATCCCGATGCACTATTACCTGCCAAAGCTGACCACGACAGAATCCTCTCTGGGTGGCCCAAACGGGTGGCTCGAAACTCAGAAAATAGTCAAACCGCTCAACACTTCAAAATTTCCATTGGAGAGAGCAACCCTACCGAACACTCGCGAGGTCTGGGTGTTCGACGCCCAACTCGCCTAGCCGAAATTAGGTCATGACTACGCCATCCACAATCGACACAGTCCTGTTCGACGCTGTGAATACGCTATGGCATCAGTCGGGCTCCATACTGGACATATGGGCCGATGTGCTGGAACAATTCGACGCGATCCGCACGACTAAAGAGATCATCAGGGCCGATTTCGACCATCAGCCTTGGCTGGAACCCCAGGTGGCTTCGTTCGAGATTTCAGGCAAGCCAGTGAGTGACGAAGCCATCGATGCCTTTTGGATAGAGTTCGACCGGCGGATGCTGCGATCTCTGGGAATAGAAGCGTCAGTTGAGTCAGTGGTCTCCAAAGTGTTGCCCGTGTTCGCCGGCCTAGACTTTCTGTACGATGATACCGTCGATGCCTTAGCTTCACTCCAAGAAATGGGCTTCCCAATGGCGATCGTCTCGAACGGAGTGTACTAACAAAGAAATGCCGCCAGGATGGTAATTGAAAAGTTTTTCGATAGCATCATTGATTCCTGGCACGTTGGCTTCATGAAACCTG
>Ga0066860_10000297_pt1 | contig 21335 bp, 15 predicted proteins | sample ETN07SmetaG_FD_65601 | JGI IMG/M metagenome (GOLD analysis project Ga0066860, IMG submission 65601) | Marine microbial and viral communities from oxygen minimum zone, Eastern Pacific Ocean - ETNP2014F14-07SV275 | ecosystem: Environmental > Aquatic > Marine > Oceanic ... | reverse complement strand
GTAGGCGCGGAAGTCACCGAAGTACTTGGTGATCGCGGCGGTCAGGGTGGTCTTGCCGTGGTCCACGTGACCGATGGTCCCGATGTTCACGTGCGGTTTGGTGCGTTCGAATTTTGCCTTGGCCATGATCGGCTCCTTCAAATTGTCAGGCGTCGTGATGACGGGGCCCCGTGCGGGGCCCCGCCGACCGTCACGCGTATTTCTTCTGGATCTCTTCCGAGATGTTCTGCGGGACCGGCTCGTAATGATCGAAGATCATCGTGAACTGGGCCCGGCCCGAGGTCATCGAGCGCAGCGTGTTGATGTAGCCGAACATGTTGGCGAGCGGCACGAAGGCGTTGATCACGTTGGCGTTGCCGCGCGTGTCCTGCCCCTGCACCTGGCCCCGACGCGAGGTCAGGTCGCCGATGACGCCACCGGTGTACTCCTCGGGCGTCAGCACCTCGACCTTCATCATCGGCTCGAGCAGCTTGGCGCCGGCCTTGCGCAGACCTTCACGCATGCACATCCGCGAGGCGATCTCGAAGGCCAGGACCGACGAGTCGACGTCGTGGAACTTGCCGTCCAGCAGCTCGACCTTGAAGTCGATCACCGGGAAGCCCGCCAGCGGACCGGAGTCCATCACCGACTTGATGCCCTTCTCGACGCCCGGGATGTATTCCTTGGGCACCGCGCCGCCGACGATCTTCGACTCGAACGAATAGCCTTCGCCCGGCTCGGTCGGCATGATGTTGAGCTTCACCTCGGCGAACTGGCCCGAACCACCCGACTGCTTCTTGTGGGTGTAGGTGTGCTCCACGGCGTGACCGATGGTCTCGCGGTAGGCCACCTGCGGCGCACCGATATTCGCCTCGACCTTGAACTCCCGCTTGAGGCGGTCGACCAGGATGTCGAGATGGAGTTCGCCCATGCCCTTCATGATGGTCTGGCCCGACTCGAGGTCGGTCTCGACGCGGAAGGACGGGTCTTCAGCGGCGAGGCGCTGCAGACCGGCGGACATCTTCTCTTGGTCGGCCTTGGTCTTCGGCTCGACCGCGATCTCGATGACCGGATCGGGGAACGTCATGGTCTCGAGCACGACCTGCTTGTTGGGGTCGCACAGCGTGTCGCCCGTGGTGGTCTCCTTGAGACCGGCCAGAGCGATGATGTCGCCCGCGAAGGCCTCTTCGATTTCTTCGCGGTTGATGGCGTGCATCATCATCATCCGACCGACGCGCTCGCGCTTGCCCTTGGTCGAGTTCATCATGGTGTCACCCTTCTTCACCACGCCCGAGTAGATGCGGGTGAAGGTCAGCGAACCGACGAAGGGGTCGTTCATGATCTTGAACGCCAGGCCCGAGAAGGGCTCGGAGTCGTCGGCATGACGCGGGATGTTGCGGGTCTCGGTCTCGTCGTCCGGCGAGAAGCCCATGTAGGCGGGCACGTCGAGCGGCGAGGGCAGGAAGTCGATGACGGCGTTCAGCAGGGGCTGGACGCCCTTGTTCTTGAACGCGGAGCCAGCGGCCACCGGCACGAAGGACAGCGACAGCGTGCCCTTGCGGATCAGGCTGCGCAGGGTCGCCTCGTCGGGCTCTTCGCCCTCGAGATAGGCTTCCATCGCGGCATCGTCCTGCTCGACGGCATTCTCGATGAGCGTGGCGCGCCACTCGGTCGCGACGTCCTGGAGCTCGGCACGGATCGGCTGACGGACCCAGGACGCGCCCAGATCTTCACCCTTCCAGACCCACTCTTCCATCTTGATCAGGTCGACGATGCCCTCGAGGTTGTCCTCGGCGCCGATCGGCAGAGCGATCGGAACCGGGGTCGCCCCGGTGCGGTCCTTGATCATCTTCACGCAGTTGAAGAAGTCGGCGCCGATCTTGTCCATCTTGTTGACGAACACGATGCGCGGGACCTTGTAGCGGTCGGCCTGACGCCAGACGGTCTCGGTCTGCGGCTCAACGCCGGCGTTGGCGTCGAGCAGACAGATCGCACCGTCGAGCACCGCCAGCGAACGCTCGACTTCGATGGTGAAGTCGACGTGGCCGGGGGTGTCGATGATGTTGAAGCGGTACTTGGTATCCGAAGTGCCCTCGGCGGTCGGGTCTTCCTGGCGCTGCCAGAAAGTGGTCGTCGCCGCGGACGTGATCGTGATGCCGCGCTCCTGCTCCTGCTCCATCCAGTCCATGGTGGCGGCGCCGTCATGGACTTCGCCGATCTTGTGGGACTTGCCGGTGTAGAACAGGATCCGCTCGGTCGTGGTGGTCTTGCCGGCATCAATGTGGGCCATGATGCCGAAGTTGCGGTAGCGCTGCAGAGGATAGTCGCGTGCCATGTCGGGGCTCCTTCCGCTTACCAGCGGTAGTGGCTGAACGCTTTGTTGGCGTCGGCCATCTTGTGGGTGTCTTCGCGCTTCTTCACCGCGGTGCCACGGCCGTTGACCGCATCGAGCAGCTCGCCGGCGAGGCGCTCTTCCATGGTGTTCTCGTTGCGCTTCGCGCTGGCATCGATCAGCCAGCGGATCGCCAGCGCCTCACGGCGCTCGGGGCGGACCTCGACGGGGACCTGGTAGGTCGCACCGCCGACGCGGCGCGAGCGGACCTCGACCGACGGCTTGATGTTGTCGAGCGCCTCGTGGAACACCTCGACGGGCTCCTTCTTGAGACGGCTCTCGACGCGATCGAAAGCGTTGTAGACGATCTTCTCGGCAACGGACTTCTTGCCGTCGATCATCAGGTTGTTCATGAACTTCGTGACGACCCGGTCGCCGAACTTGGCATCGGGCAGGATCTCACGTTTCTCGGCGGCGTGACGACGCGACATGGCGCTCTCTCCTTACTTCGGACGCTTCGCGCCGTACTTCGAGCGGCGCTGCTTGCGGTTCTTGACCCCTTGGGTGTCGAGCACGCCGCGGAGGATGTGGTAGCGCACGCCCGGAAGGTCTTTCACCCGGCCGCCGCGGATCAGGACCACGGAGTGCTCCTGAAGGTTGTGGCTCTCGCCCGGGATGTAGCTGATGACCTCGAAGCCGTTGGTCAGGCGCACCTTGGCGACCTTCCGCATGGCCGAGTTCGGCTTCTTCGGAGTCGTGGTATACACTCGGGTGCACACGCCACGCTTTTGCGGGCAGGACTCGAGGTGCTGCGACTTGGACTTGGTGACTTTCGGCTGCCGCGGCTTGCGGATCAGCTGCTGGATCGTTGGCATTGGGCGTCTTTCCCCGTTTCCTGCACTAGTGTCACGGACCGGACGGCCCGCCGATTTCGATTCCTCACGCTGGCGCGTCCGCCAAGCGCAAAAACCCGCGAACGCACCCCTCTTCCGGGCGCGATGCGGTGGGTCTCCAGAGGATCGGGGCCAAGGCCCGGATCGTGACCACTTCAGCTCTGATATCAGGGCGGAAAGCGGACTGCCCCCTGCCCAAGTGGTGGCCGTATAGGGGGAGTCGCGGGGGGTGTCAACCGCGCCGGGGGCGGGGCCGCCGGGCGTGCCGCGATGACAGCTGTGCCGGGCCATGCTAGGTTGCGCGCAGATCGTTCCGATCCATTGCCGGAGGACCAGCCCGCAGATGTGTGTCGTTCTCGGAAGACGCCCGGGCCATCCCCACGCGAAGGCTTATGATTGGTGGCCGCCGCCGGGACAAGACGCCCGTAGCTGAACGCGACTTCCACCGACATCACGGAGACGATCCATGCAATACATGGCAAAGGCGCGCCTCGAGGCGCGGCAACTCTGGCTCGACTGGGCCGAGGGCGGCAGCGACGCCTTCCCCTATATCTGGCTGCGCGACACCGACCCGGCGGGCTTCCACCCGCGCACCGGCGAGCGGGTCTTCGACCTGACCTCGGTGCCGCTCGACCTTGCGCCCGTCGCGGCGCGGGTCAAAGGCGCGGCGCTCGTGATCGACTGGCCCGGGGACGGCGCGCCGAGCCGGTTCGATCTGGACTGGCTGCGCGAGAATCGCCCCGGCCGGCGGCGGCCGGACCCGGCCCATGTCCCGGCTACCAGCTGGCGCGGCGATCTCGGCGCGGCCGGTGTGCCCCGCGCCCGCGCCGCCGACGTGCTGCACGGCGATACGGCGCTGGCCGAGTGGTTGCGGCGCATCAAGGCGATGGGCCTGTCGATCGTCGAGGGGCTCGCCGACGATGTCGAGGCCGGCATGCGCGTGGCGCGGCGCATCGGCTTCCTGCGCGAAACCAATTTCGGGGTGACCTTCGAGGTGATCTCGAAGCCCGACCCCAACAACCTCGCCTATACCTCGGACGCGCTGCCGCTGCATACCGACCTGACCAACCAGGAGCTGCCACCGGGGTGGCAGTTCCTGCACTGCCTCGCCAACGAGGCCGAAGGCGGCGGCTCGGTGTTCTGCGACGGGGTCGCGGTGGCCGAGGATCTGGCGCTGGAAGACCCGGAGGGCTTCGAGCTTCTGGCCACGGTCGACATCCCGTTCCGCTTCCATGACGCCGAGACCGACATCAGGGCCCGCAAGACGGTGATCCGGCGCGGCGAGGGCGGCCGGGTCGAGGAGATCTGCTTCAACGCCCATCTCGCGGACATCCTCGACATCGCGCCCGAGATCATGCCGGCCTATTACGCCGCCTATCGCCGGCTGATGCAGAAGACCCGCGACCCTGCCTATCTCGTGACACTGAAGCTCGGCGCGGGCGAGATGGTGGTCTTCGACAATCGGCGCGTGCTGCATGGCCGCGCCGCCTTCGATCCCGCGACCGGCCGGCGCCACCTGCGCGGCTGCTATGTCGACCGGGGCGAGTTCGACAGCCGGATGCGGGTGCTGGCGCGCGAGACCGCGCGCACCGAACCCGCCTGAACCCGGTGGGGGAGGGCGCCTCGCGTGCCCTCCCCCACCGGGATGGACGACGGCGATGATCCGTGCATCATTCGCCGCATGTCAGACCGCACCGAACGCTTTCTCGTCTTTGCCGGCATGCGCGACGAGGGCGCGTTCCTGGTCGAGTGGATCTCCTGGTACCGGATGATGGGCTTCGAGATCCTGATCGGGGTCAACGACTGCACCGACCGGTCCCCTGCCCTGCTCGAGGCCTTCGCGCAGGCGGGTTGGATCGAATGGTTCGAGCACAGGCCGCCGCACGGCACGCCGCCCAAGCAATCCGCCCACCGCCACGCGCAGCGTCACCCGGCCACGGCGCGGACCGACTGGCTGCTGATCTGCGACGTCGACGAGTTCCTGGTGCTGCACCGGGGCGATGGCACGATCGGCTCCTATCTCGACGATCTCGGCCGCGACCATCTCGGCGTGGCCTTCCATTGGCAATGTTTCGGCACCGGCGGCTGGAAACGCTACCAGCCGGGTCTGGTCCATCGGCAGTTCCGGCGGCGGGGACCCTCGCGGCGGCCGGTGAACGTGATGGTCAAGACCATGTTCCGCACGCCGCAGCGCTTTGGCCGCTGGAGCGATCACATGCCATGGGAGTTCGAGGGCGAGTGGGACCGCGCCCGGAACCGAATCGTCGACAGCGAGGGGCGGACCATCGAGGCGCTGCTGACCGAGCCGCATCCGGTGCGCTTCACCGATGTCGAGCAGATCACCCACAGCTACGCGCAGATGAACCACTACGTGCTGCGCTCGGTCGAGCAATACGACATGAAGCGCGGCACCCCCTCGGCCACCGCCGCCAAGGACCGCTATACGCAGACCTTCTTCGAGCGGCGCGACCGCAACGGGCGGCGCGATCTGGCGGCGCTGGCCCATGCAGAGGCCTTCGACCGGGTGCATGCGGAGGCGCTGGCCCTGCCCGGCGTCGCCCGGCTGCATCACCTGTGCTGCGCCGATCTGGTGGCGCAGCTCTGCGCGCATCAGGGCCGCTCGCCGAGCGCCGATCCGCGCTGGCGCGCCGCGATCGAGGCCGCCGAGGCGGCGGGCTGAGTGTTTCACGTGTGGCGGCGGCTCAGGCCGCCGTCGCCTCGTCGATCGGCCGCCCCCGCGCTAGCGCCCGGCGCAGCCCCTCCGGGAGCGCCATGAAGTCGGCGTCGGGTCGGGTGCCGAGCGCGTCGAGATACTTGCTGAAATAGCAGCGCAGCGCCGCGGCAGCGGCAGCCTGGGCGATCTCCTCCTCCGACAGGCCATGCGCCCTGAGAGCGGCGACATGCGCCGGGCCGATCGCGGTGGCATCGGTGACGATCTCGGCGGCATAGCCCATCAGGTCCGCCTCCTGCGGGGTGATGGAGGTGTGCCCCCGCTCGGTGGCGATCCGCTCCAGCTCCTCGGGCGACATGCCGTTCTCCAGCAGCACCTTGCCATGCGCCAGCGCGCAGTAGGAGCTGCGCAGCGCCAGCGCCGCGGCGAGCGTCACCAGCTCGTAGCGCCGCAGCCCCATCCGCGCCTTGAGCGCGCCGGTCATCGCCTCGAAGTGACCGGCCAGTTCGGGCAGATGCGCGCAGGTGCGGTGCAGGTTGAGCACCTGCCCGCTCCGCCGCCGCGCCTCGGCGTAATAGTCGGCGGCAGGCCCGGTCGCCGTCGCCTCGTCGATCTCTTTCAGGAACCCCATCTCGACCACCATCGCAGAACGCCCGGCCCCGCCGGGCGGCGGGGCCCGCAAGCAGTATCCTCCCGATCTCCTCCCTCCGGAAAAGGAAAAGCGCCGCGCATGCGAAAGGGGCCCCCGGTTTCCCGGGGGCCCCTTCATGTCGTCGCTCGGCGTCGCGATCAGTCGCGGCTGTCCTCGGCGCGCGCCGAGATCGTGTCGAACTGGTCGTCCGACATCGGCTGCTCGGAGGGGGCGGCCAGCGCCGCGGCCTGCTCGGCCGCCTCGCGCTTCTGCTCGATCACCGAGTGGTCGCGGTCATGCGCGATCTTGCGCACGCGCGAGGTCGCGCCGCCGGTGCCGGCCGGGATCAGGCGGCCGACGATGACGTTCTCCTTGAGACCGACCAGCTTGTCGCGCTTGCCCTGGACCGAAGCCTCGGTGAGCACGCGGGTGGTCTCCTGGAACGAGGCCGCCGAGATGAAGCTGCGGGTCTGCAGCGACGCCTTGGTGATGCCGAGCAGCACGGGGCTGCCCTGCGCCGGACGACCGCCCTTGGCGATCGCCTTTTCGTTGGCCTCGTCGAACTCCGCCTTGTCGACATGCTCGCCCTTGAGAAGCGTGCTCTCGCCCGAGTCCGAGATCTCGATCTTCTGCAGCATCTGGCGAACGATCACCTCGATGTGCTTGTCGTTGATCTTCACGCCCTGCAGTCGATAAACGTCCTGCACCTCGGCGATCATGTACTCGGCCAGAGCCTCGACGCCCATGATGGCAAGGATGTCGTGCGGCGCCGGGTTGCCGTCCATGATGTAGTCACCCTTCTGCACGAAGTCGCCTTCCTGCACCGGGATGTGCTTGCCCTTGGGCACCATGTACTCGACCTTCTCGCGACCCTCTTCCGAAGGCTCGATCGCGATGCGGCGCTTGTTCTTGTAGTCCTTGCCGAAGCGCACATAGCCGTCGATCTCGGCGATGATCGCGTGGTCCTTGGGACGACGGGCCTCGAACAGTTCCGCCACGCGGGGAAGACCCCCGGTGATGTCCTTGGTCTTGGCACCCTCGCGCGGGATCCGCGCCACGACGTCGCCGGCCTGGATCTGCTGGCCGTCCTCGACCGACAGGATCGCGTCCACCGACATCGGGTAGGTCACCGGGTTGCCGCTGTCGGTGCGGACCGGTTCGCCATCCTCGCCCACCACGATGATCTCGGGCTTGAGCTCGTTGCCCTTGGGCACCGAACGCCAGTCCGTGACGATCCGCTGGGTCATGCCGGTCGCATCGTCGGTGTCCTCGCGCACGGCGATGCCGTTGACGAGGTCGACGAAGCGCACGGTACCGGCCTTCTCGGCGATGATCGGCAGGGTGTAGGGGTCCCACTCGAACATCTTCTCGCCGCGCTTCACATCCTGGCCTTCCTTGAGGAAGACCTTGGTGCCGTAGCCGATCTTGTGGCTCGCGCGCTCCTCGCCGTCCTCGCCCATGATCGCGATGACCATGTTCCGGCCCATGACGATCTGTTCGCCCGCCGCGTTCTCGAGGAGGTTGGCGTTGCGGAACTCGACCTTGCCCGACTGGCTGGCCTCGAGGAAGGACTGCTGGCCGCCCTGGGCCACGCCGCCGATGTGGAAGGTCCGCATCGTCAGCTGGGTGCCCGGCTCGCCGATCGACTGCGCCGCGATGATGCCCACGGCCTCGCCCTGGTTCACCATCGTGCCGCGCGCGAGGTCACGCCCGTAGCACATGGCGCAGACGCCGTCCTCGGCCTCGCAGGTGAGCGGGCTGCGGATGCGCATCTTCTGCACCGCCGACTGCTCGACCAGATCGGCCTTGCGCTCGTCGATCAGTTCGCCTGCCGCGACCAGCACCTCGTCGGTGCCCGGCTTGAGCACGTCGTCGGCCGAAACCCGGCCCAGCACGCGCTCGGAGAGCGGCGAGACCACCTCGCCGTCATTGACCGCCGCTTCCGCGGTGATCGCCCGGTCGGTGCCGCAGTCATGCTCGCGCACGATGCAGTCCTGCGCCACGTCGACGAGACGACGGGTCAGGTAGCCCGAGTTCGCGGTCTTCAGAGCGGTGTCGGACAGACCCTTCCGCGCGCCGTGGGTCGAGTTGAAGTACTCGAGCACGGTCAGGCCTTCCTTGAAGTTCGAGATGATCGGCGTCTCGATGATCTCGCCCGACGGCTTGGCCATCAGGCCGCGCATGCCGCCCAGCTGCTTCATCTGGGTGACCGAGCCACGCGCACCGGAGTGGGCCATCATGTAGACCGAGTTCGGCTCTGCTTCGGCACCGTTCTCGTCCCGCTTGTTGGCCGAGATCGTGTTCATCATGGCCTCGGTCACGCGGTCGTTACACTTCGACCAGGCGTCCACGACCTTGTTGTACTTCTCGCCCTGGGTGATCAGGCCGTCCATGTACTGCTGCTCGAAATCCTTGACCTGGTCGCGGGTCTCGTCGACCAGCGTCCACTTGGCGTCCGGGATGACCATGTCGTCCTTGCCGAAGGAGATGCCTGCCTTGAAGGCCTCCTTGAAGCCCGCGGACATGATCTGGTCGCAGAAGATGACCGACTCCTTCTGGCCGCAATAGCGGTAGACGGTGTCGATGACCTGCTGGACTTCCTTCTTGCGCAGCAGCCGGTTCAGAAGGTCGAACGGCGCCTTGGCGTTGAGCGGCAGCAGCGCGCCCAAGCGCAGACGGCCCGGGGTGGTCTCGTAGCGCTTGACGACCTCGTTGCCCTCGTCGTCGATCTGCTTGATCCGCGCGGTGATCTTGGCGTGCATGTGCACTTCACCGGCGTTGAGCGCGTGCTCGACCTCTTCGATCGAGTTGAAGGCCATGCCCTCGCCCTTCATGCCGTCACGCATGATGGTCGTGTAGTACAGGCCGAGAACCATGTCCTGCGAGGGCACGATGATCGGCGCGCCGTTGGCGGGCGACAGCACGTTGTTGGTCGACATCATCAGGACGCGCGCTTCGAGCTGCGCCTCGAGCGACAGCGGCACGTGCACGGCCATCTGGTCGCCGTCGAAGTCGGCGTTGAACGCCGAGCAGACCAGCGGGTGAAGCTGGATCGCCTTGCCCTCGATCAGCTGCGGTTCGAAGGCCTGGATGCCGAGGCGGTGCAGCGTCGGCGCGCGGTTGAGCATGACGGGGTGTTCACGGATCACCTCGTCGAGGATGTCCCAGACCTCGGGACGCTCTTTTTCCACGAGCTTCTTCGCCTGCTTCACGGTCGACGACAGGCCCTTGGCCTCCAGCCGCGAGTAGATGAACGGCTTGAACAGTTCGAGCGCCATCTTCTTGGGCAGGCCGCACTGGTGCAGCTTGAGCTCGGGGCCGGTCACGATGACCGAACGGCCCGAGAAGTCGACCCGCTTGCCGAGAAGGTTCTGACGGAAGCGGCCCTGCTTGCCCTTGAGCATGTCCGACAGCGACTTCAGCGGGCGCTTGTTGGCACCGGTGATGACGCGGCCACGACGGCCGTTGTCGAACAGCGCGTCGACGGATTCCTGCAGCATCCGCTTCTCGTTGCGCACGATGATGTCGGGCGCGCGCAGCTCGATGAGCCGCTTGAGGCGGTTGTTGCGGTTGATCACCCGGCGATACAGGTCGTTGAGGTCCGAGGTCGCGAAGCGGCCACCGTCGAGCGGCACCAGCGGGCGCAGCTCGGGCGGGATCACCGGGATCACGGTCAGCACCATCCACTCGGGACGGTTGCCGGACTCGATGAAGCTCTCGACGATCTTCAGACGCTTGATGATCTTCTTGGGCTTGAGCTCGCCGGTCGCCTCCTTGAGGTCGGCGCGCAGCTGCTCGGCCTCGGCCTCGAGGTCGATCTGGGCGAGCATCTCGCGGATCGCCTCGGCGCCGATATTGGCCGAGAACGCGTCCGCGCCATACTGGTCCTGGGCGTCGAGGAACTGCTCCTCGCTCATCAGCTGGCCGTAGGTCAGGTCGGTCAGGCCCGGCTCGATGACGACGTAGTTCTCGAAGTAGAGAATCCGCTCGAGGTCACGCAGGGTCATGTCAAGCATCAGGCCGATCCGCGACGGGAGCGACTTGAGGAACCAGATGTGGGCGACGGGCGCGGCCAGCTCGATGTGGCCCATGCGCTCGCGGCGGACCTTCTGCAGCGTCACCTCGACGCCGCACTTCTCGCAGACGACGCCGCGATACTTCATTCGCTTGTACTTGCCGCAGAGGCACTCGTAGTCCTTGATCGGCCCGAAGATGCGGGCGCAGAACAGGCCGTCGCGCTCGGGCTTGAAGGTCCGGTAGTTGATGGTCTCGGGTTTCTTGATCTCGCCGAAGGACCAGCTGAGGATGCGCTCCGGGGAGGCGAGGCTCACCTTGATCTCGTCGAAGGTCTTGGCCGGGGTCAGCGGATTGAACGGGTTGTTCGTGAGTTCCTGGTTCATTTCAAATCCTTGAATCTTGGCAGAGGGCGACGGCGTGCCGCCCCGGTTTCCCGGGGCGGGCTGAAAAGACGCCGTTACTCGTCCTCCGCGTCCAGGAGTTCCATGTTGAGGCCGAGGCCCCGGACTTCCTTCACGAGGACGTTGAACGATTCCGGCACGCCGGCCTCGAAGTTGTCCTCGCCCTTGACGATGCTCTCGTAGACCTTGGTCCGGCCCGCCACGTCGTCCGACTTCACGGTCAGCATTTCCTGCAGCGTGTAGGCGGCGCCGTAGGCTTCCAGCGCCCAGACCTCCATCTCGCCGAAGCGCTGGCCACCGAACTGCGCCTTACCGCCCAGCGGCTGCTGGGTGACGAGGCTGTACGGCCCGGTCGAACGCGCGTGGATCTTGTCGTCCACGAGGTGGTGCAGCTTGAGCAGGTACTTCACGCCCACAGTCACCTTGCGCGAGAACTTCTCGCCGGTGCGGCCGTCGAACAGGTCCGACTGGCCGGACTCGTCGAAGCCCGCACGGCGCAGCGCGTCGTTGACGTCCGGCTCCTTGGCGCCGTCGAAGACCGGCGTGGCGATCGGCACGCCGCGCTGGACGTTCTCGGCCAGCTCGGCCACGCCCGCCTCGTCGAGGCTCTCGATGCCCTCGTCGTAGACGTCGTCGCCATAGGCCAGACGCAGCGCCTCGCGCACCGGGGTGAGATCACCCGAGCGACGATACTCCTGCAGCGCCTCGTCGACTTGGATGCCGAGGCCGCGCGCGGCCCAGCCCATGTGAGTCTCGAGGATCTGACCGACGTTCATGCGCGACGGCACGCCCAGCGGGTTGAGGCAGAAGTCGACCGGCGTGCCGTCGGCGAGGAACGGCATGTCCTCCATCGGCACGACGCGCGAGATGACGCCCTTGTTGCCGTGACGGCCAGCCATCTTGTCGCCCGGCTGCAGCTTGCGCTTCACCGCGACGAACACCTTGACCATCTTCATCACGCCCGGCGGCAGGTCGTCGCCACGACGGACCTTCTCGACCTTGTCCTCGAAGCGCGCGTCGAGCGTGCGCTTCTGGATCTCGTACTGCTCGTTGAGCGCCTCGACGATCCGGGCGTCGTCCTCGTCCTCGAGGGCGAGCTGCCACCACTGGCCGCGCGACAGCGTGCCGAGCAGCTCCTCGTCGATCACCGCGCCGGCCTTGACGCCGCGCGGGCCCTTCACCGCGGTCTTGCCGAGGATCAGGTCCTTGAGACGCGCGTAGATGTTGCGGTCGAGGATCGCCAGCTCGTCGTCGCGGTCACGCGCCAGACGGTCGACTTCCTCGCGCTCGATCTGCAGCGCGCGCTCATCCTTGTCGACGCCGTGGCGGTTGAACACCCGGACCTCGACGATGGTGCCGAAATCGCCCGGCGGCAGCCGCAGCGAGGTGTCGCGCACGTCGGACGCCTTCTCGCCGAAGATGGCGCGCAGGAGCTTTTCTTCCGGCGTCATCGGCGATTCACCCTTCGGGGTGATCTTGCCGACGAGGATGTCGCCCGGCCCCACTTCGGCACCGATATAGACGATGCCCGCCTCGTCGAGGTTGCGCAGGGCTTCCTCGCCGACGTTCGGAATGTCGCGGGTGATCTCTTCCGGCCCGAGCTTGGTGTCGCGGGCGGCGACTTCGAATTCCTCGATGTGAATCGAAGTGAAGACGTCGTCGCGCACGATGCGCTCGGAGATCAGGATCGAGTCCTCGTAGTTGTAGCCGTTCCACGGCATGAAGGCGACGACGACGTTCTTGCCGAGCGCCAGCTCACCCATGTCGGTCGAGGGACCGTCGGCGATCACCTCGCCCTTGCCGACCTTGTCACCCACCTTCACCAGCGGACGCTGGTTGATGCAGGTGTTCTGGTTCGACCGCTGGAACTTGCGCATCCGGTAGATGTCGACCCCGGCATCGCCGAGCTCGAGATCTTCGGTGGCACGGATCACGATCCGGGTGGCATCGACCTGGTCGATGATGCCGCCGCGACGCGCCATGATGGCGGCGCCGGAATCGCGGGCCACGACTTCCTCGATGCCGGTGCCGACGAGCGGCGCCTCGGCCTGCAGCAGCGGCACGGCCTGACGCTGCATGTTCGAGCCCATCAGCGCGCGGTTCGCGTCGTCGTTCTCGAGGAACGGGATCAGCGAGGCGGCGACCGAGACGAGCTGCTTCGGCGAGACGTCGATCAGGTCGACGCTCTCGGACGGCGCGAGCATGTAGTCGCCGGCCTGACGGGTGTTGACCAGCTCATTGGTGAACTTGCCGTTCTCGTCGAGCGAGGCGTTGGCCTGCGCGACGGTGTGGCGCATCTCCTCGGTGGCCGAGAGATAGCTCACCTCGTCGGTCACCTGGCCATCCACCACCTTGCGGTAGGGGGTCTCGATGAAGCCGTACTTGTTCACCCGCGCGAAGGTGGCGAGCGAGTTGATCAGACCGATGTTCGGGCCTTCCGGCGTCTCGATCGGGCACATCCGGCCGTAATGGGTCGGGTGCACGTCGCGCACCTCGAAGCCGGCACGCTCGCGGGTCAGACCGCCCGGCCCGAGCGCCGAGAGACGACGCTTGTGCGTCACTTCCGACAGCGGGTTGGTCTGGTCCATGAACTGCGACAGCTGCGAGGAGCCGAAGAACTCGCGCACCGCGGCGGCGGCCGGCTTGGCGTTGATCAGGTCCTGCGGCATCACCGTGTCGATCTCGACCGAGGACATGCGCTCCTTGATCGCGCGCTCCATGCGGAGCAGGCCGACGCGGTACTGGTTCTCCATCAGCTCGCCGACCGAGCGAACCCGGCGGTTGCCGAGGTGGTCGATGTCGTCGATCTCGCCCTTGCCGTCGCGCAGTTCGACCAGCGCCTTGATGCAGGCGATGATGTCCTCGCGGCGCAGCGTGCGCTGGGTGTCCTCGGCGTCGAGGTTGAGACGCATGTTCATCTTCACGCGGCCGACGGCCGACAGGTCGTAGCGCTCGGCATCGAAGAACAGCGTGTCGAACAGCGCCGAGGCGGCGTCGACGGTCGGCGGCTCGCCCGGCCGCATGACCTTGTAGATCTCCATCAGCGCCGATTCACGGTTCCAGGCCTTGTTGTCGGCGGCGACGGTGTTGCGGATGTAGGGGCCGACATTGATGTTGTCGATGTCGAGGACCGGGATGTCGGTGATGCCGGCATCCATCAGGTCCTTGAGCGTGCCGCCGGTGATCTCGCCGTCCTTGTCGGTCTCGAGCGTCAGCTCGTCGCCGGCCTCGACGTAGATCGCGCCGGTTTCCTCGTCGATGATGTCACGCGCGACGAAGCGGCCGACGATGTTGTTGAACGGCACCAGCAGGTCGGTGACGCGGCCCTCGTCGATCAGCTTCTTGACGGCGCGCGGAGTCACCTTCTCGCCGGCCTTGGCGATCACTTCGCCGGTGGCGGCATCCACGAGGTCATAGGTCGGACGAGTGCCGCGCACCCGCTCGGGGAAGAACTTGGTGACCCAGGAATTGGCCTTCTTGTCGAAGCTGTAATCGACCGTGTTGTAGTAGGCATCCATGATGCCTTCCTGGTCGAGACCCAGCGCGTAGAGCAGCGTGGTCACGGGCAGTTTGCGGCGACGGTCGATGCGCGCGAAGACGAGGTCCTTGGCGTCGAACTCGAAGTCCAGCCAGGAGCCGCGATAGGGGATGATCCGGCATGCGAACAGCAGCTTGCCCGAGGAATGGGTCTTGCCCTTGTCGTGGTCGAAGAACACGCCCGGCGAACGGTGCATCTGGGACACGATCACCCGCTCGGTCCCGTTGACGATGAAGGTGCCGTTCTGGGTCATCAGGGGCATGTCGCCCATGAAGACGTCCTGCTCCTTGATGTCCTTGACGGACTTGGCGCCGGTGTCCTCGTCGACATCGAACACGATCAGGCGCAGCGTCACCTTCAACGGCGCGCTGTAGGTCATGTCGCGGGCTTGGCACTCCTCGACGTCGTATTTCGGCTTCTCGAGTTCGTACTTCACGAATTCGAGCGTCGCGGTCTCGTTGAAGTCCTTGATCGGGAAGACCGACTGGAACACGCCCTTGATCCCTTCGCCGTCGGTCGGCTCGGGCTGGTCACCCGATTTCAGGAACAGGTCGTAGGAGGATTTCTGCACCTCGATGAGGTTCGGCATCTCCAGCACTTCGCGGATCTTGCCGTAATACTTGCGCAAACGCTTCTGGCCGAGGAAGGACTGAGCCATGGGTGTCGTCACCTTTCAGGTCTCTGCGGATCGGCGCGGCCGGCGGGGAAGGCCGCGTCATCCTTGCGAGAGGGGAGTTCCGGTCCATTCGCGATCACCGTCCCACCGGTGACCTCCCGACCGTGGAACCTGCCCAGGACCGGGGCCGCGCGCGGCCCCCTTCCAAGACGGGTTCGGCTGGACCCGCGAAATCGCGGATCCAGCCAATTCATGCGGCGTGGCGCGCAGGTCGCGCGCCGGCCGTTATCAGGCCAGCTCGACCTTGGCGCCAGCAGCTTCCAGCTTCGCCTTGATCTCTTCGGCTTCTGCCTTCGGCGCGCCTTCCTTGACCTTGCCGCCGGCCTCGACGAGGTCCTTGGCTTCTTTCAGGCCGAGGCCGGTGATGCCGCGGACTTCTTTGATCACGTTGATCTTCTGAGCGCCGGCGTCCTTCAGGACGACGTCGAACTCGGTCTTCTCTTCGGCAGCGGCGCCAGCGTCGCCACCGGCCGGGCCAGCCATCATCACGGCGCCGCCGGCGGCGGGCTCGATGCCATACTCGTCCTTGAGGATGGTTTTCAGTTCCTGCGCCTCGAGGAGGGTCAGACCAACGATCTCTTCGGCGAGTTTCTTCAGATCAGCCATTTTACTTTTCCGTTCGTTCAATTGTGTTCCAACGCGGGGGCTTTCAACCCCCAAGGGAGACGGGATGCCTTATGCGGCCTTCTCTTCGATGGTCGAGAGAATGCCTGCGATGTTGCTTGCGGGCGCGCCGATGGCGCCGGCGATGTTGCTGGCCGGAGCACCGATGCAGCCGACGATCGAAGCAATGAGCTCCTCACGCGACGGCATCTGGGCCACGGCTTTCACACCGGCGACGTCCAGAGCCGAGTCTCCCATCGCACCGCCGAGAATGACCAGCTTGTCGTTGGTCTTCGCATAGGCGTCGACCACCTTGGCTGCCGCCACGGGGTCTTCGGAGTAGGAGAGTACGGTCATGCCCGTGAGGTAGTCGGCGATGCTGGCGCAGGCCTTCCCCTCGAGGGCGATCTTGGCGAGCTTGTTCTTGGCAACACGCACGGACCCGCCCGCTTCACGCATTTTCGCGCGCAGGTCCTGCATCTGGGCAACCGTCATGCCTTCGTAGTGGGCAACCACCACGACGCCAGAGCTTTCGAAGATCTGGCCGAGTTCCTCGACCACTTTCTCTTTCTGGGCTCTATCCACGGTTTACTCCAAGTTTGGGGGTTTCCCCCCGGCTCTGTCTGACCCCCTGATGGTCCGGGGGCCGTTCGGGTCCGTTTCAGGGTCCCGAGGCCGCGATCGCCCGAAGGGAAGCTCGCGCTTCCGAACGGAAATCCAACACTCGTTTCCCATCTCGGGAAGGCCTTAGCGGGGTTTCCCCCTGCCCTCCGTCTCGGACAGGACGGGGCGGCTGACCGCCCCGCCATTCGCTCCCGGCCGAGACCGGGAGGAAATCTCTATCAGGCCGCGCCGGTGGCCGAAGCCAGGTCGACGCTGACGCCCGGGCCCATCGTCGAGGACAGCGCCACCTTCTTGAGGTAGGTGCCCTTGGCGCCGGCGGGCTTTGCCTTGGAGACGGCATCCACGAAAGCGCGGATGTTCTCTTCCAGCTTGGCCTCGTCGAAGGACGCCTTGCCGATGCCGGCATGGATCACGCCGGCCTTCTCGACGCGGAACTGCACCTGTCCGCCCTTGGCCGCGTTCACGGCTTCGGCGACATCCATGGTGACGGTGCCGATCTTCGGGTTCGGCATCAGGTTGCGCGGGCCGAGAATCTTGCCCAAGCGGCCGACGATCGGCATCATGTCCGGGGTCGCGATGCAGCGGTCGAACTCGATCTTGCCCTGCTGCACGGTCTCCATCAGGTCCTCGGCACCGACGATGTCGGCGCCGGCCTTCTTGGCCTCTTCCGCTTTGTCGCCACGGGCGAAGACGGCGACGCGGACGGTCTTGCCGGTGCCGTTGGGCAGGGTCACCGAGCCGCGGACCATCTGGTCGGCGTGGCGCGGATCGACGCCGAGGTTCATCGAGATCTCGATGGTCTCGTCGAACTTGGCGGTGGCGTTGGCCTTGATCAGCGAGACGGCCTCGGACAGCTGGACGTTGTCCTTGCCGGCGAAAGCCTCGCGGGCGGCGCGGGTGCGTTTACCGATTTTCGCCATGATTCAGCCTTTCACCTCGATGCCCATCGACTTCGCGGAGCCGAGCACGGTCTGCATCGCACCCTCGATCGAGGTCGCGTTGAGATCCTTCATCTTCGCTTCCGCGATCTCGCGCACCTGGGCGAGCGTCACGGTGCCGGCGGTCTCCTTGCCAGGCGTGGTCGCGCCCTTGGCGCGGTTGCGCTTGCCCACGGGCTTGAGGCCCGCAGCCTTCTTGAGGAAGAACGACGCCGGCGGCGACTTGATCTCCATCGTGAAGGACTTGTCCTGGTAGTAGGTGATCACGGTCGGGCAGGGCGAACCCTTTTCCATGTCCGCGGTCTTCGCATTGAAGGCCTTGCAGAACTCCATGATGTTGATGCCGCGCTGACCCAGCGCCGGACCGACCGGCGGGGACGGGTTCGCTTCGCCGGCCTTCACCTGGAGCTTCAGTTGCCCCATCACTTTCTTGGCCATCGGGCCTCTCCTTGTCGCAACACCGCGCGGACGCGTCCGGGCGGCTTCGGTTGGTGCGGTGCGGTCCGGAGGGCGCGCCCTCCTCGCCTCCCGCAGGGGGCGCGAATCATCTCTGATCCGGTCGCCACCAAGGGTCCGGCCCACGGGCCGGCGCAATGGAAGGTCGTCGCATAGACCGCGCGCGGCGGCGCGTCAAGCCCGGTCGCCGACGATCCCGGCAGCCCGCCGTTCCGCCGCCGCCTGCCGCGCGGCGGCCGGGTAGCAGGCCGCCCAGGAGGCCGCAACGGCCGACCAGGCGAAACGTGCCTCGGCGATGGCGCGAGCCCGGCGCGCGACACCGTCCGCGAAGTCCGGCTCGCATATCAGCCGGTCCATGCCCGCGGCGAGTCCCGCCACCACCGCGGCCTCCTCGCCCGGCTCCACATAGAGCGCTGCGTCGTCGCTCGCGAGATGGCCCGGCCCGCCCCAGCGCAGCGCCAGCACCGGCACGCCGAGCATCATCGCCTCCTGCATCACGATGCCGTTGGCCTCGGCCAGTGAGGGGAAAACGTAGCCCCGCGCCGCAGCGATTCCATCGAGCACCTCGCCATGCGGCCGCCAGCCGGCGAATCGCACGCGCTCGGTCACGCCCAACTCCCTCGCGAGCCCCTCGAGTGCCGGACGCGCCGGTCCGTCACCATAGACCGTGAGCCGGGCGCCCTCGCGACTTTCGGCCACCGCCCTGATCGCGAGGTCGGTGCCCTTGTGGTCGACCTGACGACCCGAGCAGGCGAATTCCGTGGACCGCCCGACATGGCGCGCCGGGGGCCGGGCGGCGATCGCCTCGGCGACGCCCGAATCGACGACCTCGCTCATCCGCTCCGGCGGCACGCCCGCCCAAGCGAGCGATCGGCGGGTGCGCGCATATCCCGAGACCAGCACGTGCCGGGCCTGTCGTTTGTCCGGTGCGAACTTGCGGAACAGCAACTGCGCGGGCCGATGCAGCCTTGCCCGCAGCTTGCCGCGCGGGGTCTCGCGGTCGGCGAAGTCCGGCGGGTAATGGATGTTGCCGGTGAAGGGGCCCATCACCGTCTCGAAACCCTGCGGCGGAAACCGCGGCTCGACCGGCGAGACCGGGCAGAGATAGTGCAGCAGCGTCGCGGCAGGATCGAAGCGCGCGCGGATCAGCCGCGCCGCCAGCAGGTGGAAACAGGTCGAGACCAGCGGCGCGCCAAAGCGGCTTTGCCACAGCGTCCGCTGCACCGGTCCGTCCTCCACGAAGAGGAGCCGCTCGGCGGGAAAGTCGCGCGACAGGCCACGGCGGTTGCGGGCATGGGTGAGCAGCACCGCGTCGTATCCCTGCCGCAGCAGATAGTCGAAATACTGGTAGGCCTTGATCGCCTCGCCGCCCATGTCGGTACCGGCATTGGAGGAGACGAGGACGATCTTCATGAATGGGTCTCCGGGCGGCCTCGAGGCCCCGAGAACCTGACCGGCCGCATGCGGCCGGTCAAGTCGAGGCTCAGCCCTGCTTGGCGACCTGGGTGAACTCGAGTTCCACCGGCGTGGCGCGACCGAAGATCGAAACGGTGACCTTGAGGCGCTGGTTGTCCTCGTCGACCTCCTCGACCATGCCGTCGAAATCCTCGAAGGGGCCGTCCTTGACCTTCACCTTCTCGCCGATCTCGAAACGGATCAGGGTGCGCGGGCTTTCCTCGCCCTCCTGAACGCGGCCCAGGATCGCCTCGACCTCGGCATCGCGCATCGGCATCGGACGACCCTGCGGGCCAAGGAAGCCGGTGACCCGGTTGATCGAGGTGACGAGGTGGTAGCCCTTGTCGGACATTTCCATGTGCACCAGCACGTAGCCGGGCATGAAGCGCCGCTCGGTGGTGACCTTCTTGCCGCGGCGAACTTCGATCACCTCCTCGGTGGGGACCAGCACCTCGTCGATGACGTCCTCGAGCCCCTGCTCGGCCACCTTGGTTCTGATCTGCTCGGCGATCTTCTTCTCGAAGTTCGAGAGCACGGAAACCGAATACCAGCGTTTCGCCATGTTGCCCGACACCTTCCGTCGCGACCGGCCTTGCGCCGGAGCCTCGTTGCATTCCCGGCCCCGATCGGGGCCGCTCAAACGGCAAAGCGGCGCGCACCCGCGCGCCGTTTTCCCAAGTCCGCCGGTCAGTAGCGCCCGGCGCGGCGCAGATCAAGCCCCGCGGGGCCCGGCTCAGCCCGCCAGACCCTCGAGCACCGCCTGCAGTCCCGAACGGATGCCCAGATCGACCAGGCTGAAGAACAGCGCGGCGACGGCGGCGAGCAGGAAAATCATCACCGTGGTCAGCACCACCTCGCGGCGCGTTGGCCAGACCACCTTGGCGATCTCGGCGCGGGTCTGCTGCGCGAACTGGAGCGGGTTGGTTCTGGCCATCATCTTCACCTTTCCGGGGATCGATGCGGGACATACGGCCATGCCGCGCGATCTGCAAGCGGCGGCGACGCCGCGGTGGCCTTGGCAGGGGCAGGGGGACTCGAACCCACGACCCTCGGTTTTGGAGACCGATGCTCTACCAACTGAGCTATACCCCTAAGGCCGCCCTCCGAGTAGTCGCAATCGCCGCCGGGATCAAGAGGCCCCGGCAGCCAATCTCGCCTGCCCTGCCCTTGCCCTCGCGGCGCGGCCGCGCAAGATGCCCGCCGAAGGCTTGGAGAGGACGCGATGACGCTCGGCAAGAGACTGGCCAAGAGCCCCACCGTGATCCGCGGCGTCGGCGGGCTGGCGCATCTGTGGCTGGCGCGCTGCCAGCGGCGCACGCGGTGGCAGACGCGCGGCGAGGAGGCGCTGCGCGCGGCGCTTGCGGAGGGGCCGGTGCTGCTGGTGCTGCGGCATTCGCGGCTGATGATGGGGCCGTTCCACTGGCCGCGCGACGCCGCCGACCTGTCGAGCCTGCACGACACCTCCCCCATCGCGCGAATCGCCGGCGACACGCATCGACGCTGCGGACTCACCCCCGTCGCCATGTCGGCGCGGCTGTCGAATCTGGCGATGTCGCGGCTGGTGATGGACCGGATGCGCGCTGGCGCCAGCATCGGCATCACCGCCGACGGCCCGCTCGGCCCGGCCGGGGAGATCAACGACCCACCGCTCGACTGGGCACGGATCACCGGCGCGCCGGTGTTCTTCTATGCCGCCTCGATGACCCGGCAGACCCGCGCCGCGAGCTGGGACCGGCTGCTGCTGCCGCGCCCCGGCGGCGAGGGCGCGGTCGTGTTCCGCCCTTGGGAGGACACGATGCCGCGCCGGGCGGACGCCGCGGCGCGCGAGGCGGCGCGGACCTCGATGAAGGCCGGGCTAGACGCGACCACGGCCGAGGCCGACGCCATGCTCGGCCTGCCGCCGGGGCCCTAAGCCCCCTGCCCCATCGGAACGAAAAAAGGGCCGCCCCGGAGGGCGGCCCTTTCATATGGGGGGAACCGGGCGGCCGCGCCGCCCGATGCCGTCCTTACTCGACGATCTTGGAGACCACGCCGGCGCCGACGGTGCGGCCGCCTTCGCGGATGGCGAAGCGCAGGCCGTCTTCCATGGCGATCGGGGCGATCAGCTCGACGTTGAACTTC
>Ga0066860_10000295_pt1 | contig 21436 bp, 20 predicted proteins | sample ETN07SmetaG_FD_65601 | JGI IMG/M metagenome (GOLD analysis project Ga0066860, IMG submission 65601) | Marine microbial and viral communities from oxygen minimum zone, Eastern Pacific Ocean - ETNP2014F14-07SV275 | ecosystem: Environmental > Aquatic > Marine > Oceanic ... | reverse complement strand
CCGTCCGCTGACGCTGATTTTTCCAACGGCTGATCATCTACCACCTCACCGTCCGCTTCCCTATCAGTGCCCGGGTTCTTGTCGGCGTCCGCCGTCTCTACGGCCTCGCTAGTAAGCCTCTCAGGCTCAGAAGCAGCATCATTATTGTCCCCGCTTTGTGCCAAGAATGACGGTTCGCTAACGGCAATTTTCTTCTTGATGATTAGATTTCTGATAACTGCATCGTTGAATTTAAACAGGTTGTTTATTTCATCAAGCGTTGGTTGATCACACTCTACGTTCATCAGCACGTAATGTGCTTTGTGAACCTTCTCAATAGGATAGGCCAACTGACGCCTACCCCAATCTTCCAGCCTGTGTAGCTGACCGCCGGCGTTCTCTATAACGCCCCTATATCGTTCGGTCATTGCAGGGACCTGCTCGCTCTGATCAGGATGGACGAGAAATACTACCTCGTAATGGCGCATAAGTTTCTCCCTATGGATCGTGCTTCCTGCTCTTCGCAGTGAAGCAAGGAGTTAATCGGACTTTATTTGGGGCCCGGATTTTAACCGCCTTTCTCTTCGAGAACAACTGATTGGGCTAGCGATTCGGTCGCTTAGACACCAGCTCGTCTACGACAGTAGGATCTGCCAGGGTCGACGTATCTCCCAAGTCATCAATTTCATTGGCGGCTATCTTTCTCAAAATTCGACGCATAATCTTTCCCGAGCGGGTTTTCGGCAACCCCGGAGCCCATTGGATTACATCGGGTGCCGCAAACGGACCTATTTCCTTTCGCACGAGATTAACGAGGTCATTCTTAAGTTCGTCACTGGGATCACTACCCACCATCAAAGTAACGTAGCCGTAGATCCCCTGTCCCTTGATTTCGTGCGGATACCCGACAACAGCTGCCTCCGCGACCAAATCATGCAATACCAGAGCACTCTCAACCTCAGCGGTTCCCATTCGATGACCCGAAACATTGATAACGTCATCAACTCGACCTGTGATCCAGTAGTAACCGTCCTCATCTCTGCGTGCACCGTCTCCGGTCATATAGTATCCAGGGTACGTGGCAAAATAGGTCGATATAAAGCGGTCGTGATCACCGTACACCGTTCGCATCTGTCCTGGCCATGAGTGCCTGATAACCAAATTACCCACACCTGCACCATGTACTTCATTGCCTTCATCGTCCAGAAGCGCTGGCTGAATTCCGAAAAACGGTCGGGTTGCTGAACCTGGTTTCAGTGCCGTTGCACCAACCAGGGGCGAAATTAGAATACCACCAGTCTCTGTCTGCCACCACGTATCCACGATAGGACACCGTTGGTCCCCAACGACTCGGTAATACCATTCCCAGGCCTCTGGGTTAATCGGCTCACCTACGGTGCCTAATATGCGAAGACTTGTACGATCAGCAGCCAGCACAGGACCATCTCCTAAACTCATCAACGCTCGAATTGCCGTCGGTGCGGTATAGAAAATGTTGACAGAATGTTTTTCCACAATATCCCAGAAACGACTCGCGTCTGGATAGGTTGGCACTCCCTCAAACATCAATGTAGTTGCACCGTTGGCCAAAGGGCCGTAAACAATATATGAGTGGCCTGTGATCCAACCCACATCAGCTGTACACCAATATATTTCTCCTTCTTTATAATCGAATACCAATCGATGAGTCATCGCCGCGTAGAGTTGATAACCCGCGGTAGTGTGCAACACGCCCTTAGGCTTTCCGGTAGAACCTGACGTATAGAGAATAAACAGAGGATCCTCTGCATCCATCTCTTCAGGCTCACAATCCGGTGATACACCCGCTATACCTTCGTGATACCAGACATCTCGTTTTGCGTCACCAGGCACCTTAGCGCCCGTTCTTCGCACAACGATAGTGGTATGCACATCCGGACATTCCTTAAGCGCTGTCTCAACGTTTGCTTTGAGCGGCACTGGTCGCCCTCCACGTGGGCCCTCGTCTGCAGTTACAACAACACGGCAATCTGAATCCAGGATGCGGTCTCTTAACGCATCTGGCGAAAAGCCGCCGAATACCACGGAGTGCACTGCTCCGATCCGGGCACAACCCAACATAGCGACTGCAGCCTCAGGAATCATCGGCATGTAGATAGAAACCCGATCCCCCTTTTTCACTCCGCGCGATTTCAGAAGATTGGCAAATCGACAGACGCGTTCATGTAGCTCTTTGTAAGAAATATGCTGCTGTTCAGATGGATCGTCGCTCTCCCATATGATCGCAACTTGATCGCCCCGAGACTCAAGATGACGATCTATACAATTAACCGTTGCATTGAGTTTTGCACCACTAAACCATGCAATCTCTCCGGTGACGAAGTCATACTTCATCACCTGATCCCACTTCTTGGTATAAGTCAGGTATTTTTCCGCCTGCTCCGACCAAAACTCTTCGGGATTATCGATTGACCGACGATACATCTCCTGGTAGCGGGTCTCATCAATGTAGGCAGTTTCCGCATATTCCAAGTCGACCGGATATTTTCGGTCATCATTCATCTATTTCTCCTCGCTAACTCTTGCCTGAAACAATAACCCTCTAATGATTTAAGGCACACATACCCACAATATCAAAACTTTTCCAACGAAAATTCATCCTCAGCGTGGCCCAATCAGGACTCTACATCAGACCTCCAGACACAGTTGTCGCCTAACCTATCGAGCCATTCATTGTGTTCTAAAATCTCATCATCGCTGGCCGAAATGACCACGAATCTCTCGTCTGAGTAGTCACTGCTGCCTCTGGCGCCTCTTGCAGAACTCCGACCGATATCTAGATTGTCCTCTCTTAACTTCGCCTGCTGGTCATTCATCATAAAGGAGAGGTCTGCCTGTCCACCGGTCATCGCGAGATAGACCTCTGCCAAAATTCTCGCATCCAGTAGACCACCATGATAAGTCCTCTGACTGGTATCGACCTGATAGCGCTTGGCTAAAGCATCGAGGCTGTTGCGCTGGCCGGGATGCAGTTGTCGAGCCAGTGCCAAACTGTCTACGACCTGGCAATAATCATCAATTTTCCCACGCGCTGGATCCACCAACCTTATTTCGTTATTCAAAAACCCGATATCAAAGGATGCGTTGTGGATAACCAATTCACAGCCTTCTATAAATGACAGGAATTCCTCTAGGAGTTCTGAAAATCTTGGCTTGTCCAACAGAAATTCTGTGGTGAGTCCGTGCACTTCTTGCGCTTCCGACTCGACCTGCCTTTCGGGATTGACGTAACTATGAAAAGAATTTTCTGTAATCCGCCGGGCTGACACCTCGATACAGCCTATCTCGACGACGCGATGACCTAGTTCCCAATCTAAACCAGTTGTCTCGGTATCTAAAAAGACTTGTCTCATGTCGTTGCTGTCGCGTACCTGATCTTAGGCCATCTAAGCAAGCATTCTTTCGATCGCCTCATTGGCTAACTCATCTGCTCTTTCGTTCCCAGCGTCGCCAGAATGGCCTTTTACCCAATACCACTGGACAACATGGCGCCGTGTGGATTGATCAAGTGCTTGCCAGAGATCCTGGTTTCTTACCTGCTTGCCATTTGATGTTTTCCAGCCGTTTTGCTTCCAGTTTGATATCCACAGAGTTATACCATTTTTGACGTACTGTGAGTCTGTGTAGACGGATACGTGGCTGGAGGCCGGAAGTGCGTCAAGGGCCTCTACTGGTGCTGTCAGTTCCATCCGATTGTTGGTCGTATTTGACTCGGCACCACTGAGTTCATTTTTCTCACCTACCCGATACAGAACCGCACCCCAGCCTCCTGGCCCTGGATTGCCGCGACAGGCCCCATCCGTATAGATTAACCATCGCTCAGCCACTGTTTTCTACTGGTTTCCCTGATTGTCGACTGTAGTCAGGATTTTCGCGATAATGTTTGGAGCCGGTGTCGTTGCCGGCGCCCTCTTAACACGTTCTTCAGATGTTTTGTGTGGGTGTTAAGGGCCTTGTTCTTCGCAACCAGAATATAAGCACCAGAAAGTGCGGGCCACCAACGCCGGCCGGCCGCCTCCATAAATTTTAGCCGACGCAATATAAGTTCATTATTGACAGGTGGTCGATAGAAATACATTGTCCCTCCTACCGTTGCGAACCCCAATAAGTTTATCCAGTCTTGGACCCTCGTCAGCGGAAAGTAGTTTGCCGTCCACGGAATTGTGTTTTTATGAAATTTGAGCAACCGGCAGATACCCCAGATACCAAAGGGGTTGAGCCCCAGGACAACCAAATACCCTTCGGGCGCCAAGATCTCGCTAACTTCTCTTAATACTCCGCCGGGATCTTTCCCGAAATCTAACGCGTGGAACAGGACAACGAGATCCATAGACCTGCGCTCGAAAGGCAGCGCGTCCCAATCAGAACAGACTCGCGCTCCGTTCAGTTTACAGCCTGGGGGAACAACATAGATTCGCTCACCACAGTCAATGTCGGCCAGTAAATCCTGCCCCCCTGCCCCAATCTGCAATGCCACTCCATGATAACCATAAGGAACCAGACTGGGAATGTGAGCACATGCTTCGGCAGTGAAACAGTTTCCAAGCTCGGTGTTAAACCAATTGTGCATAAACTACGATCCCAAATTATCCGGTAGCCCACGACAACTGGTTAATGCCGGCGATTTAGTCATCATGGTGCTATCAGTCGGTCTACAGGATAACAAATCAAATTCAATGCGTCATTGCCGAAGCAGGCTCTAGAACCCGCTCCAAGACGAGTGACCAACAGAACGATAGTCGTTATTTTTGCGGCAAAAGACCATAAACCTTTCTGTTACACACAACTGTCGCGCGATTCAATTATTTGGGGAAACCTCCAGCAGAACCCTCTCCGCTCCGCTTTTGCCGGCATAATCGCATGCCTTCTTGACAAGACCACGGCTGAGATCGTGACCTTGCCGATTGCATATTACAGCCAAATTCAAGATGTGCGATTCTTTCCACGAACCGACTGATCGAGGTAAGCGATGATCTGATCATCGGTATCGACAACCCAATACCGATAACCCACTTTAGGACACTCGGAGAATATCTTCTGCGACCACGGATGAATTACGATTGGTCGCTCTTTCTCCACAACTTGAGGTATATCTGAATGCCCCATAGGCCGCACTATACCCAGATCATGTTGACCGTTCACTTTCAGATCCGTGCAACAGAACCTGCGCGAACTGAAGATCTTTCCACACCTTCTGTTTCTCTAACGGTGAGCGGAGTAAGTATGCCGGGTGATAGGTTACTACTAAAGGAATCCTGAATTTTGAATACTCATGTCTTTGGCCACGCAGTTCCGCTATCGACGCTGTCGACTTCAGTAGTGCTTGGGCTGCAAAGCGACCCATTGCGATGATAATCTCAGGTCTGATGCGGTCGATCTGCTTGTGCAGATAGGGCTCACATTGAATCACCTCTTCACCCATCGGATCTCTGTTCCGCGGCGGCCGGCATTTGAGCACATTGGCGATATAAACCTCGTCCCGCGCCAATCCGATGCTAAACAATATTGAATCTAACAACTGGCCCGCACGACCCACGAACGGTAGGCCCTGTTTATCCTCTTCCGAACCGGGTGCCTCACCTACGAACAACCAGTCTGCGTCTATGGAGCCATGACCGAAAACCGTGTTCTGTCGGTGCGTATGAAGGCCGCATGCCTGACACTGCCGAACCTTATCCGCAAGCGCCTCCAGTTCGATATCGTCACCATCTGCCCTAACTGGAGATGTTCTCGACACTCTCCTTTGCCAGCGAACAATCCCGATCTCCCGTAAGTACTGCGATCTGTAACGTATTGCCAACAGCTGCTGGCCCACCTTATTCCGTACCACTCAATTGTGGATGAACGGAATATTGACTCTGGTTGAGCCTGTTTAGCGCATTCACGTACGCCTTTACTGAGGCAATTACAATATCGGTGTCTGCTCCGTTACCATTGACGATTCTTCCATCTTTTTCCAGACGCACACTGACTTCTCCTTGTGCATCTGTACCAGTCGTAATGTTGTTCACAGAATACAAGAGCAGGTTACTCTTTGAAGGAGCAATACTTTCTACAGCCTTGTATGAAGCGTCTACAACTCCGTCGCCCGTCGCTGATCCTGTTTCCTCAGTACCCTCAATATTTAGCGTAACGACAGCTTTCGGTATCTCACCGGTTGCCGAACATACCCTTAACGACACCAATTGAAGTTTTTCATTCACCTGTTCAGAATCACTTTCACTGACCAAAGCTATAAGGTCTTCATCAAATATCTCGTGTTTCTTGTCAGCCAATGTCTTAAACCTTGCAAAGGCCTCATCCCGATCGACCTTAGACTCAAATTCTATCCCTAAATCTGAAAGACGTTTCGTAAACGCTGTACGACCCGAATGTTTGCCGAGCACAAGCTTGTTAGCTGACCAGCCGACATCTTCCGCACGCATTATTTCGTAAGTTTCACGATTTTTTAGAACACCGTCCTGATGTATGCCGGCTTCATGAGCAAACGCATTAGCACCCACAATCGCTTTATTGGGCTGAACAGGAAATCCGGTAATAGTCGATACCAGGCGACTTGCTGGGACAATCTGTGTCGAGTCTATGTTGGTATCACAGTCGAAAAAATCTTGTCTTGTCCTGACTGCCATCACAATTTCTTCGAGTGATGCGTTGCCTGCTCGCTCTCCGAGTCCATTGACAGTGCACTCGACCTGACGCGCTCCCTTCAGCACTGCGGCTAGCGAATTGGCGACAGCCATCCCTAAATCGTTATGGCAATGTACTGAAAATATTGCTTTATCGGAGTTCGGTATCCGCTCCATCAGATTGCCTATCAACTCTCCAAACTGGCTAGGCATCGTATAGCCTACAGTGTCTGGTATGTTAATCGTCGTTGCGCCGGCATCGATTACTGCTTCAAGTAGTCGACACAAGAAATCCTCATCAGAACGACCCGCATCCTCAGGCGAGAACTCCACATCTCCCGTGCTATTTCTGGCTTGTTTAACCGACAACACCGCCTGTTCCAACACCTGTTCAGGTGACATTCTCAGCTTCTCCCGCATATGAATGGGAGAGGTAGCAATAAACGTGTGTATTCTCGGAGATTCCGCCGGCTTGACGGCATCGGCTGCCAGGTCGACATCGCGGGCATTAGCCCGGGCCAGACCACAGATCGTACTTTCTCTCACCTGCTTTGCGATTCTTTGAACCGCTTCAAAGTCTCCGGGACTGGCAGCTGGAAATCCGGCTTCTATAACGTCTACTCTTAGTCGTTCCAGTTGCCGAGCGAGCCTCATTTTTTCATCTGCCGTCATCGATGCGCCAGGACTCTGCTCGCCGTCACGCAACGTTGTGTCAAAAACAATTAACCGATCAGTCATGATGCACCTCACTTCTGCTAATTTGTCTGAATACCAGACTGACACCCAGAGGCCACACCTCATTAACCTGCGTGCGGCATCGTTTTACAACGATGTAAGCAGTCGATCTGGTTGAGTTTTAGTTGGAGGGGGATATGGTGCGCCTAGCGGCGCAGCAGAAGACCACACAGTGCTAAACCCAGCGGAAGAGAGCGTGTCAACCCTGTTCGCGGTTCCTTAGCAAGACAAAATCTGTAGGTGCTTGGATACACTTTAAATGGCCTTGTTCCTTGGACGGGCAGTATAACGACGAATCATAATTTATCAACCCCGCTGACTGTTGTCCCGATTTCTGTTACTTCATCGTCAGCCTCAAAGTCATCTTCATCGGCAATATCGGAAGATTCTGGTTTCTTTCCAAATAACCATAAGATTGGACCAGATAGTGCAAAACCAACTGACAGCAGCAAGAGCACGACGGGTGGATCAAATGAAATCAGTACAAAAACTAGCACGAGCGCGAGAAGCGTCATGAATGGTACCCGGTTTTTTAGATCAAGATCCTTAAAGCTCCTATAAGGGAAAGAACTCACCATCGCTGCTGACAGAAGAATCATCACCAGCAACGCCGTAACAACAGTCCAGGTACCCGTTAAGCCATAACTCTGCACTGTCCAAAGAGTTGTCGCTGCCAGCACCGCCGCCGCCGGGCAAGGTAACCCGCGAAAATATTTATCGCTTTTGGTATCTTGAGTATTAAAGCGGGCGAGTCTCAGTGCCGTGGTGGCGACGTAGATGAATGCAGTCAACCATCCTATTTTGCCAAAATCTTTCAGTCCCCATGCATAGAAAACCAAAGCCGGGGCTAGCCCAAACGCTACCAAATCAACAAGACTATCGTACTCCTTGCCAAAATCACTTACCGTATTGGTCATCCGCGCGACCCTACCATCAAGGCTGTCGAGCACGGCAGCAACGACTATAGCGATAGCAGAATGTTCATAGAAGCCGTTTGTAGCCTGCACGATCGCGTAAAATGCAGCAAAAAGACTGCCGGTCGTAAACAGGTTCGGCAATATATAGATCCCCTTGCGACCTCTGTCAGCTCGCTCTAGCTTGTGGATTTTCTTTCCCGTTTCCATGACTAGTGTTCAGAGACCGGTAAAAAACCGATTATGTCGGTTCCAGACAATACCCAGCGACCGAGTTGCGCAACCACATAAGTATCCTCGGGCAGATATAGATCGACTCGTGAGCCAAAACGGATAAACCCGTAACGCTCACCCCGTACTACCTCCTGATCCTTTTTCAGATAACAAAGTATACGCCTGGCAACCAGGCCAGCAATCTGAACACTCGTGACATCCCAACCATCCCTGGTACGAAAGTGCACGGCAGATCGCTCGTTTAATTGAGATGCCTTATCCAGTGAAGCGTTCAAGAATCGACCCTTTTCATACCACTTCTCAACCACAACTCCATCTACCGGAGTTCGATTAGAATGAACAGAAAATATGTTCATAAAGATACTGATTTTGAGTGCCCGGCGTTCTATATAGGGGTCTATAACATTTTCAATCGCAATAACGCGCCCATGAGCTGGCGAGACTATCGCCCCGGGCTGCTGCGGTATTTCGCGATCAGGGTCCCTGAAAAACTGTATTACCAACAGAAGCAACAACCACAAGGGTAGCGCCCAAAAAGTGCCTGCGAAAATCTGCACTCCTAACGCCAACACCGCAAAAAAAGCTATACGCGTCCAGCCTTCTCGGGCAATCATGAGTCAATAGGCTTCCAAAAAACCAAGCATCTCACGCCTGAGCATGATGTCCCGGTCTAATTTACATCCTTGTCAACAAGCTTACCCTTCTGAATCCAAGGCATCATTGATCTTAATCGTGCTCCGACATCTTCTATCGGGTGGCTTTGGGCTTCAGCTCTAAGTTGCTTGAACCGCTCACCCCCTGACCGGCTTTCAGCCATCCACTCGTTGGCAAACTCGCCAGACTGAATCTCGGAGAGTATACGTTTCATCTCTGCTTTGGTTTCATCATTGACTACTCGCGGCCCACGCGTAACATCGCCATATTCTGCCGTGTTAGATATTGAATAACGCATGTTCGCAACTCCACCCTCATAAATCAGGTCGACAATCAGTTTCGTTTCATGAAGGCATTCGAAGTACGCCATCTCCGGAGCATAACCAGCTTCGACCAGCGTTTCATATCCAGCTTGGATTAAAGAAGTGATCCCACCACAAAGTACAGTCTGCTCGCCAAACAAGTCTGTTTCTGTCTCCTCCTTGTAGGTCGTTTCGATCACGCCTGCACGACCACCTCCGATCGCACATGCATATGACAAAGCTATTTCTCTGGCATTGCTCGTCGCATCCTGCTTGATGGCGATCAGGCACGGCACACCACCGCCCTCCACATAAGTCGATCGAACCAGATGACCTGGGCCTTTCGGCGCGATCATTATGACATCCACCTCCTTACTTGGTTTTATAAAGCCGAAATGAACACTAAACCCGTGGGCAAAAGCCAGCGCCGCTCCAGGTTTAAGGTTGCCAATAATTTCCGATTCAAATAGGTCTGGTTGCAATTCATCAGGCACCAGCATCATGACAACGTCTGCCCCACTTACTGCATCAGGCACAGTAGCTACGGTTAATCCAGCGTTTTCAGCCTTACCCCATGATGAAGATTCTTTTCGCAATCCAACAACAACGTCTACACCACTATCACGGAGGTTATTCGCGTGTGCATGTCCTTGAGAACCATAACCAATAACTGCGGTCCTTCGCCCTTGGATGACACCATGATCAGCGTCGTTGTCATAGAAGACTTTCATAAACAAATGCTCCTTATTCTGGATAAGTTATCAGTAGATTTAGTGAGATCAGAACGCAAGGTAAAACCTAGTATCGCAACGCTCGATCCCCGCGAGATATACCAGATACACCCGAGCGAACCGCTTCGACCACTTCCGTTCCCTGTAGCGCCTCAATAAATGCATCGAGTTTTCCACCCGGGCCAGTCAACTCGATGGTATAAGTGCCATTAGTGACGTCAATGATTCGACCCCGAAATATGTCAGTCAGTCGTTTAACCTCTTCTCGCTCGCCACGTTCTGCGATAACCTTTATCAACATCAACTCGCGCTCGATATGACGACCTTCAGTTAAATCCACCAATCGAACAACATCTATAAGCTTGTTCAACTGCTTGGTGATCTGTTCGATAATGGCATCAGAGCCCTGCGTAACTATAGTCATCCTGGAGAGGCTTGCATCCTCAGTAGGTGCAACAGTTAAGGATTGGATGTTGTAACCGCGAGCCGAAAAAAGGCCTGCTATTCTGGATAGCGCCCCAGACTCATTCTCCACGAGCAAAGAAATGATTCTTCTCATTCAGTTAGGCAAGTTCCCGTTCGACTGGAACATTATCCGCTCCAGAAGGCTTAAGATGCATTTCGTTGTGTCCTGCACCAGCTGCTATCATTGGATAGACATTTTCCGTCTGGTCAGTAATGAAATCCATAAAGACCAGGCGGGTCTTTTGTGCAAATGCTTCTTCCAGCGCAGCCTCGACATCAGCAGGATTTTCAACCCGCATCCCCACATGACCAAAACTTTCCGCTAAAGAGACGAAATCGGGCAATGCGTCCATGTAGGAATGAGAGTAACGCTTGTCGTAGAAAAATTCCTGCCACTGTCTCACCATTCCCATATATCGATTGTTCAGATTAATCACCTTTACAGGCAAATCGTATTGCTTACAGGTAGACAGTTCCTGGATACACATCATAATGCTGGCCTCGCCCGTGACACAGGCGACTTGCTCATCGGGATATGCCAGTTGCACGCCCATGGCAGCCGGTAGGCCGAACCCCATGGTGCCGAGTCCACCGGAATTAATCCAACGCCGGGGGGCGCCAAATCCATAATGCTGCGCAGCCCACATTTGATGCTGACCTACATCGGAAGTAACAAAAGCGCTGCCATTGGTGATTTTATGTAACGTTTCGATTACATATTGTGGTTTTATCTCCACGGTATCACGATCATATTCGAATGACTTCAATGCGCGCCAATCCTTGATTCTGTCCCACCACTGTGCGATCTCAGGCATTAACCCATCAGCCTTTCTGGCTTTCACAACACTGAGCATTTCACGGAGCACCGATGCGGCTTGACCCACAATCGGCACTTCCACACTTACATTCTTTCCGATAGAAGAAGGATCAACGTCCACGTGGATAATTGTTGAATTAGGAGAAAACTTGGTTAGGTCTCCGGTTACCCTGTCGTCGAAACGCACTCCGATTGCCAGCATGACATCACAGTCGTACATCGCCATATTGGCTTCGTAGGTACCATGCATGCCAAGCATCCCGAGGAACAGCGGATCGCTATACGGAAACCCGCCTAACCCCATAAGGGTGTTAGTGCATGGAAATTCGAGCTCCCTGACAAGCTGGGTCAGTTCGTCTGCGGCATTACCTTGAATAATTCCGCCACCACTATAAATTATGGGTTTATCCGCGCCCAGCAACAGGTCGGCGGCTCGACTTATCTGTTTCGGATGACCTTTCAAGACAGGGGCATAGGAACGAATCTCCACGCTGGTGGGGTATTCGTATTCAGTAATCTGCGCAGTCACATCTTTAGGTATGTCGACAACCACTGGCCCCGGTCTCCCGGTACTCGCAATATAAAAGGCTTTTTTTATTATTTCCGCAAGATCTTCAACCCTGCCGACGAGAAAATTGTGTTTAACGCATGGTCGTGTAATTCCGACCGTATCGACCTCCTGAAACGCATCATCTCCAATCAGTGCAGTCGGAACCTGGGCCGTCAGTACGACCATCGGAATGGAATCCATGTGGGCCGTTGCAATACCGGTCACGGCGTTAGTCACGCCCGGACCTGACGTTACCAGCACAACACCCGTCTTTCCGGTCGCCCGAGCATATCCATCGGCCGCATGGGTTGCGCCCTGCTCATGACGAACAAGTATATGTCGGACATCCTGTTGCTTGTAGAGCGCATCGTAGATGTGCAAAGCCGCACCACCTGGATAGCCAAACACAAATTCCACGCCCTCATCCTTGAGGCTCTGGACAACGATTTCCGCACCAGTCAATGTCACGTACTCACCTCTTCGAACTGCCTGCCGAAGCAAGCTTTTAAACTATTATTCAATTGAGTTCCCGTAAACCTTAAAGTATATCTTTATGATTGAGTCGCTGTAAATTGATTCTTCTGGGCCATTTACAGGAATTCGAGAAGAAAACAATTGCATACTTGACCAAACTAGGTTGCCCCGATCGGTAGGTCGCATACGCTCTAGTCACTTCGGAGTCAGGCGAGATCCCTGCCTCTCCGACTGTAGCTCGCAACCACTATACGTGTCGACTCGATGCACCTCGGCAATTGAAATTTGACGAAATCACCAAGGCAGGTGAAACTGTTTACTGATCATGGATTCACGAAGTGCATTTAATGGATTACACCTGAATTGAGCATCGCTTTCATCTCCGACCTCCATCTGACCCCGGACGAGTCGGCCTTGGGACCCCGCTTTAAGCATTACCTCAGCGACTTGGCGTCATTGGGAATACAAAACCTGTTTATTCTGGGTGACTTATTCGAGTACTGGCTAGGTGACGATGCATCTGAACATCTTGGGCAATCTGATTATGAGACGATTCTGAAAGACTTCTCGGATATCGGTATGGCGATTTCTGTGCTCCACGGTAACCGTGATTTTTTACTCGGTTCTGAGTTCAGCGAACGAACCGGTTGTGTTTTAATCTCAGAACCATTCTTACTTGTGACTCAGACCTGTCAAGCGGTACTTCTCCATGGAGATAGTCTTTGCACTGATGACATTGAGCATCAGACCTTTCGCAACATGGTCCGAGCCCCAGACTGGCAACGCAACTTTCTACGAAAACCCATTATGGAGCGAGACAAGCTCGCCCAAACCGTCCGATACCGCAGTGAATATGGAAAGTCAATAAAACCCCTGGACATAATGGATGTGAATCAATCAGCAGTCGTAGATGAATTCAATAAGACTAATGCCCGGGTGATGATTCACGGGCACACACACCGCCCGGGTATACACCGGATCGAGTTGAATGACAGCGACACTGCTTACCGTATAGTCCTTGGTGACTGGGCGAACGGACCCAGTGCTGCAGTGCTCAACGATAATGTGATCTCACTCTCCTACGGGGATTGTCGAGAGGAGCTGGTCCTTACTCAGTGAGCTACACTCGGCTCAATAGAGTCTAGTTCATTTCGCCTGCTGCTTCTTTTCGAACCGCTTCTCTGCTTTTCTAACTCGCTCAGGTAATCCGATGTAACATCTCCAGTGACATAATTACCGTCGAAGCAGGAAGAATCAAAACTTTTTATCGACGGATTTCCCGCCCGAACTGCGTCAACTAGATCCTCCAGTTGTTGATACATCAACCAGTCTGCTCCTATGTGCTGACAGACCTCTTCTGTAGTACGATTATTTGCAACTAACTCTCCCACCACGGGCATGTCAATTCCGTATACATTGGGATACTTGACCGGCGGTGCAGCGGAGGCGAAGTACACACTTCGCGCTCCGGCTTCTCGTGCCATCTGAATGATTTGCTGTGAGGTCGTCCCTCTAACTATCGAGTCATCAACCAACAATACATTCTTGCCTCGAAATTCAAGATCAATCGCATTGAGTTTCTGTTTGACAGATCGACGTCGTTCAGCCTGCTCCGGCATGATGAATGTCCGCGCGATGTAACGGTTCTTTATAAACCCCTCGCGGTACTTAACACCAATAACATTTGCCAGCTGCAGAGCACATGTTCTGCTGGTATCAGGCACGGGTATCACTGTTTCTATGTCGTGGTCCGGCCACATCTCTAAAAGCCGCCAGCCGAGTTTTTCGCCCATTCTCAAACGACTTTTGTAGACGGCAACATCGTCAATAATTGAATCTGGGCGGGCCAGGTACACGTATTCGAATATGCAGGGCGAAAGGCTCGACCGCTCAGAACATATTTTCCTGTGAATATTGCCTCTAAGGTCCACGAAAACTGCTTCTCCTGCACCGACATCGCCTAGATTGCTGTAGCCAAGAACATCTAAAGCAACACTTTCTGACGCTATCAGCACGGAATTATAATCAGCATCGGGTTTCTCACCGAGAACCAACGGGCGAATACCATTGGCATCTCGAAAAGCAACAAGCCCATACCCCACAATCATCGCAACCACCGCGTAAGCACCATGACAACGTTCATACACACGACCCACCGCCCTGAAAACATCGTCAGGCTCCAATTGGAGTCGACTGGCACCGACGGACTCACGAAGCTCATGTGCAAAAACGTTCAACAAGACCTCAGAATCTGAGTTGGTGTTCAGTTGTCTTAGATCTTCCCGAAATAATTCCTCACTCAGTTCGGCAGTGTTAGTCAGATTACCGTTGTGACCAAGGGCAATACCGAATGGAGAATTCACATATAGCGGCTGTGCCTCAGCTTTGGAATCACTACCTGCGGTTGGATATCGTACGTGGCCTAGGCCAATATTGCCGACCAACTGCTCCATGTGTCTGGAGTGAAACACATCCCTGACCAGGCCACTGTCCTTACGTAGATGGACACGAAGATTGTCGCAGGTCACTATACCTGCGGCATCCTGACCTCGATGCTGCACCAGGGTCAGGGCTTCATAGATCGCATAGTTGACCGGAGATTGCCCGACTATACCTATGACACCACACACGGTTTGTTACTCTGATTCCTATTGGTTCAACTATTGTTGTTCTACTTTTCGCTACCTTACTGTAAGGTCGCTGTATTCAACTGATCCACTACCCTGGATTTGAACCAAGTGAGCGGCACATCGAAGTATGGCACGATCTGGGAGTCTCTGAACCATGCCTGACTGGTTGCTGGCGTCCACTCTGCACTAAATAACAAGACTGTTACGATCACGAGACCTCTTAGAAACCCAAACAACCCACCCAGCAAACGACTGGTACCGGAAAGCCCGGCTATCCGAAAAAGCTTAAGCAGTAGGGCGCCAACCAGCGAAAGCAGAACCAGAACTGTCACAAAAACAACCACGTAGCCGATCAGCCCACTGAGTCGTTCCGACTCGACCCAGGGTACGACCACAATGGCCAGATCGTCCCCATACACATAGGCCAACCATATTGAGATAATCCAAGAACTCAAGGACAGTATCTCACGCACGATCCCGCGGAAAATACCTAATCCAAGCGATAGGACGAGGGCCGCAAGCACGACGGCATCAACCCAGACGATCTGATCGAGATTTATCGAGTCCAACACCAGCATCTACCTCGTGTCTTAGATCTTAATCTGTTCGGCATCTACGGGTAGCGTGCGACAAATGCTTTATCGTTTGTGACCATGACTGCTCGAGCTTTCATACGTTCGGCCTCCTCCTCGGTGGAAAACGGGCCCAGAAATACCCTGATCGCTGTCTTGCCATTCAGTTTGGTTTCCTCCAGATTGACGTTAAATCCGTTTTCGTCAAGCAGAGATCGCCTTTTCTTCGCATTTTCAGGTATCTGAAACACACCCACCCGAACCACCCAGCCGGAGGGCAACCCAACCAGGCCGGCCACAGGCTGATTGTAGTTATTTCCCAGATCATTTACATCCATAGTGGGCCCTTGTGTATTGGACTCCTTTCTTGATTCAGATTTATCTTTATCGGCTTCAGCAAGACTCTGTTGTGCAGAAACATCGCGCTTCCCCGCCTCAATCCGCGAGATAAACGTCTGCTGAATTGGCACTACCACTTCGCCATTGTTGATTGATGCACGGCGATAGTCTTGTTTCTGGCCGGTCAGGACCGACGGGAGAACAATTGCAGCAACGATTATTAAAACTGCCGCGCCAATAAGCCGATGCTTTAAATCAAATGAATGATCGGTGGGCTGTGGCATTCACGCCTGAAGGGGATCTTCTGAAACTGATTTGAGTATAGCACCCACAAGATAAAATGATCCGAAAACAATTACCCTGTCGCCGGAACGTGCAAGCTGCATAGCCATTTTGTAGGCATGCAAAGGATCAGACCACATCTTTATGTCCGAACTCGAATGAGTGGCCACTACATCAGCCAGTTCCTGTAATGGAGTCGCCCGAGGACTGTCCAGCTGGGTCAGGTGCCAGCTGGCAATTCTAGGCCCCATAAGGCGGACGACTTCAGCCACGTCTTTGTCTTTCAACATCGAAAACACAGCCAGGTTACGCCTAACAGGATCACGCTTATCAATGAACGCGGCCAGATTAACTATAGCAGCCGGATTATGGGCGACATCAAAAATTCGTTCGACCCTGCCCGGCAACACCTGAATCCGACCAGGTAATTCTGTGTTTGCGAGACCCTCGCCGACTGCATCTTTATCGACAGGCAAATCTGCGTTCATCGATTCAACGATTGCAACCGCACCTGCTGCGTTGTGCAGGACAGCATCGCCCCCCGATCCAGGGATCTGCAGGCTATCGTGTGTTCTTGCGCCGCCCCATCGCGACGGATCCGGTTTCCAGGCCCAGTAGCCGTCGAATGCTGTATGACTGTAATCTATGCCGATTCGTTTTATCCCACATTTCAACAGAACCGCCCTATCGACGATGGAAGCTGGCACGTTGTGGTCATTGAGCACCGCTTTACCACCGAAGCGAAGGATGCCGGCTTTCTCATATCCTATCTGCTCACAAGATCGTCCGAGCCAGGTTTCGTGATCAAGTGACACGGGGGTAATACAGCTGAGATTCGAAGTCATCGTATTAACAGCGTCCAATCGACCGCCCAATCCGACCTCTAGCAGTACCACATCCAGCTTGTTGATCGAAAAAATATAAAGCGCCGCTAAGGTCCCAAACTCAAAAAACGTCAAGGGAATGCCCTGCCGAGCCTGGTCAACTACTGCGAACGACTCCACCAACTCGCCCTCTTCGACAGGGTATTGATTGAGTTGAATCCTTTCTCCATAGGCAACCAGATGAGGAGAGGTATAAGCACCCACCCTATAACCAGTCGACACATAAATTGACTCGACAAATCTGACTGTTGAACCCTTGCCATTCGTACCGGCAAATGTGATCACTTTGCATGGCAACCGAAGCCTCATTCGGTGAAGCACGCGCCGTACACGATCCAAGGTAAGATCTATAGACCGAAAATGAATCGACTGAATATATTCGAGCCACTGATCCAGTGTTCGAGATGATAAGGACACGGTCAGCTCAGTTGTTGGCAGTACTTTCTTTTCCACACTGGATGATAAAGAGTAAACACCGTCTCTAGAATTAAAACACCAACTCCCCCTCTATGCTACGCTCGGAATTAGGCGCTAACGTTTTCAATAAGCTGGCGATAGTGTCGGACATTTGATCTCTTGCCACGATCATATCAATGGCGCCGTGTTCAAGTAAAAATTCAGCACGTTGAAAACCTTCCGGTAAAGTCTCGCGTACCGTCTGTTCAATCACCCGAGGTCCTGCGAACCCAACCAGCGCGTTTGGTTCGGCGATGATAACGTCACCCAGCATGGCAATGCTTGCCGACACACCACCCATTGTCGGGTCTGTAAGAACTGAAATGTAGGGTAGCCCAGCTTCGTGCAGTCTGTTCAGTGCGGCAGTTGTTTTTGCCATTTGCATCAGCGACAAAATCGACTCCTGCATTCGGGCACCACCGCTGGCGATGAAACAGACCAGAGGTGTCTGAGTCTGTAGGGCATGATCGACCGCCCTGACGAAACGCTCACCGACCACTGATCCCATCGATCCTGCCATGTACTTGAATTCGAAGGCGACCGCGACCAATTCTGACCCATCAACTCTTCCATGAGCACAGATCAGCGCCTCGGACTCCCCACTGCCCTTCTGGGCATCACTGAGCCTTTCTTTATACCTTTTAGAATCCCTGAACCTTAACGGATCAACGGGTCGTAGACTGCTTGCCAGTTCAGTGAACTTAGCCTCGTCGAACAATGTCCGCAATCGCTCACGGGCGTTCAGTCGCATATGATGCCCGCACTTTGGACAAACCTGGCTGGTCCTTTCAAGCTCCGAACCATACAGCACAGCATTGCAGGCCCCACATTTATGCCACAAACCCTCTGGGACACTGCGTTTATTTATTGCACTGCGGACTTTGATCTTAGGTGGTATCAGTCTCTCGAACCAGTTCATGGTCAGTCTGCCCTACCGTCATGTCTTTGAATCTGATCATGATCCCTAACCGCACAGATCAATGATTGGATCTTTTGTGCGTTCTTCTGACCGGGTGAAGTTTCCACTCCACTTGAAACATCAACAGCATAGGCCCCGGATATCGAAAGCGCAGCCGAAACATTGCTCGCGTCTATACCACCAGCAATAATCACGGGACTGCTCTGACATTGTTTGGCCCGTTCCCACGAAAATACCATACCCGTGCCACCGTATCTTTCTGATTCATAGGCATCCAACAAAAGCGCACACGCTTGCGGATAGGAACGTGCATAGGATTCGGGGTCGGCATCATCCGACATCCTCAATGCTTTGATGTATGGTATTCCAAAGCCGTTACAAAACTCGGCAGACTCACTGCCATGAAACTGGAGCACGGTAAGCTTTACTTCACTGAGTACCGCATCAACGTCTTTTTCGGTCGGGTCCACAAACACACCAACAACATGAACCAGCGCGGGTAAACTGTCAACGATATCTGCAGCCTGGCGTATGTTAACTGCACGAGGGCTCGGACCGTAAAACATAAGGCCAATTGCATCCGCACCAAAAGAGGCCGTGGTCACAGCATCCTCAACCCGGGTAATTCCACAGATTTTTATACGAGTTCGCAAGGTGATTTACTGGTTAACGTAATTTGCAACCGACGAACCATGTCAACATGGTCCCAACTTCATGTTACCAGAACCTGCATGACGGCGGTGCTGTGGGTAAGTTGTACCTGTCCGGGTAGGAAACACCGCACAGATACAGTCCATCGGCAGGGGCTGTTACACCGCCCATCGTTCGGTCACCTGTTTCCAGTACTTCCCTGGCCCAGTCCGGCTCGGCTTCACCGGCGCCAATGGCCACGAGGACCCCGACAATATTCCGAACCATGTGCTTGAGAAATCCATTTGCTTTTACATCGAACCAAATCCAGCTTTCTCTCTGATTGATTTCAAGCTCGTGAATGGTGCGGGTCGATGTATTTGATTGACATGAAACTGCACGATATGCATTAAAGTCGTGTTCGCCAAGCAAAGGTTTCGTAGCTGCCCTCATCTTGTTTAGATCAAGCGGCCTGTAGTCCCAGGAAACCCGCCTGGACAGGTAGGTCGGCCGTACCGGTCTATTCAACAGGACATAGCGATAGGACCGAGTGAGCGCAGAATACCGTGCATGGAAAGTAGCCGGCACCGGTACCACCCACGATACAACAACCGAATGTGGCAAATTAGAGTTGATACCCCGTAGCCACGCTTGGCTCGACCGATCGGACCGAGTATCGTAGTGAACAATCTGACTCGTCGCGTGCACTCCTGCATCTGTACGACCCGCCGTAATCACCTGAACCTGCTCATCTGCTACGCTGGACACGGCCCCTTCCAACGTCTCTTGTACGGTTACTACCCCACTTTGTATCTGCCATCCATGGTAATGACTACCATCGTACTCGAGACACATGGCCAATCGAAATATACTATTTGAAATCATCTTGTACACTGCCCCCGGGAACACCTGGTTACGTTGAAATGAAAGTTTGGAGGGAAAACACTCAACGTCGGACTAAACAATAGCCCTACCAGTTGTGAATGGGTCGTGCTATATGGCCCCATTTGAAACCAAGGTTCATTACTGTTGCCTTGGCGGACGCTGATACAATAGACCATAGTTCACGATCTATCTACACACTATAACGCGCTGATGTCAACAAATAACGCAAAGCCGGAATCTTATCGTAGCGGTCCGGACGAAACCGGTCATTTTGGAATTTTTGGCGGTCGTTTCGTGGCGGAGACACTCATGCCACTGGTTCTTGAGGTCGAACAGGCCTATGCCCAGGCCCAGATTGACCCAAGCTTTCAGTCAGATTTCGACTTTTTTGCAGAACATTACATCGGTCGCCCAAGTCCGCTTTACTTCGCTGAAAGCCTGACTCAAGAACTCGGTGGTGCTCGTATTTACTTCAAACGCGACGAGCTGAACCATACTGGCGCCCACAAGATCAACAACACACTGGGTCAGATTCTGCTTGCTCGCCGAATGGGCAAGAAACGAATTATCGCAGAAACAGGCGCGGGTCAGCATGGCGTTGCAACTGCTACGGTTTGCGCTCTTTTCGATCTACCCTGTGTTGTGTACATGGGCTCAACGGACATAGAACGCCAGGCGCCAAATGTGTTCAGAATGAAACTACTGGGAGCCGAAGTCATCCCGGTGGAGAGCGGGACAGCGACCCTTAAGGACGCAATGAATGAAGCGCTTCGGGACTGGGTCGCTAACGTGGAAGAAACCTTCTATATCATCGGCACCGTTGCAGGGCCACATCCCTACCCTGCCATGGTTCGAGACTTTCAAAGTGTGATAGGTCGTGAGGTGAAGGAGCAGATCCTCAAGGCGGAAAACAGATTCCCGGATATATTAATTGCCTGTATTGGCGGTGGTTCAAACGCTATGGGCCTGTTCCACCCCTTCCTCGACGATAATGTAAGGATCATAGGCGTGGAAGCAGCAGGTCTTGGCGTAGAATCAGGTAAACATGCTGCATCGCTCACAGGTGGCACACCGGGCATACTGCACGGTAACCGAACATATCTACTGCAGGATTCCGACGGACAGATTATCGATGCGCACTCTATTTCTGCCGGGCTCGACTATCCTGGAATCGGTCCTGAACACTCGTGGCTAAATGATGTTGGTCGGGTCGAATATGTGTCTGTAACTGACAGCGAAGCTTTGGATGCATTTCAATTATGTTGCCGAGCAGAGGGAATAATCCCCGCTCTTGAACCTGCCCACGCGCTGGCACACGT
>Ga0066860_10000289_pt1 | contig 21533 bp, 26 predicted proteins | sample ETN07SmetaG_FD_65601 | JGI IMG/M metagenome (GOLD analysis project Ga0066860, IMG submission 65601) | Marine microbial and viral communities from oxygen minimum zone, Eastern Pacific Ocean - ETNP2014F14-07SV275 | ecosystem: Environmental > Aquatic > Marine > Oceanic ... | reverse complement strand
GATTGTTCTTGCAGGAAGACTAGCAACATCAGTTAGAAAACAATTCATTTTAGCAATTCCAAAAGGTAAAGACAAAGTAGATTTTCTTGCCTTAGATTGGTGGAAAGCCTAAACTGTCTTTATGTGTCCAGCAATTTTATCATAAATTTCATAAAGTTCTTTTGAAATTCCAAAAGCAATGTGGTTATCCCATTTACCTCTGATTCTAATTACATTATCTGTAGGTTCAACATAGATTGTTGCATCTTTGACTGTTTGTTTTGCAATCATTTCATTTAACTCAGAATCGCCATTTAGTAGTGTAGTCAATCCATCACCGCCAACCCATTCAACTTTAGCTACTGTTTTTGCGCCAAAATGACCACTGGTAGTAAGTTTAGTTTTTGCAACATATCGAATATCATTTAATCCAGAATCTTTTTTTACAATAAAATGTGCTTGAAATCTATCTTGTGCGCCCCAAGGGAGTGGATTTGGATCTTGCATCATTATCCCTTTTGAATTATTTGTATGACATCAATGTTAGAGTTTTTGACATCAAGACATCCCTTGTTAGTTACTATTCTTGGAGTTTGAGAAAAATATCTACTGTAATAATCACCTTTTTCAATTTCATCAGTTCCAATTTCTTTTGATTTGGAATCTATACCAATATTTTTTAACATATCACTATATTTCTCAGGCCATGTTTTATAGACAAATGTGTCAGGCTCTGAATCATGCATAAAAAATCATGAATCTTACCTACAAATAAAGATAATGCAGTTAATGATACGTATACCTAAATTTTTCTAAAACTATTTTGAGGGATCTATTATACGGTGCATGCAGGACAACAAGGTTTGTAATCTGCAGGTAACAATCCCATTAGTAGTAAATACAAAACTGATTCTGACAAGTCAAATTCATCCATACACTTGTGACACCGAACTTTCATGAGGATAAGTATAGCCAAGTGTACAGGATTAACATTTGTGTGATTAATCTAAAATGAATTGGTGATGAATTAATGAAGATTTAGAATAAATTTTGTGAGTATTTATGATTAAAAGAAAAAGGGGTTAAATCACTTAAAAAAAGACATCATTCCTGCTGAAATTTAGTTTTGGAATTATCGAGGCACTGTATCAAATGAACAAACAGAGTTTTGTAAACTAGAAAGAGAAAATAGATTATGTCAAAAATAATGATTTTGATAATAAATGATTCAAGATCAATGAGATTGTTTCTTGAAAATATAGTAAAATCATTTTCAGATTGTGAATTGATGATATCATGTATGGATGGGAATAATGCAATGAATCGAATTGAAGTCAAAAAACCAGATGTAATACTATTAGTTCTAGAAATGCCACACATGGATGGATTGACTTTTCTTGAATTGTTATCTGATGATAAAAAAAATCCCGTCAATAATTATTAGTAATTATGGATAAAATGAGTCAGATATCATACGTGATGCAATGAATTTAGGCGCGATTGATTCACTTATGCCACCATCATCCATGAAAGATGAAGAAGTGGAGAAATTTAAGAGTAAATTACACTATAAAATAATGAAGGCATCTCTAAGTCAGATAACTATTCTTTGAGAATGCATTAAGAGATCATAAGAATAATCGATTTTAAAAAAATTATTTAAATTAAATAATATAGTTCCAAAAATGGGATTAATGAATACAGTTTTAGCAAATAAACCAAATGAATCTAGTTCTCAAAAAATAAAATCAGTACTAGTAGTTGATGATGATTTTGAGATATGTGATATGATTTCATACATGGTTGAGAGTTTAGGTTTACAAGTAATAGTTGCAAAAAATGGATTTGAGGCAATTGAGAAATACAAACAGCACATGCCAGATATTGTATTTTTGGATGTTAGAATGCCTGAAAAAGATGGATGTGAGACATTAAAAGAAATTGAAATCTTTGATAGAAATGCAAATATTGTATTACTTACTGCATTTTCAGCAGACAAATGTATCATAGATTTGAAAAAAACACAACAAGTCCGTCTAGTTGAAAAACCATTTGAAATGACTGAAATTGTTCAAATTCTAAAAACATTGTAGTTATTCACATAGTTAAATTATTTTAGATTCAAAGTAAATGAGAGTGCAGATTGCTCAAAGCCCAGATGTTTGTAGAATTGATGTGATTCTTGTCTTGTATTTCCAGATTCTAGTCTAATTCTATGATATTTTTTATCTTTTGAAATAGTGATACAACAGTTGATTAATTTTTTGCCTATTCCCCGATTTTGGTGTTTTTTTAAAACAACTAATTCTGGAATGTACAGCTCATTGGCAGTATGATTGAGTCGTGGTAAAAACATCATACTAATCATACCAAGGATTTTTGATTCATCTATTGCAACAAGGATTTGTTTATCAGAATCTGTAATGTATCGTGTTACTAGATTTTCAAATGAATCAGTATCAGAATCGGCGGGTTTTGGTCGTCCTAACTCATACAATAATAATAAAATATCAGAAATATCTTGCTTTATTGCTTCTCTAATTATGATATCATCCACAACCAAATAATGTCCTCATCGCTTAAGAATTGAATCAGTAAATGTGTAATGTTATGATTTGTGAATTAAAAATACCATGCATATCAATAATTTGCTTGCATGATGCTAATCCCAACCCGGTTCCCATTTTTTCAGTCGTAAATAGTGGTTCAAAATTTTTCTCTATATTTTCATCAGGGATTCCAGGACCAGAATCAGAAATGGATATAGTTACAGAGGTAGTTGATTCAGAAATTCCTAACTTTATAGAACCTTTTGTGCCTACAGAATGAATTGCATTTTGTAAAATATTAGTTAAAATGACTCTGATTTTTGTCTGGTCCCATTTTACTCTACAGGATTTATTTGAAATTGATACATTCACATCACCAGGAATCAATAATTCTTGAACCAGATCATCTAAAATAATTTTCAAATTAAATAACTTAAAATCTAATTTTGGAGATTTGATAAATGGCATCACATCATCCACCTGATCAGTAATATGTAAAATTGCAGTCTCCATTCGCGATAACGATGTAGACATTAATGAATCCTCATCATTTTTTTGTCTAATTTTTAAAAGATCAGCTGAAGTTTTTAAAATAGTCAGAGGGTTACGTATATCATGTGCCATCTTGGATGACATTTCTCCAACAACTTCTAAATTTTTCATTTCAAAAGCATGGGATTTTTTTTCAATGTGTATGTTTAATTCTTTTTGACTTTTCAATAATGACTGTCTTGCTTTTTTAACAGATTCTGATTTTTTAAGTAATTGTTTATGAATTGCACCATATAGTTTGATTTCTTTATCAAGTTCATTTTGTATTGAATTCAATTTCTCATCGAATTTTTTTGGATCAGTAAATTCAGATAATGAAATTGAAAAAAGATTTTATAATGAATCATCAATTTTTGTAGAGATTGAATTTGCTGAATCAAATTGTGATAATTCTTCAGAATTTGGTTTATTTTTATTAAAAAATACAGTTCTAGTAGGTGCATTCATCGGATCTATGTTTTGATTTTTTGAAATTTCTCTATGAAGATATTTTCTCACAACTATTTAGAGTAAAGAAAAGATAATGAAAAGTCATGTGTTTGAATTGAACAAATTGCTTTAGTTGATAATTTTTAGTTTAATAATAAGTTCTGAATAATTTAAAAAATGATTCAAACCGAAGCCAGAAAAACGCTTAAAGGCGCACCAATCATGTGGAGAAGAATAAATTCCATAGGCATCATTCTTGATTGCAATTCCACATATGCTGTAAATTTAGGATATGCCAAATCTGAAATTTTAGGAAAGGCAATTTTTGAGCACGTCCCAAAAGATGAATGGGAAACAATGAATGATTCACTAAAAACATGGTTTGAGACAGGAAAGGTTACAGATAGAAAAATCACTTTCAAAAGACAAGATAATAGTACATTTTCAGGGTTATTGCAAGCAACGAGTCTTTATGATGAAAATAAGAATTTGCTGGGTAGTAATACAGTAATTTTTGATTTAACCCAAATGAATGATGAAAAAATTAAAGAATATGAAGAATTTTTTAAAGAATCAATCATCAAATTAAATGAAATAAAAGAAAATCAATATGAAAATCTAGATGAAAATTCAAAATCAGAATACAGTGGCCTCAAAAATATGTTTGATATGCTGTCGTCAATTAATTTAAAGGAATTAAATAATTAAGTAGATTTTTCTTTAATCACTTTTTGTATTTCATCAAACACACTTTTAACTTCAGTTACTGCAGTGCTATCCTCTAACGTACTAGTATCACCAATTGTTTCATTATTTGCAATTGCTTTGAGTAATCTTCGCATAATTTTTCCACTACGTGTCTTTGGAAGCTTTGAAACAAAATAAATTTGTGCAGGAGTAGCAATTGCACCTATATCATTACGTATTTTATTTGATATTTCTTTTTCTAATTTATCACTTGAAGTAATTCCATTTTTTAAAATTACAAATGCAATTATCACTTCACCCTTAATATCATCAGGAATTCCACACACAGCTGATTCTACAACATCATTATGAGAGACAATGCAACTTTCAAGTTCAGTAGTTCCAATTCTATGACCTGAAACTTTTAAGACATCATCAGCTCGCCCTAGTAACCAAATATAATTATCATCATCTTTTTTGGCATAATCTCCTGAATAGTAATATTTTTTGTATTTTGACCAATACACATTTTCATATTTTTTATCATCACCCCACAATGTCAATAGCATTCCAGGCCACGGATTTTTTATTACAAGATATCCCTTTGTGTTTGGAGGAACATCAAGACCATTTTCATCTACAATTCCAATATCTACTCCAGGAATAGGCAGAGTACCTGAGCCTGGTTTTAGTGGAAGAGTTTCTAATCCAGGTAACGATGAAATCATCATTCCTCCAGTTTCAGTTTGCCACCAAGTATCAATGATGGGGCATTTTTGTTTCCCTATAGTTGTAAAATACCATTTCCAAACTTCAGGATTAATGGGTTCACCCACTGTTCCAAGTAAACGTAGAGAAGAAAGATCAAATGAATTTGGAATATCATCTCCAAACTTCATAAACATTCTAAGTGCTGTTGGAGTAGTGTAAAAGATGCTAACTTTGTATTTTTGCAATATATCCCACATTCTTGAAGCATCAGGGTAATCAGGTGCACCCTCATACATTACTTGAGTTGCCCCATGAAGTAATGGAGCATAAACTACATAGCTATGTCCTGTAACCCATCCAATATCAGCAGTACAAAAAAACACATCAGAATCTTTGATATCAAAAGCCCATTTGAAAGTTGAATACAATTGTGTAAGATATCCACCAGTTCCATGTAAAACTCCTTTTGGTTTTCCAGTAGTTCCTGATGTGTATAATATGTAAAGAGGGTGTGTACTATCTAATTTTTCAGCAACACATGAATCAGATACATCATTCATTAAATTATTCCAAAGTTTATCTTTAGACGTTAATGTAATTTTATTTTTTGTTCTCTCAAGAACAACAACATGTTTTACAAAATCAATGTCTTTAATTGCATCATCAATTACTTCTTTTAATTTAATAATTTTCCCCCTCCTATAGCCACCATCAGCAGTGATTACTATTTTGGATTTTGAATCAATGATTCTATCTTTAATTGATGCTGCACTAAAACCTGAAAACACAACAGTGTGAATTGCACCAATTCTAGCACATGCTAGCATTGCAATTGGTAATTCTGGAACCATTGGAAGATAAATGGTCACACGATCACCTATTTTAACATCAAGTGATTTTAGAACATTAGAGAATTTTTGAACCTCAATAAACAAATCACCATAAGTAATTACTCTAGAATCACCGTTCTCACCCTCCCAAAAAATAGCTGTTTTATTAGATTTGGTACTTTGGTGAACATCCAAAGTATTATGACAGGCATTAATCGTGCCTCCAACAAACCATTTGGCATAAGGAATTTGCCAATCAAGGGTTTGACTCCAAGAAGAAAACCATGATAAATTCTTTGCTTGCTCATTCCAAAAAGATACAAAATCAGAATCAGCTATTTTTCTTGTTTTAAAATCAGAATTTCCAAGGCCTATATCAAAAGTGTCTGCCATCAAAAAATGTATGAAAGTGGATCTTTCTAAGTGTTAAAAAAATAAAATAAAAAAATTATTGTGCTTCCATTCTTGCAAGCCAATCATTATCACTGTCGTCTTTTGAAGTTTCTGCTGTCACCTGTTGGGGTGGTTCTGGAAATGCGAATGTTACTTCAGATTCTACTGTAGATTCAGAAATTGGTTTGACTTCTGCTTCAATTGGTTCTGAAGGAGTTACTATTGGTTCTGTAGGGGCTTCTGGAAGTATTGACTGAACAATTTGTGTTTCAGGCGTCTCCAGATATGAAATGGCTGATTCTTGGATATGTGGTTCTGTAGATTCTGTTATTTCTTGCACTTCTAATTCAAGATCTGCAATTCTATTCTTTACATTTGATATTTCAGATATTTCGTGTGTAACATGCTCAATAATTTCTGTTGTGCATGATTTCACAGTATCAAATGTTGCATCAGGAATTTCATTGCTTTTGAATTGTACTTTTGCATCAAACAATAACATCTTTGCAGACTTCATTTGTTCATCTAACTCTGTCAATCTAGCCTCAAGTTTAGCTTTGATTTCACTTTCTGCTTCATCTAACAATACAAGTTTTGATTTGTATTTTTCATGAATCATTTCAGCATCTGCTTTCATGTCATCATTTTCAGAAACAATGTCAATCAATGCTTTCAGACGTCGTAGAGTTAATTGTTTTTCACGAATGAGTCTTTGAGAATCTAATCTCCATTTTGGAATAAAAATAACTGCATCGCCTTGAACTACAAGTTGCTCATATGGGATTTGCTGTAATCCTTGAGAACCGCAATCAATGCCGACGGATTGAATACTTCCATCAATGTCAGTTAGTGTTCCTGCTACTTTACCCATGAATGTACCGTACATGTCTTTGACGTTTTTTCCGATTATTTCGGTTTCGTCGTGGGTCATGTGTGATTATTATGAGGTTAGTATAACCCACAAAGTGTAAGAAATTGTTTTGGTTTTGGTAAGATTATTTTAACACAACTTCTAAACCAATTCTTATTTACATAAACCAACGATTTTGAAGTATATTGTCCACAAAACACTTTGAAATATTGGAAAACTTTGATCCATCTAGGCACAATTTTACAGGATTTTGTTGATAATAACAAATCTTGAAATAATGAAATAATCGTGTTTAGTCATTAGAATAATGATTCAAAGAGAAGAATTAGAGCAAATTTTGAATTTTGTTGCAAGTAGGTGGATTGAGAACACAAAAGATCCAAACAACAAAAACATGGCAGATTTACCAAGTGATTTTTGGATGAATTCAGTAGGAGGTAAAACTGCAAAAAAGGGATTTTGGGTAACGTCATTAATGTATACTGAAAATGAGGCAGATGCTGCAGCATTCAAAGAAGTGCTAATGAGATGGCAGGCAAAAGGCCAGGATAAAAATAGAGACAAAGGTCCCGATCTAATTCAAATTGGAAAAAAGAAATAGACTATTAATAATTGTGAAACAGTAAATAATTATTGTCAGAATTTTCAAGTAACGAAAAAAAGATTCTCTCAGAACATTTTTCAAATACGGACAGTAGTGTATTTGCAATAATCACACCAAGACAAGTTGACCGCGGTGCATTGATGTCAAGGTATAGTAGAACCGACAAAAGTATGAGGCGAATTTTTCTTGATGAATTTTTAAAAAATAAAAATCGTGGAGAGGAATTTTATGATAGAGTTCTTTTAGAGTATGGTGATGATTCAGTTGCAGAATTAGGAGAAGCACAGATTGCAATTGAAGGATTGTCAAATATTGCAGTTAAAAAAATTGAAGATAGACGAATAGGATTGTCGTATTTAGAAAAATCATCAAGATATGTTGCATGGAATAAAAAAGAAAAAGGAAAATATAGATTTTACAGAGATTCAGAAATAACAAATTCTAGATTTGGAGATTCGTATGAAGAGACGTGTAATTTTTCTTTTGATGTGTATTCAAGAAATATAGAACCAATGATAAAATATATCAGAGAAAAATATCCTATTGAAAAATATAGTTTCAAAGATTCAAAAGATAATAAAGAAAAATTATTCACCAAATTAAAAATTGAATCAGACATAAAATCTGCAAATATGATTTACAGAGGTTCAACTAAAGCCAAAGCCCTAGATATTCTCAGAGGACTATTACCAGCATCTACACTGACTAATGTTGGAATTACCGGAAATGGACGAGCGTTTGAATATCTACTAACAGTGTTGAATTCATCAGAACTAAAAGAGGAGCAGAATTTAGCCTCAAAAATCAAAAAAGAGCTTGAAACTACTATCAAATCATTTGTTAAAAGGGCTGATGACAAATATGGAAAAGCCTATCAAAAATATCTCAGAGATGTAAAAAATAAGTCAAGGGCAATTACTGCAAAACAAATTAAATCAAGACCAACAAAAGGTGTGTTTACAAAAATTGTAGATTTTGAATCAGAAAAAAATGCAATTGATAAAATTATTACAAGTATAATGTATGAACAATCACCTAGTACATCATACCAGAATATTTTACAGCAAGTAAAAAAAATTCCAAAGCAAGAAAAAATAAAGATAATACAAGAATTTACAAAACTCAGAACAAATAGACGTCACAGGCCATCAAGAGCATTTGAAAATGTATACTATACATTTGATTTATGTAATAATTTTGGAATGTTTAGAGATTTACATAGACATAGAGCATTAACCTTAGAGCGACAACTACTCACAACAGATCATGGGTATAGTATTCCAAATGAAGTAAAAATTCTTGGAATTGATAAAGATTTCAAAGATGCAATGAATAAAACAAAAGACACATTTGATAAAATGAGAAAAAAATATCCAGAACAAGGACAATATGTTGTTAATTTTGGATACAATTATCCATATTTCATGAAATTTAATCTAAGGGAAGCTTGTCATTTAATTGAATTAAGAACTATCCCTCAAGGCCATGCAGATTATAGACGAGTTGCACAGCAAATGTATATTCAAATAAATAAAGTTCATCCAATTTTAAGTCAAATTATGAAATTTGTAGATATGAAAGAATATGATTTAGAAAGGTTTGAATCAGAAAAGAGAACAGAAGCAAAGAGGAAAAAACTAAAATGAAAAAAACACCAGAAGAATGGAAAAAAGAACTAACACCTGAACAATACGAAGTGTGTATTAAACACGGAACAGAACCAGCATTTTCTGGAAAATATGATCAAAGTAAACTTGAAGGTGCTTTCAAATGTGTATGTTGTGGGGAAGAACTTTTCTCATCTGATGCAAAATTTGATTCAGGCTCAGGTTGGCCAAGTTTTTGGAAGCCAATATCTGATGAAAAAATAGAGTATATTTCAGATGAAGCATATGGTATGCTTCGCACAGAAGTCAATTGTAAAAAATGTGGTTCTCATTTAGGTCATGTATTTGATGATGGGCCAAAGCCTACAAACTCCAGATATTGTATTAATTCTATTTCCCTACAACACGAAAAAGATTCTGAATAGTTATACATAGTAAATCCTAAAAATACTAAATTGTATCAAAATTTAATGAAAATAGGCTCATTATTCATATCAAAGCGTTTTTAAAAAACACAATTAATGAAAATAAATTCTAGAGGAAATAAAATGAATAAAAAATACATGTCAAAAAGGAATGAAAAAAATTGAGAATCATATTATGTGGATTTGGCGTTGTAGGTCAAAGTTTAGTTAAATTGTTTGATTCAAGGGCAGAAGATCTTTATGCTAAGTATGGTCTAAAACCCAGAGTCGTCGGGGTTTTTGATAGTAAAGGAAGTGCAGTTGATTCAGCAGGATTAAATTTAAACAAACTCATTGAAACAAAGAAAAAATTTGGAACTGTAAAAAACTATGCAGATACAAAAAATTCAATGTCAGGTGCTGAAATGTTAAAAAATGTAGAGGCAGACGTGTTAATTGAAACAACTGCTAGTAACTACAAAGATGCAGAGCCCGGAATGACGCACATTACATCGGCTATGAAAAAAGGCATTCATGTAATTTCAGTAAACAAAGGGCCTCTGGCATTAGCATTTCCATCATTAATGGAGCTTGCCATATACAATAGAGTGATGTTCAAATTTAGTGGAACTGTAGGTGGCGGTACACCGATTTTAGATTATGCTAAAAATAGTCTAAGTGGTGAAAGAATAACATCATTTGCAGGGATTCTAAATGGTACTACAAATTACATTTTATCAAATATGACTACAGGACTATCTTTTGATGATGCATTAAAGGATGCAAAAAATAAAGGATACGTGGAGGCTGATGAATCCCTAGATCTTGATGGATTAGATGCTGCAGCAAAATTAGTAATTCTTGCAAATTGGGTTATGGGAATGAAGGTGACGATGCCGGATATCAACTGTACAGGAATACGAAAAGTGACAACTGAGAATATCAAAAAAGCAGAGAAAAATAATTGTTCTTTAAAATTAATTGCATCATGTAACAAAGAGCTTATTGTTAGTCCAAAAGAAATTTCAAATGATGATCCATTGTGTGTAAATGGAACACTAAATGCTATAGCATTCACATCTGAGCATTCAGGAACTCAGACAATTATTGGTAAAGGTGCAGGAGGTATGGAAACTGCAAGTTCAATATTAAGAGATTTGTTAGACATTAGACAAGAGATTGCAAAAGCTTGAAATCTAATTTAATCTCAAAAAGTGAAACAAGTGTAGTTTTAAAAAATGTCACAGAGCAATGGGGAATTGAATTACCAAAAATAAAAAATCTCAAAGTTCATCAAATTGAAAATAATGCACAAATCATTACAGGAAAAGGAATTAAAATTTTAAGAATTGATGATGATTATTTACCATTTTTGACAGAAACTGCAATGTTGGAGAAATTTCCAAACGTAATGGTGGATATGGGCGCTGTCAAATTCATGTGTAAGGGTGCAAATGTCATGAGGCCTGGAATTAAAAAAAATACAGAGTTTGAAAAAGACAAACTTGTTTGCATTGTTGAGGAATCTCTGCATAAATTTTTAGCTGTTGGAAAATCAATGGTATCTAGTACAGAATTAGAAAATATGGAGAAAGGAGAAGTGATAAAAAATATGCATTATATCTCAGATAAATTTTGGGAAACAGGAAAAATAATTTACGATTAGAATAAGAATAATTATTTAATGTCTTCAGTGAATTCTTCAGTACCGTCTTTAGTAATTACAAGTATATCCAAACCATCACCACTTGCAGAATCCCTCAAAGCTGCTGAACGGACTGCATGTTTTGCTAAATTAATTGCATCATCTTTTGACATATTTGGTTTAAACTGAGGATCCAAAATTCCTAATGCCATCTCAGCACCAGTTCCAACTGCAGCATAATCATCAGGTAGAACTGAACCTAATGGGTCAAGAGTATACATAATTGGTTTATCAACAACACCACCAACAATTACCTGAGTTAACAAAGGAAAGAATCGTCTTTCATACATCATATTTGACATCATTTTAGCAACAGTATTTGGTGGAACATCCCTTTTTAGTTCCATTTTTCGAATTTTTGCAAGTGCTGAAATTTGCAAGGTTAAGATTTGCATATCAGCTACAAGGCCAGCACAAGTTGCACCCACTTTGGAAGTAATTGAGAATGTTTTCTTTGTAGATTTACTTACAAGGAAATTTCCAAATGCGATCCTTTTTTCGCTGGCAAAAACTACACCACCGTCAAAAGTAATTCCAACAGCAGTTGCTCCTGGCATATACATTGACATAATTCAAATAATTCTGCAGCATAATAAAGGGCTTTCTACATATTACGAGTAATTTATGGGCAAAATAATTATACAGAAAATTCTAGACAAGTATGTTGACTACAAGTGAGATTAAAGAAAAAATTCTCAATGATGTTGTCTTTATGGGACTAAGATCAGCAATAGGGGTAATTTTCATTTTACATGGATATTCAAAAATTGGAAATGATGGATTTGCAAGCTAGCTTCCAAGTTTAGACATACCATCAGAATTTCAAATTCTAATAGCAATGGCGTAACTTATTCCAGGAATTTTGTTAATTATTGGGGTACTAAGTAGAATTTCAGCATCAATAATTTCTATAATAATGGTCGGTGCGATATTTCACGTCAAAAGTGCTGCAAGTATTACAGGTGAGTGAGGAATAGAATTAGATTTGATTCTTTTAGCAGTGGCATTAGTGATAATTGTTGTAGGTCCAGGTAGAATTTCACTTTCACAAATAATTAAAAAATTACCTAGATGTCTTCACTAATTTTTTCCAAAATTTTGCATTATCAAACACATACACTTTGTTGTTTTTTTCAATAAATCAATTCTGGCAAACTCATTAGGAGAGTGAATTCGTGAAAACATGTATGTGCTGCCAATAGATATGCAGGGGGTTTTCAAAATATCAACAAAGGGATACATTGGACCAGTTCCAGCATTTGAGACATTTAGTATTGAGGTTCCAAATGATTTGTCAGCTGCGTTCTTTACTTGAGTTACAAAAGGATCAGTGGAATTAGTTCTAGCTGCTGCCTCACCATGAAAAACTTTGATTTTAACATCTTCAAAGCCTTTAGATTTTAGATGTTTTTTTAATCGTAGTATCTGTTTTTTAGGATCCATCTTTGGAATTAATCTAAAATCAATTTTAACTAAGGCATCTCCAGGAAGTACTGTTTTTGCACCATTGCCAGTATAACCAGAAAGAAATCCTGCAATATTACAAGTTGCATCACCTACTAGAGCCTTTTTTGCAGCCATTCCTTTTTTCTTTCCAACAAATGATTTTACTCCAAATTCTTTTTTGAAGACATTTTCATCAAATGGTTCTTTTTTAATTAATTCTAAATCAATTTTTGAGAATGGTGTTACTTCTTTGTACCAATCTTTAATGAGAATTTTTCCATCAGAATCTCGAAGTGTTTTAATTGCATCAATTAGTCGCCATGCAGGATTTTTAATTAAAACAGCCAAACTAGAATGAGCATCCCTAATTGATTCTTTAACAGATAACTCTACAAACAATAATCCTTTCATTCCAAGACCAATGATTGGTCTATTTTTTGCATCAACGTATCCAAATTCCCATATTACACCATCACATGAAAATTTCTTTTGGTATTTTTTTAAATAATCTTCAATATGAGCACTGCCTGTTTCCTCTTCGCCCTCAATTACAAATTTTACATTACAAGGAACATCACCTGTTGTTTTCAAACATGCCTCAACTGCCTTAATTCGGGTAATCAATTCACCCTTATCATCAGTTGCACCTCTACCAAAAATTTTGTTTCCCTTTCTTGTTCCACTAAATGGAGGGTCATCCCATAAATCAAAAGGTTCAGCTGGTTGTACATCATAGTGATTATAAAACATCAAAGTTTTTCCAGGATTTTGTTTTGATTTTATTTCACCAAAAACTATAGGGGCTACATTTTTTTTTAATCGAAGTATTTCAGAAGATATTCCAGATTTTTTCAATAATTTTGAGACTAATTTTGCACATTCCTCAATTCCTTCATTTTTTGCAGACACACTTGGTTGTCTAATCAAAGTCTGCAAGTCTAAAACAAGTGAATCCATGTGCGAATCTACATGTTTTAAGACATTCAACGACTATCACACAATTTTATCAAATGGCTTCATGACATAGGGGATTTCATCTAAAATATCAGTTGAAGTCAAATGTAATCCTAATTTCTTTTGAGCCGATTTTCCAGCTAATCCGTTAATGAAAGCAGCTGCTGCTGCACATTCCAAAGTATTTCTGCTCTTAGATAACATCCCTGCAACTAAACCAGAGAGTACATCACCAGTACCACCAACAGTCATGGCAGGAGTTTTTTTCTCGTTTAGATATGTAATTTTACCATTTGAAATAATATCAGTTGGACCTTTAAGTAAAATTGTAATACCATGATCCTTTGCATATTTTTCTACTAATTTTATTCGCTGAATTTTTGCATTTGGTGGTAATTCTCCAAAGAGATGTTTGAATTCTCCAGCATGAGGAGTTACTACAACATTTTTGTCTTTAAGCAATGGTAAAATTTCAGGAACTAGTGCACTTGCATCTAAAGATAATCTAACATCTCTATCTAAAAGAGATTTTACAAGTTGTAATAATGAATTTCGGTCCTGAATTGCAAGACCCATCCCAATAGTTGCAGAATCAAGATTGAGTGGTAATACTCCAACAAGTTTGTTTACAGCTCCACGAGTTAATTTTTGATCAACTAAAGGAATAACAATTAGATTTGGAGAAATGGCACGTGTTGGAGATACATTGATTTTTGGAACACAGGTGTAAACTAAATCAGTTCCACACTTTAAGGCAGCAATAGATGACAAAACAGGAGCACCATGATAGATGTAACTTCCACCAACAACTAGAACGATTCCATTATCTCCTTTTCGTGATGAAGATTTTCGTGATGGAATGAATTTTTTCACCATCAAAGTTGTTAGATTCTTTTGGACCAATACAACATATCATGAAAAATAGTTGAATAAATCTTGTTTTACGAAAATTGCTAAAAAATAAGACTATTTTTTGGATACTTTTTTGGAAGTTTTACTAGTTTTTGTGGTTTTGACGGTTTTGGTAGTTTTTGATTTTGTAGCGCGTTTTTTTGAGCCTCTATCAAAAAAGGCTTTTCTTGCAAAACAAAGGTATGTGGTATGACCTATTCCTTGAAAAGAATGTCGAGTTTTTCCTTCTCTTGCCTCAATTGTTCGAATAATATGTTCTGTAGATTCAATGTCAGTGAATTCATTTTCAACTAGAGCCATTGTTAATTTTTCTAATTGATTCATCGTAGGACATATTGCAAAAACACAACCACTGCTTTTTAACATCTCTCGTACTTTAGGAATAACTACCCAAGGGTCACCCAAATCAATTAAAGCTACATCCATGTCTTTTAGAGGCATTTTTTTTGCAGTCTTTATATCAAAATTATGTTGTGTAATGTATTTTGAAACTCCAGCTTTTTTGATATTTTTTTCTGCAATCTTCATAAAATTTTCATCAACATCAAAAGTGTATACGTGACCGCGTGGTTTTACAACACTTGCAATAAAAGATGTTAGGGAGCCACTACCAGTACCAATCTCTAAAATTTTTTGACCGCTTCCAATTCCTGCTCTTGCAATAATATATCCAATATCTTTAGGATAAACAATCTGAGTACCATGTTGTATTTTCATTACATAGTCATACATTGTGGGTTTCAGAGCATAGACATACTTGTCCTTGTTTGTAATTATTCTTGAACCATATTCTTTTCCAATTGCATCAGAGTGTTTGATAATACCAATATGAGTATGAAATGATTCTTTTTTTGAAATTTTCATTAGCCATTTTTTTGAATGATTATAGTAAAATAATACAGGAGAATTGTTCTTTATTTTATCCATGAAATTTTGCTAGAAATTTTAGATAAGAATCTACTGATTTTCTTCAAGGCCACAATGAATACATCTTTTTGAAGATAGTATTTCAAACCATGCAAAATTATGAACATATCCATCTTTACAACTCATAGGATGATACTTTGATAAATCATGATTCAAAGGTTGTTGTCAAAAACAATATCGATCAGAAAATCAAATTCTACACCATTTAATTTTCTAAAATTATTAGTAACTAATTGCATTATTTTCAAGACAAATGCAAATAGTATTTTAATGCCATCAAAAATATCAATGTAAGTTGGCAGAATACAAATTAGAAGGATCAGGCGGATACGTAATAGCCGACATTACTGAAGAACAGGCTAAAAAAGCAGATTTAGGAGTAGGAAAGTTGTTTTTGGCAAAAGCAGACAAATTAGAAATAGAAAAAATGTCAAAACATTACTGTAAAAACTGTGAGACAGAATTTGATAATCCACCAAAAATACAATTAGAAGAAAGTAGTAATGAGCAAGTTGCAGAGAATCTAATTCTAGTTGAGCGAGGTCAATACACTTGTGAAAAATGTAATTCAATAATTGGAGAATACAGAGTTTTCAAAAAGAATGACGAATCAAGTGAGGCTGGAAAAGCAAAACCTTCTGAATAAAAAAAATACGCATTCAATAAATACGGCAGTTCTTGATAAATATTATGGCAAATCAAAAATGTATCTCTTGTGGGATAGGATTTTTCTCACCAACAGACGCTAACAAATGTTCTAAATGTGCAGGTAAAGAATCAGAAGGTAGTCATGGAGGAGAGGATTCTTGCGGTTGTGGACACAGCCATTAATTCTTTTTTTTATCACAGATAATTTTTGAATTAAAAATAAATTATTACAATGTAAAAAATTTAGTCAAGTCTTTGGTAAAGATACTGAAAATATAGATGGCATGCTACTGTATAGTAATTTTCCCCCATGCTGCTCAATAATCATTTTACAAATGGTTAATCCCAATCCACCACCATAAGATTTTGTAGTAAACATTGGATCAAAAATATTCAATTCATCTCCTGGTGGAACACCAACACCAGAGTCTTCAAATCGTATTATCACATTTTTAGATGTAATGATTGTTGCAATATTTTCAACAAAGGAAATTTTAGTTTGTAGTTGTTGATTTACACGAGACATTTCATCTACTCTCTCATTTGCAAGTTTGTTCATCTCCTTCATGTGTAAATCATTTTCTTGAAGATCTTTTCTTGCTAATGCTAAATCTTTCAAAGCATTTACAGTAATTTCGGATAAATCACGCATGACAGAATCTTTTTCTGAAGGACGTTCCATTACCATAAAGAGTATTTTTGGAATTTTGCTATTATGATCTGTGTGTGTATTTTGAACACAATAGAATGTGAGGTTTTCATCAAAACCAAGGTAAAACCAAACGTTTATGACTAAAATCAAATTATTTGTCAATAATTGGTTTGCACGCCAAGATATGATTTGCGAACTGGTGGCTTAGGTTACTAGACTTGAAAATCTATCCGTTAGCAACTTAGGTTGCTAGCGACATTAATTCTTAAAACAATTCATTACATTTTTCGCTAAAATGCAAGGCTATGTGATGAAACTGATAATAATATTTTGATGAATTTCTATACCCAATAGATTTTGAAAGGCAATAATCTAATTTTTTCAAATTGTTGGAATTCATGATATTTTATCAGGATATCTTTTTGAAATAATGTGAAGTGAATTAATCTAGTGTAACTACATTTTATTTGGTGCAACAATACCCAATAAGTCAAGGGATTTTTCAAGAGTAGTTTTAAAGGAATTAACTAAACATAGTCGTGCATTTTCTAATTTTTCATCTCCAATTCCAAGAACTTTGGTATGCTCATAAAATGAATTAAAGGAAACTGCAAGGTCATGAGAATATCGGGCAACTACTTTGGGCGATAAATTATTTGCAGCATCCCGTACTGATATTCCAAATAATCCAATTGTCTTAATCAAATTTAATTCAGTTTTATCAGAAAGTAGAGAAAAATCAATGTCAATTGAAGGGCTTCGTTGAGATTTTTCTATTATTCGAGATGCCCTTGCAAAAGAATATTGAATGTATGGTGCAGTATCACCCTCCAAACTAAGTGATTTTGTCAAATCAAATGTAATTATTTTATCTAAATCTTGTTTTACCATCTCATAACGGAGTGTTCCAACAGAAATACTATGAGCAATATGTTGAATTTCAGAAGAATCTATTTCAGGATGTCTCTTTGTTGTTTCTTGAATTGTTCTCTCTTTTAGTAAATCATAAACAGAGTCAGCACTAACATAGAGGCCTTTCCTACCAGACATTTGAGCTTGTTTCCCATCAGTATCAAGACCTAGTGTTTTTGCAGTTTCAGAACTGAGTGTGACTGATTCATATCCAAGATGAACATATGCATCAGGAATTGATTTGAATTTACCCATTAGTTGTGTAATGATTTTTTGTAATCTTGCCTGACGTGAATCAATAACAGTGATTACTTTTGAGCCAGAAAAATTTTCTTTGGTGCCATTTGTATTCAAAGTTGTTTGCCATAATTTTTGAGAACTAGGTTGATTTTTGGGATATTTTTCATAGTAAAATGGATCATCAAGAAGACCCAATTTCCAAGCAGCGTATGGAATATCTTTTGCAATGTATGTTGCAGTACCATTACTTCGAACTACAATTTTATCTTCTTCTTTTCCATCTCCGCGAATAACCCAACATCCAGCATTCTTTCCATCATTTTCAAATTCTACTAGTTTCATCTCTTTGAGTTTTTCAAATATTTTGGTCCATAATCCAGAACGTATTATTTGAGATTCAAAATTGATACAATCATAGTATACTGAAAGATTCCAACAGGTTTCTAATTGATTAGATAAAACTCTCCTAGTAACAACATCTGCAAGTTTAGCAGTTTCAGAAGTTTCATCTTCAAGATCTTTTAAAACATTTTTACGAATTTCCTCCAAACTAGAATCTTCATCATATTTTTGAGTAGTTTTAACATAAACATCATCGCCACAATAATGATCAAACTTTTTTCCATCAGGAGGTTCTTGAGCAAAACCAAAATGAGTGAAACCGACTAAAATATCAGCAACTTGAAGTCCAGAATCATCAATATAGTTTAGAACATTTACTTTGTAATCGGCTTTTCTTAGAATTCTAGAAATAGTATCACCAATTATGATATTTCTAACATGCCCAATGTGTAATGCCTTGTTTGGATTTACACTAGTATGTTCAACAACAATAGTTGATTTATTTCCCAATTCAACAAAACCAAATGTATCCAAATTAGATTCAGATAAAATTAATTGATTTAATTTTTCCCAATTTGCAAAAAAGTTAAGATATCCTGATTGATGTGCTTCAGATTTTAACACCAAAGTGTGTTGAGAATTATCATAATTATTAGAAAGTAATTGTGCAATATCCATAGGGCTTTTTTTGAGTTGTTTTGCAAGTAAGAATGAAATATTTGAACTCACATCACCAAATCCAGATTTTGCAGGTTCAACTGAAAAATCAATTCCAGTTATAGACATTTCAGTTAAAACTTTGTTGAGATTATTTCTAACCTCATCTAATATGGATTGAAAAGTCATCCTATATCTCAGATAATGTGGGTGCTAATTTATCTAATGCCTCAAGGACACCATCTCCCGCATGTGCTGAAACAACCATTGTTGCCTCAGATTTTACCTGCTCTGATGCATTTCCTAATGCAATACTAGTTTTTGCAATTTTAAACAATGGAATATCAGTTGCACTATCACCAATTGCTATTACATCATCACGTAAAATTGAGAATTTATCCATAATCTTAGAAAAACCAGTGCCTTTATCGATTCCTGAGGAATTAATGTGAAATGCATATTGACTATCAGATAATTCAACATTAAGGTTATTTTCAGATACAACTTTTCTTGCAAGATCTAAATCAAATGTTCTATCTAAAACAACTTCAGTCATTCTAGGAAAAACAGGTTTTTCTTTAACATTATCAATATTTTTTTTAATTATTTGAAATGCATTCTCACATTCTTTGATATTACCTAACAAAATATGATCATTTGTATCAAGGGTGATGCAACCGCCATTTTCACCAACAGTTATTTTTGTAGTTCCACCAAATACTGAAAGTAAAAATCCCTCAACAGATGAACGCCCAGTAACAAAGATAACATTATGGCCCATTACAGTTAGACGTCTTAATGCATCAAGTGCATCCAAATGAATTCTGCCACCCCCATTTTCAGTAATAGTTCCATCAATATCTACTGCAAATGTTCTCTTTTTCATAAGATTTGTTTTTCAAACGGAATAATATTTGCTGCGTAAGAAAAGTAATAGGGTTTTATTTGAAAAGAATGTCGAAGGAAATGAACAGTATTGGGAATTCCTGAAAAAATTAAGGCCATCCAAGATGAAATGGCAAAAACTCAGATCAACAAAGCTACTGAGAAACATGTTGGTTTACTAAAAGCAAAGATTGCTAAACTCAAAAGAGAGCAAGAGGACAACGTAATAAAAAAATCAGGCATGAAGCAAGATGGCTTTGATGTCAGAAGAAGTGGTGATGCGACAATAGTGTTTATCGGATTACCAAGTGTTGGAAAATCAACATTACTAAATAAAATGACTAGTGCAAAATCAACTGTCGGTGCTTTTACATTTACAACACTTACCGTTGTTCCCGGGATGATGGTGTATAGAGGTGCAAAAATCCAAGTCTTAGATCTTCCAGGGATCATTAAAGGAGCATCAACAGGAAAAGGGTTAGGAAAGAGAATTCTTTCAGTTGCAAGAACTGCAGATCTAGTACTACTCATGTTAGATGTTTTTCAGCCATTCCATGAGGATGTGTTAGTAAATGAATTAGGCAATATAGGAATTAGATTAAATCAATTACCGCCAAATCTAACTATTGAGAAAGCATCAATGGGAGGAATTGCAGTTGCTCAACAAGTAAAGCTTACAAAAATTTCAGTAGATCATCTCAAAGCTATTTTACATCTTTATGGAATTGTCAGTGCACGTGTTGTGGTAAGAGAAGATGTAACATCAGAGCAATTAGCAGACCACATTGCAGGAAACATTAGTTATTCAAAAGCAATTACAATTTTAAATAAAATTGATTTAGTTGATAAGGCATTTCTAAAAGATTTAAAGACAAAAATAAAATCAGAGGTAATAGAAGTATCTGCAAATTCAGATATCAATATTGAATTATTAAAAGAAAAAATATATCAAAAATTAAAATTTATTAGAATTTACCTACGTCCAAAAGGTGGAGAAACTGATTTCAAAGAACCACTAATTGCAAGAGAGAGTGACACAGTTGAAGATATTTGTAACAAGCTTCATCGTAGATTAAGAAGAGAGTTCAGATATGGTTTAGTGTGGGGAAAAAGTGTAAAGTTTGGAGGACAAAGAGTAGGATTGAGTCATATTTTACTTGATGAAGACGTACTAACAATAATTAAAAAACGCGGCACATAATTTTAAAAAAACAATAAAGTAGATCAAAAAATAAAATTCAACAACACAAATGTTTCATGACAAATACAAAACAAAGATTAGTTTTTATCAATTAAAATTCAATAAACACGCGTAAAAAAATAGAAAATGAATTGTTTTTCAGAAATTTGAAAATAATCGATCAGTTTTTGAAAAGAGTTATTGAAAGTTTTTCGATCAAAATAAAAATTAAAAATTGAAATTACTTGACAAATAGTGATCAATTTGTGTAAATTTTTTTAGTTTACCCACTGAAAAACTATGAAAAAGTGGTTCCATTAATGGCTACAAAAAGAAAAGCTGCACCAAAACGCAAAGCAGCTCCAAAACGTAAAGCTACAAGAAAAGCAGCTCCAAAGAGAAAAGCAGCTCCAAAGAGAAAAGCAGCTCCAAAGAGAAAAGCAGCTCCAAAGAGAAA
>Ga0066860_10000286_pt1 | contig 21690 bp, 19 predicted proteins | sample ETN07SmetaG_FD_65601 | JGI IMG/M metagenome (GOLD analysis project Ga0066860, IMG submission 65601) | Marine microbial and viral communities from oxygen minimum zone, Eastern Pacific Ocean - ETNP2014F14-07SV275 | ecosystem: Environmental > Aquatic > Marine > Oceanic ... | reverse complement strand
CGACACGGTACTTTTCTACAACGAGCACACCAAGGCTATGGCGCGCGACCTCTTTTCGGTGGCGTAAATCTATAGCTCTTACGCGCGACGTTACTCCGTTGGCAGGATCTTCATACTGCAGGCCTTTGCCTTCTATTTCGGATTGACCGCTGGCTGCCCGATGCTGTAATAGCGAAACGGCCTGTTGGTAATCCATTCCAGGTCGTAAAGATTCCTTCCGTCGAAGATTACGTCCCCTGCCATCAGCTCGGCATCCTGGCGAAGTCCGGTGTTCGGAACTCCTGCCACTCAGTGCAGACTACCAGTGCGTCTGCGTCCTTGAGCGGGTCGTACATGTGTTGGCAGTATTCGATCTGCTTATCGCCCAGGACGGCTTTGGCGGTTTCCATGGCTTGGGGATCGTGGACCTCCAGAGACGCCCCGGCTCCAATAAGTCGCTGGGCGAGCGTAATTGCCGGACTCTCGCGTACATCGTTGGTGAGGGCTTTGAACGCCAAACCCCAGACAACGATCTTGCAGTTACCCAACTGGTCACCGAAGTAGTGCTCTATGCGATTGAACATGACTTCTCCTCTGGCCGGATAATCTTTTGCAATCACAGAGTCGATAGCCTTCAAGATGTTACCGAAACTCGGTCTCGCAAACGGCATGGTCTGGACTATGGCGAAGTAGAGCGTCTGATTTGGACGGACCACAAAGATTCCCGGCTCTACAAATAACGAGGGCTCCTCGATGCCAGCCCCGGAAACCATCGTCCCGATGGACCAAAGGCAGGTCATGCACTAACATCCAAACTGAACCAGTTAACGGGGGCGGGCCAGGTGCAAAACTTGCACCTGCGACTGAGAATATTCGGGATGAGTAACGGGGGAAAAATATTTCAGCCGGAAATATTGCGAGCGCTTCGAGAGCCAGTCCTAGATAAAGCTCGGGGGTTACCCGCTTTCGTTTATACCAGCCAAACATTTTTTGAACTTGAACAAGAGCGGTTGTTCCCTAAAACTTGGGTGGGGATTGCATTTGATACTGACGTACCAAAGCGCGGTGACGCTGTACCCCTGACAGTTCACGGATTGCCCTTGATTCTTGTTCGGGACGACGATGACAATATTAGAGTCCTGCAGAATGTCTGTCGCCACAGAGCAACAATTGTTCTTGACAAGCCTTGCGAGGGACTGACCAATTTCAAGTGTCCCTATCACGGTTGGACCTACGACCTAATGGGAAGTCTGATTGCAACGCCATTCTGGGATGGTACAGCTGGATCAAGGGATAATCCGGTAGATCCCTTGAAGAATAGTTTGGTTCCTGTGCGGAGTCACGTTTGGAACCATGTTGTATTCATTAACATAGACGGTAAAGCAGCCAGTCTGCCCGACTATCTCGAACCAATGGATAGAGAACTTGCCCACTTAGACATTGACTCTCTCGAGATCGGTCATCGCCAGACATGGGACTTCCGAGCCAACTGGAAGCTGGTCATGGAAAACTGGGAGGTCTATCACCACGTCTGGGTTCACGACGGTGTGTTTGACAAAATGTCGGATGAAGTCGATTTGGATAGTGGAGAGCCGTATACCGATATGATTGCGGAAGGGAATACTATGATGTTGCGGACAAATGATAGACGACCGCCAATACCACAACCGGTTGAAGGTTCAAGTGGTTATCTGCCCTCACTGCCCCAAAAGTGGGAACCTGACGGACACACGAGTGCTGCAAATGCAGTATTGCCTAACACCACAGTGACTATCGGATCTATGGCTTACGCTCCAGCCGTTTACGTTCCCATAGCTCCAGGGGTGACCCAAGCGAGGATGGCTTGGTTTTTTGCGCCAGGAGTGATGGGTGAAATTTGTTTCGAAAGCGCGGTGAACAAAGTTCTAGATCGCTGGTTAGGTCCTGCGCGTGAGTTAACGGATCGCCGGGGAATTCGCCCGCAAGATCACCGCTGTATGGAGTTACAGCAGGAAGCCCGTTCGTCCCCGATTGCCAATGATGTCAAGTTTTCAACGACCTGGGAACAGAATGTTCGTTATTTCCAAAACTGGCTGGCAAACCACATTGACTCGACCTGAAACTCAACAAATTGGTCGCTCGAGTTCCCCAAAATGGTGGAAGAGTCGAGCGTTTGATGTGATCCAGTTCATTGTTTTCACCTGTGGTCTGGTATGGATAACCCTGCAGGGTGCCGCCAACATGCACTATGCCTGGCAGTGGCACCGAGTGCCTCAGTACCTCTACAAAGTGATCGACGGAGAACTGATCTGGGGTCCGCTCGTCGATGGGTTGTTTGTGACTCTTGAGATTGGAGGATACAGCATCGTGCTGGGGCTGTTCATTGGGCTGATCACTGCTTTTCTGCGCTTGTCGGGATCTTTTTCCGGTAGATTGCTGGCGACCGTCTACTTGGAAATCGTCCGCAACACACCGTTGCTAATCCAGCTCTTCGTATTCTATTTTATCCTCGGGCCGATACTGCAACTGGATCGTTTCTGGATCGCAGTGCTGTGCATTTCTTTTTTTGAGGGCTCATTTGCCTCGGAGATCATGCGGGCGGGTATCTTATCGGTGCCCAAAGGACAATGGGAGGCAAGCGATAGCGTAGGGCTGAGCCGTGGGCAGGGTTATCTTTATGTGATTTTGCCCCAGGCAATACCGATTATGCTTCCTCCTTTGGCGGGCATTATTGTTAACCTAATCAAGCACTCCGCAATTGTCAGTGTCATCGCTGTGTTTGATCTCACAACAGCGGGGTTGGATATTATTTCGGAAACATTCATGGCTTTTGAGATATGGTTATTGGTAGCGGTGATTTATTTGTCGATAACAGTTACGTTGTCGATACTCATTGGTTTTCTGGAACGTCACATGAAACAGTCGGTTTAGTGGGGGTCTTGGTTTGCCCATCAAATTCGCCGACCGCATCATGAGGCGCGCTGGGAAAAGGGCCACACATTGTGTGGGGTTGTGACGTGTTACTTTAAACAAGGAGAAAACTATTATGCGTCCTGTTAAACAACTGATAGCGGGCATTGCCTTTATGCTTGGACTTTTGTTGATTGCTTCGCCTGTGATGGCTGGTGAACTTCAACTGCAACTGACCACCGAGAGCGTAATCGAAACGATTATGAAGCGTGGCAAAGTGAGAGTGGGTATGGCGACATTTGTCCCTTGGGCCATGCGGAATAAGGCAGGCGATCTCATCGGCTTTGAGATCGATGTCGCGACCAAGCTGGCTGCGGACTTAGGTGTCGAGATTGAATTCGTGCCCACAGCATGGTCAGGCATCATTCCAGCGTTAATTGCTGGTAACTTTGACGTCATTATTGGTGGTATGAGTGTCACGCCAAAGAGAAATCTAACCATTAACTTTAGTAGACCCTATGCCCACTCTGGAATGGGAATCGTAGCCAACACAAAATTGGCAGGTGATCTTACATGGCCAGAGGGATACAACAGCTCAAAGGTGACGTTTACCTGTCGCCGTGGCGCGACTTCCTGTACTGATACCCAGGAATTGTTCCCGAAAGCGAAGCTGCGCCAGTTTGATGACAGTTCACTGGTTCTCCAGGAAGTCGTCAACGGTAACGCTCACGCTGTCTTGACAAGTTTTCCAAAACCCACTCTCTGGCAGGGTCAAAATCCCGACGTCCTATTTAATCCGACGCTCGAAAAGCTGACCGAGGGCGATGAGTCATTCGGGATACGGAAAGGTGATCCTGATGCGTTGAATGTCTTTTCAAACTGGATCATGGTTAATACGAGCAATGGTTGGCTCGATAAGACTTGGAAGTACTGGTTCACGACCATGGACTGGTCGGATCAGGTAGATCTCAAGAAGTGATTGTATAAGGGGTCCGGCTCATAGCCGGACCCCGACCTTTTTGTCTAAGCGTTTCAACAGTTAAATCGCCCCATCTATTCAGCGATAGGCGTATCTCATGATGAGAACCAGTAAATACTCGATCCGTATTCGAAGTACCCACTTGATCGATATCGCGGTAATTTCGGCTGTCATCGGCTTTATTGTGTACGTCGTGTACCGGGTCGACACAGTCTTGGTTTATAACTGGTACTGGGGGTTCATCCCCGATTACATCCTACGGTGGGACGAAGAGCTTGGCCGATATGCACCCAATCTTCTGCTAAAGGGGCTTTTTACGACTTTCAGGCTCGCAGTTTGGTCACTACTACTGGCCAGTTTAATCGGAGTCATCATGGGCGTGATGCGCACGAGCAAGCGCCTCTTCCCGAGGATGGTCAGCAGGTTGTACGTCGAATTTGTTCGAAATATGCCGCCTGTGGTATTTCTTTTTATTTTCTATTTCTTTATCAGTTCGCAGTTGATTCCGATATTGGGAATTGACGAGATCTCCGTCCGGGCATCCCCGACAACGCTGGTTTTTCTGGAAATGGCCTTAGGTCCGCCCGAACTGTTCTCAAATGTTATCTCGGGGATAATTTGTCTGGCCATCTTTGAGGCCGCTTATATCACGGAGATCGTTCGCGCTGGCATACAATCAATCGACCGTGGTCAGATCGAGGCGGGCCAGTCAATCGGTCTTTCGCAATTCCAGGTTCTTCGATGGATCGTTCTTCCGCAAGCGGTACAGCGTATGGTTCCGCCGTTGGCAGGCCAGTTCATCACACTGATCAAGGATTCTTCACTCGTCTCGTTGATTTCAATTCAGGAGCTTACTTTCCTCGCTCAGGAGGTCGCGTATTCGACACAATACGTGTTTGAAATATGGATTTTCGTTGCCGTTATGTACTTTTGCATTTGTTACTTGTTGGCTTGGTTATTCGGCCGCCTAGAGAAACGCCTGTCTGTTTATCGCGCGTGATCTATTTGACTACCGCTTAAATGTGCGCATAAATTGCGGTGAGAGGTAAAAGGACAATGGTTATTAAAGGGGGGAAACAGTATTACGGTGAGGCAATTGGTATCGCCCTGTTTGACGGTCGTCGTTACCCTATCCTTCCTGGTGACGTGGCGAATGCCAGTACCTATGACTACCCCGTACGGCTAAAGGTGATCGAAGGGTTGTTTGATACGCCGACACCATGGGATAAAAACCGTGCTGTTCCTGCCGATATCCAGAAAATTATTGATGCTGTTAAGTCTTTAGAGGATGACGGCGTTCGAGCAGTGGTGACGGCCTGTGGTTTCTTTTCTGTGGTGCAGGAGATACTGGCTGATGCCGTGCATATTCCGGTGTTTACATCGCCGCTAATGATGGTGCCTCAAATTGTTAGGATGATCCGAAGTGACCGTAGTGTCTGCATCATTACGGCATCTGAGCGCCTGCTTGTGTCCGACTATTTGACGGCAGTAGGCATAGCGTCAGATATGCCAGTTCACATAGTTGGTATGGAAGCCTCCACTGAATTTTATGCGACTCATATGGGTGGTACACAAACAACCCTGGATGTCGACCTCCAGACAAGAGAGCTTGTGGAAATTGCGCGGAATGCAGTAATACAATTCCCAGATATCGGGGCCTTGTTGCTGGAATGTTCACAGTTGCCCACGTTTGCAGCTGATATTCAGGATGTGGTAAATCTTCCTGTCTTCGATTACATCGGTTTTATCGACATGATTTACTGTTCCGTCGTGCAAAGACGTTACACGGGAATTCTTTAGGGTACGGGGTGCCCGTATGACAGATTCGATGACACCTCCACCAATGTCCTACGGTGGGTATTACCAAACTGGAACACCAGCCGACGATCAAGAGTTGACCCGCGTTGGGCCTGGTACACCATGCGGGGAGTACATGCGGCGTTTCTGGTGGCCTGTCTCGATGGTTGAGCAGGTCACAGATCTGCCCCTATTAATCAAGGTGCTTGGTGAAGAGTTGGTTTTGTTTAGAGATCTGTCGGGTCGCCTTGGTTTATTGCATAAACACTGCAGCCATCGTCGCGCATCACTCGAATATGGAATTCCAGCGGAGCGTGGCCTACGCTGCTGCTACCACGGCTGGCTGTTTGACATTGACGGGCGAATTCTCGAGGTGCCGGGTGAACCCAAAAACAGCACAATTCCCCAACGTGTCTGTCATGGCGCCTATCCCGTAATAGAGCACAACGGACTGGTGTTTGCCTATATGGGTCCCCCGGAGCAGAAGCCGCCTTTCCTGCATCTCGACACCATGAGCATTGCTGACCACGACATGGTGCCTTACGCGATTGATTACCCGTGTAACTGGCTACAGGTTGCCGAAAATCCGATGGATCCGTTTCATAGCGTGTTTTTGCATACCCGAGTAACGCGGGCACACTTTAATACTGCCTGGGGTACCTTGCCGATTGTTGAATGGCATCCCATGAACGATGACATCGGTCTATTTTTGACCAATGCAAGACGATGGAAAGACTACATGTGGGTGCGTACCGCCGAGATATTTTTGCCGGCCACGGCACAGCCACCTGATATTTACCAGAATCCAGATCGGGAGAAGTTTTTTCCGAGAGTCGGTATTACCAAGTGGACGTTGCCGGTAGACGATACGCACTGCAAGATCATTGCCTGGCGGCACTTTGGCGATGATCTTGATTTAGATGGAAAGGGGAGTCGGGCTAATGTCGGTTTGAATAAAGTCGATTTTGTTGGCCAAACAGGGGATGAACGAAGTTATGAAGAAGGTCAGAGAATGCCGGGTGATTATGAAGCTCAGGTCTCGCAAGGGACAATAACGAAACATGAGGGCGAGCATCGGGGGAATACCGACGGTGGCGTCGCTCGTTATCGTCGTATGCTCAGGCAGGCGATTCGTAACCTCCAGGAGGGAATAGAACCGACGCGGCCGGATGTCAATGCAGATGGACACATTCCAACGATGGCAGGCGATGTGATTGTTCATTGCCCGGGCAGCGAAGCCGACCACCTGGATTGGCAGAAAAAGTTCGCCAATTTGGTCGGCCAGATTGTGTCTGAGACCAAATTTCTTTCGGCGAATGAACGCAGTCACGAGATAGAACTCAGAGTAAAGTCGGTTCTTGCTGGAGGTGATCTCTAGATTCAGCCTCTGCAGGTGATGGATAGAATCTGATAATGCAGCGTTACTCAGCCTTAAGCTTGCTCCGAAATTCTCTGAGCTACCATGAGCAATGGAAGCAGGCCTGGCAAAGTCCAGAGCCAAAACGTCAATATGATGTGGTCATCATCGGCGGTGGCGGGCACGGTTTAGGTGCTGCGCACTACCTTGCAAAAGACCATGGCATCACCAATGTCGCTGTGTTGGAAAAAGGCTGGTTGGGTGGTGGCAATACAGGTCGAAATACGATGACCGTCCGTTCGAATTTTCTTCGCGAAGCAAGTGTGCCTTTCCATGAAGAATCGTTGGCGCTTTACCATGGTTTGAGCAAAGAATTGAACTACAACCTTATGGTGGGCAAGCGCGGCATGATCTCATTATTGCAAAGTTCAGGTGCGTCCCGACAGGCTACTCAGATGGCCAATACCATGCATATCTATGGTGCCCGCTATGAAATGATGTCCTTGGAAGAGATCAAGCGCCGACTGCCTATCTTTGAACCCTCGGCAGACACAAGAATGCCGATTGTGGGTGGGGTTTACCAGCCTGATGCGACCATGGTACGGCACGACGCCGTCGCTTGGGGTTTTGCCCGTTCAGCGGACAGCCGCGGTGTGGACATTATCCAGAATTGCGAAGTGACTGGAATTCTTCGCAATGGTTCAGGCGTTACGGGTGTCGAGACCACCCGAGGCACGATTAAGGCTAAGAAAGTGGGCATGGCCGTCGCAGGTCACGGCAGTGTGGTCGCAGCAATGGCGGGGCTGCGGCTACCCATAGTGACCCAGCCCCTTCAGGCATGGGTCTCTGAACCCATCAAACCCGTATTAGATGAAATAGTAGTCATCCGCAATTACTTCGGTACCTATCTCATGCAGTCGGATAAAGGCGAAATTGTGATCGGGCAAGGATGTGATCCCTATTCGTCTTACGCGCAACGCGGCACGTTTCCGATTATTGAGAATGCAACCTCTGCAATGCTGGAAATCTTTCCTCGGTTTAAACGGTTGAAACTCCTTAGACATTGGGCAGGTATGCTGGATATGACTTACGATGGCAGTCCGATCATCTCTAAAACCGATATTCCAGGGTTTTACATCGACGTTGCGGGCTCTGGCGGATTCAAGACAACGCCGATTGCCGCGAAGACGCATGCACATTTGATTGCGACGGACCAGCCCCATAAGCTAACACGGGATTTGGGTCTAAACCGGTTTGGTACGGGACACCTTGTTGTCGAGGGCGGTGTGTCGGCAAACCACTGATTGAGTCGAAGAGCATAGAACAATGATGCTGGTTTCCTGTCCGTGGTGTGGGCCACGCAATGAGGATGAATTTACCTGGGGTGGTGAAGCATCCCGGGTGCGCCCTGATGACCCTTCGGAGCTGACTGATGGGCAGTGGACCGACTATATGTATAACAACGACAACGAAAAAGGTTGGGTTGTCGAACGGTGGTGGCATGCTAAGGGCTGCGAACAGTGGTTTGAGATCTGCAGAAACAATGTAACACACGAGATAGCCTCCACCGGAACGGATGGAGAGACCTCCTGAATAATTTTCTGATACTGATTGAGCGGATCGTCTTGCGATGAATGCCTACCCCAGTCGAAGGACCAAAGGGGGGCTGATAGATCGGGATCGCGTTATTCCATTTCACTTTAACGGTAGGCACTACAAGGGATACCACGGTGATACGCTGGCGTCGGCGTTGTTGGCAAACGGGGTTCGAGTGGTGGCACGAAGTTTAAAGTATCACCGACCTCGGGGTGTTGTGGGGGCGGGATTCGAGGAGCCAAATGCACTGGTGCAACTTCAGGGGACATCTGAAGAGCCGAATGTGCTGGCAACGTGTTTGCCCCTGACTGATCATCTACATGCGAAAAGTCAGAACTGTTGGCCGGGGCCTCGGTTTGACCTGGGGGGTGTCAGCGATCGGATATCCCGGCTTATTCCCGCCGGGTTTTACTATAAAACCTTCATGTGGCGGCCATGGAGCAGCTATGCACGCATTATCCGTAAAGCTGCGGGTCTGGGTCAGATCCCCAAGACAACGGAATCTGAACATTACGAAAAACGATACCATCATTACGACATCCTGATCGTTGGTGCAGGACCGAGTGGCCTAGCCGCCGCTCTGGTTGCCGGTGAAAGCGGTGCCCGGGTTCTGATCGTGGATGATCAGAGTCAGCCGGGAGGACGGCTGCTCAGTGAGCCGGCGCAGATTGACGGGCAGTCCGCAGTGAACTGGGTTCAGCATGTCACCGCAGAAGTGGACCGTCTGCCCAATATTCGTAGACTTGCCAACAGTACGGTTGCAGGATACTACGATCACAATATGCTGACGATCGTCGAACGGAATCCTGAACAATCCTGGCTGCGTGAGCGATTTTGGCGCGTGCGTACAAAGCAGGTGATCATTGCCACAGGGGCAGTAGAGCGGCCGCTTGTTTTTCCGAACAATGATCGTCCTGGCATGATGCTCGTCTCGGCAGCAAGTACGTATGTACAGCGTTTCGCTATTAATCTTGGTCGACAGATCGTTATCACGACAAATAACAATAGCGCCTACCAGGCTGCTTTCAATCTTGTTGAGGCAGGACAAAATATTCACGCAATCGTGGATACTCGTCAGACGATTGATTATGAACTGTTGAAAAGATCGACAGACCAGGGCATAGAAGTGTTGAGCGCCTCGGGTATCAGCGCGGTTCACGGGCGTTCAAACGTGCATGGTGTAGAGGTGGTGTCTCTGGCTGATTCGTCACAGGTAAGCAAGCTTGCGTGTGATGTGGTCTGCTACTCGGGTGGCTGGAACCCACTGGTGCATCTTCATTCACATTCCGGTGCAAAGCCGGTCTACGACCAGGGCCTTGCGTGTTTTGTGCCGGGCGAATCCGTTCAGCCCTCGTTGTGCGCAGGCGCTGTTCATGGCGTGTTTGATCTCAAAGGTTGTTTGCACGAAGGTCTGGAGGCTGGAAGGTACAGTGTCGAAGCATTGGGTCTGCGGCCAATGACGCTGCCGCAGCTCGATGTATCCTATACACCAGCACTTCAGATAGAAGCCATTTGGGAGATTCCGACTACATCCAGAGCCAAAGCATTTGTCGACTTTCAGAACGACGTGACGAGCAGTGACCTGAAATTGGCAGTGCGTGAGAACTATGTATCTATAGAGCACGTCAAGCGCTACACGACGGCTGGGATGGGAACGGACCAGGGCAAAATCAGTAATACCAATATAATAGGCCTGATCGCGAATCAACTTTCGGTTGAGCCGGATTCAGTGGGCACGACGACCTACAGGCCCCCTTACAGTCCGATCAGTTTTGGAGTTATCGCCGGATCACATGACGGTCCGCTGATACTTCCGCTGAGAACGACACCCATTACCCAGTGGCATATCGATGCCGGCGCATCGATGAATGAAGCGGGCTCCAATTTTCGTCGACCATTTTATTATCCTGGACCCGAGGAGGACATGAGTTCAGCGGTCAGCCGGGAGGCGTTGGCCGTACGGGAAAAGGTAGGTATTTATGACGGTACGCCGCTGGGCAAGTTTGAGCTTCATGGTCCAGATGTGACAACATTTCTGAATCGCGTCTACACCAATAGCTGGGACGACCTGCAAATTGGGCAGGGACGATTTGGGCTGATGTTGCATGAGGACGGCCGTCTGCTCGATGATGGTGTGACGTTCAGGTTGGGTGAGAACCATTACCTGCTTTCTGCTGGATCAGGAACCGCTGATGCGGTGTATACCCATATCGTGAGGTTGCTGCAGGTCGTATGGCCGAACTTAAGAGTGTATGTCACAACAGTAACCAGTCAGTGGGCCAATATTTGCGTCTGCGGACCTAAAGCCAGGGAAGTCTTGGTTTCAACGGAGATTGATATCAACCTGGACTCCGATTCGTTTCCATTTATGTCGATGCGCGAAGGTCAGGTGGCAGGAAAATTCGCGCGAGTTGCCCGCGTGAGTTACACCGGTGAACTCAGCTTTGAGGTCAATGTTCGTCGGCGTGATGGGCTTGCAGTGTGGGAGGCCCTGATGAATGCCGGGGCCACTTTCGGTATTACGCCGGTGGGTTCGGAGACCAGCGGTGTCTTAAGGATTGAAAAGGGTTATATCTCAGCCGGCGCAGAAGGTGATGGCATCACCAACCCTTTTGATGCCGGAATGGGCTGGGTGGTCAACATGAACAAACCAGATTTTGTCGGTAAACGGAGTCTGGTTAGAGACCGGTCTGTCGGTGGTGTCCGACAGCAGGTGGTCGGACTCCTGCCACAGGACGAACAGTTCGTGATGGTCGAAGGTAGTGCCATTATCGAGCCCGCGGCCGTTGGTGAGGCACCCAGCTTTCTGGGCCATGTCACTGCGTCATGTTTTAGCCCAAATCTCGATCGCTCCATATCCTTGGCGCTCCTCAAGAATGGGCGTGACCGGCACGGGGATACGGTCACTGTATCGGGTCTGGATCGAACCATTGAAGCGCTAGTGGCACCACCGGTATTCATCGACGCCAAAGGCGAGCGCATGAGAAGCTGAAATGCCCTACGATGTGACCGTTGAAAAACAAACACCTTGCGGCATGTTACTGCTGAAAGGTGGTCGTACTGCACAGGGTCGCTTTGCTGAAGTCTTGGGGATAGACATTCCTCAGATACCGAATACCGTGACGGTCCATGACATATATTCCGTACTGTGGTTGGGCCCTGAGGAATGGCTGTTGATCCTGCCAGAAACCGATGAGTATCGTATTGCCAGTGAGCTTTCTCACGATGCCGCCGGTGGTTGGGGGGTAGCCATCATTGTTTCTGATCATTACAGTGTCATTACAATACGAGGATCTGAAACAGCCGAGGTGTTACAGCAAGCCTGTGGCATAGATATACATCCCCAGGAATTTTCGGTTGGCCAGTGTTGCCGCTGTGCTTTTGCCCGAACAACGGCGATCGTGCGACCGCTGGACAGCCAAGATACTTATGAACTGATCGTGGAATCGAGCTATGCACGGTATGCGGAGCACTGGCTCTTCAGGGCAATGGGAGCCTGACATCTCACCCAGCTGGTGCGAACATGGACAATGCGGCACTGATCAATACTGAAGAACATAAATACTGGAACTCAGATTCTGCAGACTACTGGGTCACCCAGAAACAAGCACTGGATCAGTTGTTAGAGCCCTGGGCTCGCCTCCTGCTGGATTCGGCTGAACTTTCCGGCGGAGAACAAATCGCGGATATTGGCTGTGGCACCGGTGCCACGACATTGAAATTTTCAGCTCCAGTGGGTACCGGGGGTAGGATTATCGGAATCGATCTCTCCAGGAAACTGATTGATTCCGCTGTTGAATCGGCACGGGAACGCGCTATAGAAAATGTGATTTTTGTCGAGGCCGATGCCGCAGAGTACCGTTTTCCCTGTCCCCAAGACCTAATAATTTCACGCTGCGGGGTGATGTTCTTTGGTGATCTGGTGGCTGCTTTTTCAAATCTGCGAGCAAGCCTGACAACCACGGGCCGGCTATTATTTGTTGTCTGGCGAGCACCAGAACAAAATGAGTGGTATCAGTTTCCAGTGCGCTGTGCCGCTGCTTATTCTGATCAAAAACCCGAACATGATCCGGACGTACCGGGGGCGTTCACACTGGCAGATTCATCGAAAGTCAAACACATTCTTGAATCAGCAGGATTTCGAAACATCCGGTTGCGTGCAGTGACAGAGAAACTATGTGTGGGCCAGACAGTGAAATCGGCTGCAGACATGTTTATGGCAATGGGTACGATTCGGAATTTACTGGATCATGCGGACACCGAGCTGCTGAATAAGGTTAAACGCCATATGATTCAGGGACTTGAAGCTTACCGGCAGGAATCAGGGGTTTACATGAACGGAACCTGTTGGTTGGTACACGCCAGTGCATAATAGATGTGGTGTGGTACTTTGTGCCCTAGGCCGCAGCCCAGGGGCCTACACTGAGTGCAGTAATCTCAGTGGTGAAAGATCTGCCTCGGGTAAAGACGTTGGCCGATGTATTCAGAACAGCCGAGATCAACGATAACATAAGCTCTGCGCTCTGGCAGAAACTTCTGCTGCCGGGTTTCTCCCACTTGTGCGAGCTTGATCTGCCTGCTGTATCGTTCGATGTGGCCGAATTTCATGGTAGCTTTCTAAAAGTAAATTTGAATTTCTCATAAATTCTTGCAGCAATAGGTTATTGTTATTCAGCTGGATACAGCAGTACAGCCGGCTAAATTTGGAATTTCGCTATGGTTCTACGAAGATGAGCCAACAGTTTTGTTAAGTCTGGAACAACATCATAGTGTGCGCAACGACTGATATCCTCTTCAAGCGTATCCCACTGGATAGCATCAAGCTGGGCACTTGAGAATGCAGAGAACACTTTTGGATTTTCCATTTGCAAAACTGGGTTGCACGTGCCATCCAGAAAAGCAACTCGAATCGCAGTATCCGGTTCGACGAGGTAATCCAGAAACGGGTGTGCCCAAGGTGACAACTCCGGTCGCATCAATGCGCATGTTACTTCGATGAATACGATACCGCCCAAACCACTAATCGGGCCGTGCGATGGGGTGACTGCCCTAACCTGCCCATGACCTTCCATCCTCGCTGGTGACGCTGTATAGATTCCGCCGCTGAGATAAAAGTCGATTTGGCCATCGATAAGCGCTTTATTCAGGCTATGATGATTATTGGTGACCAAAGCTGCATTGCGAAACCAGTCTTGAGCAGTATTCTTGAAAACACGTTCTTGAAGAGAATTAAGTGGCATAAAAGGATCAATGTCGGCCGCAATGCAGATGTGAAAAATATTAAAATCCTCGTACAAGAGAATTCCATAGCGTTGAACAAAATCTGGTTCAGCGGCGAGTTTGAAACCTTCGTCTTTAGCCAAGTGCTCAGAAATTATTTTGTCATTGATAACCAAATTAAATGTTCCAAATCGTTGGCAGATTCCAATCTTGTGATCACCATCGTCGGACCAGCCCCAGCGTTTAAGATCAGCAAACCGAGACGACGTTACCCGGGTTGTACTAAGGTCGTTGTCTTGTAGTGTCTGAACTGCGCCGCGGGGATACAGAAATCTCTGCACCCATGCATTATTTATATTGAGAATATCTACTCGATCATTCGGTAACTGGTTATCTATCTCATATGCTGCTTGTACATCAGAGATTAGGGTATCAGCATGAACTTCAATGTTGTGTCTACGTTGAAACGGATTCAGAATGACTGGGCTGTCATAGCCCTCCCAGCAGTAGACCCGAAGACTCTCTTTACCGTCAGGCATATTGACTGTGCGGGGCACCTACAGCGAGTGGTTTCAGTGCGACAGGATCTGGCTGAGAAATAACGTGGTGCGATCGTTTTTCGGTGAAGTGAAGAACTGATCCGGCGGTGCAACTTCAACGATTTTACCGTAGTCCATAAAAACCATGGTATCGGCTACAGTTTTCGCAAAACCCATCTCATGGGTCACGACGACCATAGTCATGCCTTCCTGGGCCAGTTCGGTCATGACGTCCAGAACTTCCTTGATCATTTCTGGATCAAGAGCCGATGTCGGCTCGTCGAACAGCATGATTTTGGGTTTCATACACAGGCTGCGCGCAATCGCAACTCGCTGCTGCTGGCCACCTGACAGCTGGCCTGGATACTTGTCAGCTTGCTCGGGAATGCGCACACGTTCCAGGTACTGCTTTGCAATATGCGTTGCATCACTTGTGGACATTTTTCGGGATTTCATTGGCGCCAGGGTTAGGTTCTCAAGGACGGTCAGGTGTGGAAAAAGATTGAACTGTTGAAATACCATGCCGACCTCACGGCGGATCGTGAGTACATTGCTCATATCTTCTGTGAGTTCGATGCCGTCGACGACGATGGTGCCAGAATCGTGTGCTTCCAAGTGATTAATGCAACGAATCATGGTTGACTTACCGGATCCGGATGGTCCGCAGACCACAACACGTTCACCAAGTCTGACCGTCAGGCTGACATCTCTCAATGCCTGAAAATCGCCAAAGAACTTGTCGACGTTGTTTAATTCGATTATTGGTTGTGCGGACATGGTAAGCGGTGGACCCCGGAGGTCGGACACCAGAATGGAGATTATAAGGGTAGTCTTCTGTCGCTTAATTAATTTTGTCGGCGAGCCAGAGTAATTGAAGATGGCAAAAAGACCCAAAAGAAATTTCTTTCCTCCCTCCAAGGCGAAAGTGGGCTGCTGGGTGGCAAGCACCGGAACTGAAATTCGATTAATATCGGATAATCGATTTCGTGTCCAGTTAAGACAAAATCGTGTCTTGAAAATTCTGTGAGGAATCGCTGATGAGCTATGCCAGAGTAGAGCGTATTGAGGCCGATGATATTCCCGTGATCGATATTGCGAGTCTGAAATATGCCGATGATCGACAGTTGGGCGGGATTGCCGACGAATTGATTCGGGCTGCCGAAGGTTTGGGATTTTTTTATGTCAAAGGCCACGGGGTGTCCAGCAATCTGCTGGACCAGACTTATAACCTTGCGCAGTCTTTCTTTCTATCAGCTGACGATATCAAGGATTCGGTTGCGGTGACCGGCGGTCATAGAGGCTGGCTGCGAATCGGTGAGGCCCGGATGGAAGGTAGTAAGCATTTTGATCTCAAAGAAAGCTTCATCTGGGGCTTGGACGTGCCGTCTGACGACGGGGATGTGATTGCAAAAGATCGGCTCTTGGCCGCAAACCGCTGGCCGGATGCACCGACGGGTATGTGTAAAGTGTTTAACCAGTTTTTTGTTGAAATGCAGCACTGCGGTGAACAGCTTTTGCGTGCATTTGCGGTGAGTCTGGGTATCCAGTCGGATTATTTCGTTCGCCAGATTGATCGGCCGGTTTCCCGGGCCGCAGCGGTCTGGTATCCACCGCAGGCGCCGGATCTTGGAGACCGACAGTTTGGAGTGTCACCGCACACCGACTATGGAACACTGACCCTGGTAAAGCAGGACGATGTCGGTGGGCTGCAGGTTAAATCCAGCTCGGGCGAGTGGGTAACTGCACACCCGATTGCCGATACTTTTGTGGTTAATGTCGGTGATCTACTGGCGCGTTGGACGAACGACCGCTTTAAATCAACACCACACCGAGTGATAAATAGCTCTGGAAATGAAAGAATCTCACTGGCAATGTTTGTCGATCCCAACTGGGACATGATGATCCAGCCCGTCGCCAGAGAAGGCGAGACTGTCCACTACGAGCCGATCCGCTGCGCTGACTATGTCAACGAACGATATGACAATGCATTCGGTTATCGAAAGACCGATGCTGCCTGACATCCGGAAGACGCCTATTCGGGCGGTCTTGTAATCAGTAACTGGAACTTTATAGAAAGCGAGTTGAGTTGCCATCCGTCGGAGTGTGTTGGCTTTGCTTCCATCGAATCGGCTGTCTATCCAGACCTTGAACGATATTACAACCAGTACGGCGAGGCGTGGATTCATGAGCGACTATTCGCTTATATCGTATTAATCCATGACGTTAACGAAGACGAATGGCCGGAGTTTCTGGATCGACTCCATCCCGAGTGGACCCTAGATAGTCTCTCTAAGTTGTCTACCAAACCAGAAATTTGGAAACCCAATTCCTTAAGAATTGAATAAAACACTTATTAATCAACTAAATAAATGGTGAGCCCGGAAGACCTCACATTGATTGATAACTGATTGAATTGCTAGAAGTAGTCTCAGGCCACCCAAAAAGTTACCGTCAAAGTTACCGTCTAAAGCGCTGGCTTTGGTTGGATAGGAGTGGACGTAAGTTCATCAGAAGAGCTGGTCTTGGTCGATTGCGGTCAGAATTGCACACCCGATCCCGCGCGTAGGTGACTGGAATGGACTGTAGAGGACACGAATAGACAGAAGCCGGCTCCACTTTGGCTCCACCGCTTGGGGGCACCCACCCTCCATTAGAGATTCTTCGAATTAAATATATTATTTCCGCATACCGAGGGGTATTCTGAGCATCCTGATTTAAGTGCTCAAAATCCAGAATGAAAACATCACTTGGAAATGACTCTACGCTAGATGCCTTTAGCTTAGTCAGAGATATTGGTCCCGATCAATATAGAGTTCCAACTAAATCATATCCATTACCTTTTTCCCCAAAAGAGTATGAAGAGAGATTGGAACGATCCCGCAGAGAGATGGAAACACAGGGCATAGATCTGCTACTTGTGACTTGCCCTGAAGGTATGTGTTATCTCCATGGCTACGAAGTGACTTGGTATAAGGCGGCTTCTACGACTCATTGGTGTCCTACCACGACAACGGTGATACATGTGGATCACAACGAGCTAATACTATTCGACGGTGAGGATGCAGTTCCTTCAGCAGCTAATAGAAGACTATCAATTGATAATAGCTCGGCGGCGAATTTCGGGACGAGACTTTCGGTTGAAACCGCAACACGAGAAATTGTCAAACAACTCTCAGATATAGGTTGGTTGAGTAATAAAACGAGAGTTGGTCTTGAATTATGGAGTTATATTCCGCCACCTGCAGTAAGCACTCAGCTGACAGAGAGAATATTGTCAGTAGGTGCGAGCGTACTCGATGGCAGTCGGGTAATGAAAAATGTACGTAAGCTCAAATCTCCTGTGGAACTCGATGCAATTAGGCATGCGGCAAAAATCGCAGACATTGGTTTGAGAGCTGTGGCGAACAGTTTTCAGCCTGGTATGAGCCATGGTGAAGTTTTTGCAGAAGCTATGTATGCGATGTTGAACGCGGGTGGTGAAATACCAGGAATTCCTCAGGCAGTTCAGCCTGGCTGGCCGCAAAGTACCCATTTGTTACCGTCAAGAAGACAAATCAGTGCAGGAGAACCCTTTGCAGTCGACGTAGCAGGTGTGTTTAAGAGATATCACGCAAATTTAGATCGAACTTTTATATGGGGTGAGCCAAGTAACGTTCTCTGTGACATGAATCGGGCAGCAAAGGAAGCATTGGAAGTACTGGCGTGCACAGCGAAAGCAGGGACTTCAGTCGGGACAGTTAGCCGAGCTTTAAGGACACATTATATAGAGTCAGGAATCTGGAAATACCATCACTACTGTGGAGGTTACGAACTTGGTATAGCTTTCCCACCTGACTGGGTCGGTGAGTTTGAGTGGTCTGTGGATGATGACAATTGCTTCGATAGTTTTGAAGAGAATATGGTTACCAACTACGAGAATTCGTTTCGAAACGAAGATTTACAGTTTGAATTCGCGCAGATTGCGTTTAGCCGGGATACCCTAATTTATACATCTGACGGTGCAGAACGATTATCAACAATCCCAGTCGATCTTATTGTGATGGAAAACTAACCTCGGTGGATTTATTCGAAGGGTCTTTGATTAACGCAAACCTGACTGGGATAAATCTAACGCGGGCGGACCTTTTAAAGACATTTCTGAACGGGGCAAAACTGGAAAACGTAATTTTCTGTATGACCAGAATGCCTAATGGGACAGAAGATAATTCGGGGTGTTAAAAAAATTCGCCCCGAACTTTCGACTAAAGCCTCTGCTCTTAAATGCGTATAGCGCATCAGCCTGGTGTACCAGAAGCTTATGCGCGGCTGTCATAGACAAGCTGCGGTAGTGGCGGTGGCGGACCGTTCATGTCGAGACCGTGTACGTCCAGAACGAATTCAGCAAATTCGCCCTGCATAGCGGCCATCATCTTCCCGAAGCTCTCAGCAGGGTTTTCGCCCTCGAAGGTCAAGATGATGAAGTCACCATTAGGTGTTTCCTGCAAAAAGGTGCGTTCATGTACGCCGGCCTCCTCTCGGACCTTATCCGTTTCTGGCTTTGATGAGGCTTCATTCATACTATTCATCATCTGTTGCCACTTGTCTTTTTTGCCAGGCAGTATAGGCAGACACATAGAAAGCAAAGCCATGTTCTCTCTCCTTTAATTGGCGATGGGAATATTCCCTTCTGAATTAGCTTTTAAATTGTACTCCGACAATGTTAATTTTATAACGAAAGAGCAACTACCCCAGCCTCTCCACCAAATCCTCCACCCTCAAATGCGTATAGCGCATCAATATCTGGGTGACTCCCATGCTTTCAGCTGAGGCTGCCTCTAAGCCGTCATCCTCGCTCCATTACTAGCTACACCTTTCTCAGGGTGTTTGACCATCCAAGAAACGTTCCATATCCACCCCCTTGTAACTCTTGAATTAGGGGTTACCTCCAACTTCTCAATCTTCCGTAGTTTTCGCCTTCCGAATGCAAACGTCCTGGATACTTCCAGAGTGGCTGGTCATAAAGACCTGAAGACAACGCTGGAATACATCCATGTAGCGGATGATAGACTGCATCAAACGGTAGCAAACCTACCAAAGTTAGGCACACTTGAAGATTGGTAGCGGTGGGAATGTCAAAAAACATCGAGAAAACTGGCTCCCCGGGCAAGACTCGAACTTGCGACATATGGATTAACAGTCCACCGTTCCAACCACGGCTAATTCAAATAAACGCCTACAAATTAGCATAAACCTAAACTCTGATCCTGTGCTTGTAGGTTGTTTATGGTCGTTTCGCGACAGAAACGACGTTGAGTTAGTGTCATTTTAGTGACAGTAGTTAAATTCTTAACTCCGACATTACCTACGCCAACTGCGCCGGGCATGGCGCAAACGTTTGCGCCCGAAATATCAGTCTGTATCTTCTTTGAAGTCTCCGCCTTTAACTGGATTAAAGGATACCGTGATCTGCGGCGTCTGGGTCAGTGTCTGGTAGACGACGCAGTAACGTTCCGTCAATTTGAGTAAGGTGGCTTGTCCTTCTTCATCAGCATCGCTGTTAACCTCGAATCTCAAGCTTATATTGCGAAATCCAACGGGTGCTGCCTTATCCACACCCAATGTGCCACGAAAGTCGAGATTGCCATCGGCATAGACTACGCCGTGATGTATCGTGATACCCATGGCGGTCGCAACGGCACGGAGCGTTACACCGGCACATGCCACTAGAGCCTCGAGAAGCATATCCCCGGAACAGGCAAAAGTTCCGTCACCACCAGTGGCTGGATGCAACCCAGCTTTGACCAAAGCGCGTCCCGTATCGACGCTACACGCAATCTCACTAGAATGCAGTTTCCCTGACGCGGATAGGGTGATAGTGGCAGAGTCCGGATCGGTCCGATAACGTTCCTTAATTGGCGTTTGCAGTTCCCGTAGTTCCCCCGCTGTTATCGTTGTCTTCGCCATCTCTTGCCTCCTTTCATGTTTACCTCTTACTGTAAGGACATAACGACAATCCGTTTAGTCAAAATATCCAGCTCTCACACACTTACCGATCATGTTTAGGATTAAATTTGTAGCGGTGATTGCGCTAATTTGATTGATGTCACGAGCGGGTGTTATTTCAACAATATCCATTCCTACTACGCGACCTTTGGAAACCAATCCATGAATTAGCTTTCGGGCTTGCGGATATGTCAGTCCGCCGGGTGCAGGACCAGCGACAGCAGGCATCACCGAAGGATCTAATCCATCTGCATCTATTGTGAGGTAATACAATCCACCTGGTGGTATTTTGCTGAGCACGTGATCCATACCATGGTCCTGGAGTTCTAGATCAGTAATCAGATGGGCGCCATATTCATTAGCCGCTTCTATCTCTTGCTGCCGACCACTACCTTGGCCTCGAAGTCCAATTTGGAAAATCTCATCTATATGGTCCATTTCTGATGCTCGGCGCATTGGACTTGAGTAACCTTCGCGGACACCGTCGAACTTTTGGTCTACCCAGTCTAAATGGGCATCGACCTGAACTAAAGTGATTGGGCCGGTATTTTCAAAAGCTCGCAATACAGGGATCGGTACACCGTGATCTCCACCTAAAATTATTGGCATCGCGCCTGAGCGTAAGATTAACCTGACTGCTTGCTCGGCGTGGTCGTAGTGTTCCTGTAAGTTTCGGGGGTTACCAATCACATCGCCACAATCGACTACACGAATGGATTTACCATTGAAAAGTGTTCCTCCAATATCAAAATCCCATCGCTCTAATCCACCGCTCGCTTTACGCGAGGCCTGTCGAATCGCGGTTGGCGCATTTGTCTGGTCATTAGTTACTTCGTCGATGTTATACGGGTCACCGTATGGTAGGCCAAGGATAACGATGTCTGCTTGTAGATTCCCAAGGTCAAGTTCGAGATCAAAGTCCATAAATGTCTGCCGGACTTGGCGGGGAGGTACAGTAAGTGTTGAATCTGATCTGTTAGTTGCCACCATATTGCTCATTTCTACTTCCTATAGTGATTGAGGTATTTAGCAACTATTATTGTCTCATGGGCATCCGTGGTGCGGATGATAGACTGCATGAAACAGTGGCACACTTGCCAAAAGTTAGCGACGTTTGAGAATTGAACGTGGAAGGACTGCTGAAAAACATCGCGAAAACTGGCTCCCCGGGCAAGACTCGAACCTTCGACCAATGGATTATGAGTCCACTGCTCTGTTTCTGTCTGTCTCTCAAAAGTCCGATAAATTTAACACATTCAAGCACCTCAACCCTGCGCTTGTTTGCCCTGAATGGACTGGAAGGGACAGAAAAGGACTCCAGTTAGGTACATTTTAGGTACAGTGCCATTACC
>Ga0066860_10000285_pt1 | contig 21717 bp, 19 predicted proteins | sample ETN07SmetaG_FD_65601 | JGI IMG/M metagenome (GOLD analysis project Ga0066860, IMG submission 65601) | Marine microbial and viral communities from oxygen minimum zone, Eastern Pacific Ocean - ETNP2014F14-07SV275 | ecosystem: Environmental > Aquatic > Marine > Oceanic ... | reverse complement strand
ATATTTGTTAGCTTATTGTAATAGACAAGATATAGACACACTGTCATATCTCCACCCCTTTATCTAAGGGCCGATTTCTACCCCCTATCGGCCCTTTTTTTTACAAAGATTTTTAATGACCCATGGTTTCAAGATAGATTTGTAATTAAAAAAAAGGGTTATACGCCCATTGAAGCAGCCCTTGTCTTTGTCTCGGACGACAGCTGAAATCATTTTTCATGCAATTTTTTATAATAGCACCTTTATGACGTGGACCGAAGGCTCTCCAACGCATTATCTGAACTTTGTCGATTTCAGGTAGACATCTACCCATATAATATCGCCAATACCACTGAAACCAACCAAGTGGATCATCAGGAAATATCCAACCTTTCGCTTTCCACTCTATCATTGTGAGCCCTGATTTAATTTTGAAATAATTTAAATTTACATCAAACTTATTATAATCAAGTTTTGCTTTCTTAAACCATGTTTTTGGGTATTCAGAAATATCATCCTTAAAATAATGTCCTCCAAAAATACCTGCCTCCAACATTTCTTTTGGTGTCAGTTGAGGAATAAATAATTTTCCAACATGCATTTAGGTGTAATCATGCTCTATAATATTTTTTTTATTTTATCTGAATGGTCTGTAAGATTTTTCCGATGAAATTTGGAGCATTTCATAATCTCCTCTGCTATCTCCATATGCATAAATATAATCATAATTTGAAAGTTTATATTTGCCCATTATCCTTCTTACTTTTTCACTACCAAAGCAGTTTTTTTTGTCAAGTCTTCCTGTTAATTTATTATTATTAACCTCTAATTGTGTTGCAATTAAATCTATATGATTTTTATCACACCATGGCTTTAACCAGTAATCAATGGATGCAGAGACAACCACCACCTTGTGATCATTTTTCTGATGCCATTTAATTCGCTCTAAGGCATTTTTCCTAATAAGAATATCAATATTGTTTAGCGAGAACTGTTCTGCTTTTGTTTTAAATTCAGTAATATCAATATTGCTAAAAAAATACTTGGTTATATTTTCTTTTATATATTGATTAGAAACTAGATTAAACTTATAAGCGATAAATTTTGGTAAAAGGACAAGTATTCCAACAATAAATTTAATATCCCCTACAAAAAAACGGATAAACTTAATTAAAGTATCTTGTTTAGTTATAGTTCCATCAAAGTCAAAAAAAGCAATTCTCATATTACAATTTACCTATTCAGTCTATTTCTTTTTAGTAGAATTCCAAAATAATACATAAGTATCCTTTAAAACTTCTAGAATAATAGATATCGTTACTAAAAAATTATAAATGATAAAGGGTGCGATTGGTATCATAAGTCTAGCAAATTCAAAATGTACTGCAAAAACTAGAAATAAACCATAATAAATTGGAATAACGCCGATAATAAATTCTCTAATTCTTGTATCTCTATCTTTTTCTATAAATATTGATGAAACTAGTACAAAAAAAGAGAATACATACCAAAAGTTCATGATTACCGCATACAGCCCTTGAAATTCAATTAAAAATATTTTTGGAAGAATATTCTCTTCATATATATTAGCCCTCAATCCAATGCCAGATGGCACCGAAACATGTCCTGACATGCCAAACAGAGTTAAAATACTCTGCGTTATGTACAGCGTGGGTATACTCATAATAATTTCCTCGACATAACTAATATTAGGATGCTGTTCATACAGTTTTGTATTTTTATTAAAATGCCAAACAAAGGGGATTGCTGCTTTTTTATATAACCAATTATCAGATCTATTCGTCATAAAGTCATGACTAAAATTATTAATGACTTTAAGAATACAAGCTCTCTCAAAAAAAATTGTACTAGACTCCTTATTATTCCGATTTTTTCTTAGTATTTTTTTACAATCTCCCTCTGAGCTGCCATCCAATTCACCGTCTCTAAATAAAAAGGAATAAAACAGCTGTGACTTAAAATATTTTGCTAAATCTTTATTATTATTTTCAGTTAGCTTTAGAGAAGAATCCGTCAATATTTTATCTAGCTCATTAACTGATATGATTTGTGGAGCCTTCTTGATAGATTCTGTATATATATATTTAACTTTTTTAAGATCTCCAATATAAGGTGTTATAGTAGATTTAATAGCAATGTTTTCAAAATCTGGCCGTATTAAATACCAATAAGTATCAAGTAAAATTAATGTCTTAGCCGTGAGATGACGTTCTAAATATGACTCTAACTTCACATTATTCATAACTCCTAACCTTGATTGGTCAAAATCTTTTCTTTTATGCGGGGGAACATTGCGCTCATAAGAAATTTTAATATCTTGAAGAAGGGAATTTGCTTCAGGACTCAGTTTCTTTTTGTATCCTAGAATATTTTCCTCATTCAAATAACCATAGTGCATCATATTATATATAAGATGATATTCTTTAATTCGAGATTTTATTCCATAAGTTTTTTCATTATATGAGAGTAGGACTGATGTTGTTATAAATACTGTTACTGTTATGGTTAGTATTGAAATGAATTTATTTTTATTTGCAAAAAAGGATATAAAGATAAATAAAGGAAGCAAATAGATGGTTGATTCTCTGCAAATACAAGAAAGAAATAAAACAAAATTTAGCAACAATATATTTTTGAAATTATTATTGTTCATTTGTCTAATCAAAAAATATATAGATAAAAGAAAAAGAAATAAAAATAAAGTGTCCACTCTTATCATAGTTTCAATCACATTTAGTGGAACAAATAAAATAATGAAAATTAAAGCTAAGAAATGCTTTGTATTATTCTTAGAAAATGTTGAGAATATTAGATATAGTATAGATATGGAAAAACTTCCTAAAAGAATATTGATAAGTGTTAGATAAAAATTATAATTTACTGTTATTTTAGAAATAAATAGTGCCAAAAATGAATAAAGCTTATATTGATTAAAATGGCCTTCTACAAATATACTGTCTAATTCAGGTGTCACATCATCTGATTCAAGATTAAAATTATACAAAACTAATTTAAAAATAAAGGATATAAGCGCAATTAATAAAAATTTATTTTTTGTTGAATAATTTTCTAGACAAAAATAAAATTTTTTATAAATTTTCTCGGCAAAAAGAAAAATCACAACAAAGAATATCATGGTTAAGAAAATTAATGATGGTCGAAGTTGTACATGAAATACTGGTCCTCCATAAAGTGCCATATCTCTAAAAACGCTATTATAAAAAAGCATTAAGAGTATAATGCCGATAATACTAAATATATATATTATATTTTTAGCTATATTCTGAAAGTTCATAAACCCTATCTTTTATTTATTAAATATTGGTTTTTTTAAAAATAAATTCAGGAATATTTTTAACAATCAACATTATAAATCTCCAAATCCATTTTGTATATAAAATATCTTTTTTCTTTTGTTGGGCAGAGAAAATATCAAGCGCAACATCTGATGGTTGTGCAGTTAATTTTTTAGGCAAGTTAAGACCTTCAGTCATTTTTGTTTCAACAAATCCTGGTTTTACAGTTAGCACATGAACCCCTTTTTTAAAAAGTCTATTACGTAATCCACTCAAGTATGTGCTTAATCCTCCTTTTGAGCTTCCATAAATATAGTTTTTTTGTCTTCCCCTATCTCCTGAAACAGAACTTACTCCAACTATAAAACCTTTTTTATTTTTTTCCATTTCATTAGCAGCAATATTCAATATAGAGATTGGGCCTACATAATTAACATTAATAGATTTTAGAGATATTTCCCAATTTAATTCTGCTTCCTTCTGTTCTGGATAAAAACCAGCTACTAAAATTACACCAAAAGGTTTTTCTTCTAAGGATTTATAAAATTCTTCATGTGAATTAAATTTAACAATATCAAATTCTTTTAATTTTATTTCTGTGCTATTTTTTTCTTTTAAAGTATTGGAAAACTCCTCAATCTCACCTATATTTCTTCCTGCAAGATATAAATTATAGTGATTCTTTGCATAAACTTCAGCTAAGCTTTTTGCTATGTCACTCTTTGCTCCTATAATTAAAACATAGGCCATTTTTAAATACCTATTCTCTTTGACTGTAATGACTGGAATTTTTTATTCATATTATATTCTTTTCTTAATCTTTTAAATTTTTCAATATTTGGATAGTTTTTTTCAAAATTACTTTTAGATATTCTTACATCCTTTGTAAGATACACCCTTCCATTATATTTTAAAACTAATTTATCTAAATCATTCAATAATTCAAAAACTTTTTTATTAATTTTAAAATCTAATGCTAAAGAATATCCTTCCATTGGGAATGATAAATAATTTTTATTTTCTTTCCCATAAAGCTTTAATACTGATAAGAATGAGCTTTCCCCACTATTTGATATTGCCGATAAAATCTCAAATAAACCATGGTAACTATCTTTTTTTGGAAGTACAAATTGATATTGTGTAAACCCTTTTTTACCATATATTCTATTCCAGTTATTCAAATTATCCAATGGATAAAAAAATTCGTCAACATCAACTTTTTGATTTGATTTGTTTTTATAAGATTTATGATAATAAATCCAATTAAAAATCTTTACACTTAATGTATTAAGTAAAAATAATGGAAAAATAAAAGGAATATTAATTTTTTTCTTTTGTTTATAGCTTAAGTCTCCATCATTAGAAAAATTCCCAACTTTAAGCAAACATCTTCCAGTCTCTTTTCCTTTTGCCAAACAATCTATCCAAGCAACAGAATATGGGTATGATGCATAGTCTTCAAAAGCCTGAAATGTTTCTTTTAGATTTTTTGTTTTTATTGTAATTTGATCAATATTCTTAGAGTTTATTTTTATTAAAGATATTTTTGCACTAATTATAACTCCAGTTAGACCCATCCCTCCACAAGTAGCTTTGAATAGCTCATCTTTTTTGTTGCATAATACTATATTGCCGTCCGGAAGCATCAAATCAAACTCTTCCACACACTCGCTAAAACAACCTTCTTTATGATGATTTTTTCCATGTACATCACTTGCAATAGCTCCTCCAACAGTAATAAACTTGGTTCCAGGAGTTATCTTCAAAAACCAACCTTTTGGAACTATAGTCTCAAGGATTTCACTTAATAATATTCCACTTTCAACATGTAACATTCCATTATCTTCATCAAAGCTTAGAAATGAATTATGATTTTTACAATTAATCATATTGGTATTTAAGGCACTATCTCCATAGCTCCTGCCATTTCCAAATGGAATTGTTTCTTTTGTGTTTAGGATATATTCACGTAGTTTGGCTATAGTACTAAGCTCAAATTGCTTGCCTTCAATTTGTGGATACATTCCCCAGCTATATGAATTTCGTTTAATGTTTAAATACCAGTTCTTTATCTAAAAAATATTTTGCTGTATAACCAATGCTAAGTCCTATTACAGCGCCCAAGTATTTCGCATTTTTATCTTCAAAAATATAATCAAAACTCATCTCAAATCCCCAAAAAATAAATGTTGTAATAATACCTGTTAATGAATAAAGGGAAAAAGTAATTCCATCATATTGTCTACTCTTAGAGTTATAGTAAAATATATATTTTTTGTCCAAGATATATTTTAATATAAGGCCAGATAATGTGCCGACAAACATTGCTAAATATAAATTTAAGAAACCATTATAAATATAGAAGCTTACATACTGAGATGAAATATTCACTACAGTGGCAAAAATAGAAAATGATATGTATCTAACTGCAATATTCATTTAAATTACTTTGACCATTAAATAAAAACTTATAAGCCATGATATGATGATTGTTTGCAGAAACCTATCTTTGTAAAGAATATATGTTGGATTACCACTATCTTTCTCAACAAATGTAATTTGCATATATCTCAAAATGCCAAGTATTACAAAAAATGAGGTTACATATAAATATTCAGTGTGGAATTTATTAATTGTCTCAGCTGAGGTTGTAAACAAGATATATGCTACTACTATTATTCCAGACATTAACACCATTGCAGAATTAATAAACTCTAAATTATATCCATCAATATTCTTTCCTGTTTTTGTCCCACTTATTGCTAATAGCACATCATCCCTTCTTTTTGCTAATGCCAAAAATAATGCCAATAGAAAAGTCATTATTATAATCCACATGGATAAATCTTCATTTATAGAAAAACTTCCAGCAAAAAGTCTAAGAATAAATCCTGTTGCTATTATAGAGATGTCTATAATTGCAATATGCTTTAATTTCAGCGAATACATGAAATTTAATACAAGATATAAAAATAAAATAAAGAATAAATTCATATTGATAGTAATTGCAATTAATAAAGGAATAATTGCTAGGGAAAATATTAAGATTTTTGCAGAAGTAAAAGAAACCCTTCCATCTGCTAGAGGTCTCAATTTTTTAATTGGATGATTCCTGTCCTCATCAATATCCATTAAATCATTAAAAATATATGCAGAACTTGCAACTAGTGAAAATAAAAAAAAAGCTAGTAAAGAGTTAGAAATATTAATAATATTAAATTTAAATGAAAAAAATAGTGGAGCAAATATAAATAAATTCTTTACATAATGTTCGGGCCTCAGAAGTACTATGATACTGTTTTTAAGCATATTATTGGCAATATTAATATATTACCCCCTAATTTTAAAGAGAAGTTTATTTTTTCTCTATTAATTTTAGAACATTTTCTGGAGGTCGACCAAGAATTGTTTGATTACCTTTAACTACAATAGGTCTTTCTACTAACTTTGGAAAATGTACCATTAGATTAATAATCTCATCATCACTTAGCTTAATGTTATCTAGATTATTTTCTTTATATTCAACTTCTCCTTTCCTTAAAAGATCTCTTGGAGATATTCCTAGCTGCAAAATAATGTCCGTTAATTCTTGATATGAAAACTTTTCTTCTAAATAAAGTATAATTTTTGGGTCTATATTTCTATCTTTGATTAGATCTAAAGTTTGCCTAGATTTACTGCATTTTGGATTATGGTAAATTATAATACTTGTCCTTTTTTTCAAATTTTTTATTCCCATTCTATTGTTCCAGGTGGCTTACTTGTTATGTCATAAACTACTCTAGCTACACCAGGAACCTCATTAATAATCCTTGTGGAGATTTTATTAAGTAATTTATATGGAATTTCTTTTACTGAGGCTGTCATAAAATCAATTGTTTTAACTGCTCTTAACGCAACTACATAATCATATTGTCTTTTATCACCCATAACTCCTACAGATTTTATAGGAAGAAATACTGAAAGAGCCTGACTAGTTTTAGTATATAAATTTGCAGTTTTGAGCTCTTCAATAAAAATATAATCAACATCTTGTAAGATACTTACTTTCTCTTTAGTAATTTCACCAATAATCCTTACTGCAAGACCAGGACCAGGAAATGGGTGTCTTTCTAAAAGAGACTTTGGTATTCCAAGTGATTTTCCAATTTTCCTAACCTCATCTTTAAATAGCTCTCTAATAGGTTCAATCAAATTAAATTTCATGTTCTTAGGTAAACCTCCAACATTATGATGGGATTTAATAATATCTGATTTAGAATTTTTTGAAGAAGATTCTATGACATCTGGATAAATAGTTCCTTGAGCTAAAAAGTCCACATTCTTAATCTTTGTAGATTGTTGCTCAAAGACTCGTATGAAAGTTTCTCCAATAATTTTTCTTTTTCTTTCAGGACTAGAAATTCCTTTAAGCTTATGAAAAAAGGTTTTTTGAGCATTAATAGTAATTAATCTAATATCCAATTTTTTTGAAATACTATCATTTACTTCTTTCACTTCATTTTTTCTCATCAAACCAGTATCAATAAATATACAAGTCAGTTGCTTATTTATTGCTTTTTTAAGTAATGCAGCAACAACAGTTGAATCAACTCCTCCCGATAACGCTAATATAACCTTTTTCTTTTTTACTGTATTTTTTATATTTTTTATAGAATCACTTATAATGTTCTTAGTAGTCCATGATTTTTTACAGAAACATATCTCAAATAAAAAGTTATCTATGATGTTCTTGCCATAATTTGTATGAGTGACTTCAGGATGAAATTGTAATCCATAGATTTTTAATTTTTCATTTGTAATAGCTGAAATTTTACTATTATCGCTGCGCCCTATAGTGACAAAGTTTTTGGGTAATTTGATTACTTTATCTGAATGACTCATCCAAACATTTAAATTCTTTGTTTTACCTAGATTAGAAAATAGTTTTGATTTACCTTGAATAATAAAGTTTGAGTGACCAAACTCTCTCTTGCTAGAAGCGTTAACTTTACCTTTAAAATGATGCGCAATGAGTTGCATTCCATAACAAATACCAAGTATTGGTATATTTAAATCAAATATTTCTTTCGAGAGATTAATTTTTTTCTTAGATCTAACTGACTCAGGTCCACCGCTTAAAATTATTCCATTTGGATTAATTTTAATAATCTGTTTAACTGATATATTGTTTGGTTCAACAATGCTATAAACCCCAGAGTCTCTTACTCTTCTCGCTATTAATTGTGTATATTGGGAACCAAAATCTATTATAAGGATTAAGCTAGATTTGTGATTTATCATAATTATCTTGGTTGATAGTTTGGCGGTTCTTTTACTATTGTTACATCATGAATATGACTTTCTTGTTTTGCGGATGAAGAAATTTTAATAAATCTTGTTTTGTTTTTCATTGACGCTATATCTTTACACCCAACATAACCCATGCTTGATTTGAGACCACCTGTTAACTGATGTAAGATTGTTTTCATAGTTCCTTTATATGGCACTCTTCCCTCTATTCCTTCTGGAATTAATTTGGATGCTTTTTTCTCACCATCCTGCAAATATCTATCCTTTGATCCTTGTTGCATTGCGCCTATTGAGCCCATACCGCGATATGCTTTATAAGTTCTACCTTCAAAGAGTTCAACTTCTCCTGGTGACTCATCTGTACCAGCTAAAAGACCACCAAGCATTACAGTGTCTGCTCCAGCTGCAATTGCTTTTGCTATATCACCTGAATATCTAATTCCTCCATCAGCTATCAGCGGAACTTTTCTTTTTTTAGCAATTTTAGCTATATTCATAATAGCTGTTAACTGTGGAACACCAACACCAGCTACAACTCTTGTTGTACAGATAGAACCAGGGCCAATACCAACTTTGATTGCATCAGCTCCAGATGAAATTAAGTCAGTAGCTGCTTCTTCGGTTGCAATATTTCCAACAATTACTTCTTGATTAGGAAATTTTTTCTTTAAATATTTGAGCATGTTTATTACTAATTTTGAGTGACCATGCGCTGTATCTATAACAATAACGTCTGCTTTTTGAGATATTAATGCTTCAGCTCTCTCAATTGACTCTTTATTCGTGCCTATAGCTGCCCCAACTATTAATCTGCCATATATATCTTTAGAAGCATTGGGGAAGGTTGTGGACTTTTGTATATCTTTAAAAGTTACCATGCCACGCAATTCATGCTTCTTGTTAATAATTAATATTTTTTCAATTCTATTTTTTCGTAGCGCTGCAATAACTTCATCTTTAGTAAATTTTTCATATACGGTCACAAGTTTTTCTTTTGGCGTCATAATTTTAGAAACTTTCAAATTAAGGTTATCTACAAACCTGAGATCTCTATTTGTAACAATACCAACTAATACATTATCATCAACGATAGGAACTCCTGAGATATTATATTTTTCTGTAATATCGTTGATTTGTTTAACGGTCATTGACGGTGTTGCGGTAACTGGGTCATTGATAATTCCACTTTCGAATTTTTTAACTATTCTAATTTGCCTTGCCTGCTCATCGATAGACATATTTTTATGAATTATACCGATACCTCCTTCTCCTGCAATCGTAATAGCCATGTGAGATTCAGTCACTGTATCCATAGCTGCAGACAATATAGGTGTTTTTAATTGAATCTTTTTAGTCAGTTGCGAGGTAAGTATTACATCAGATGGAAGTATTTCTGAATATTGTGGAACCAGTAAAACATCATCAAACGCAAGGCCTTCCTCATTTACAATAGTTTTTGTTTTTGACGAATTTGATGTATTTACCATTCTATATTATACATATTAAAGTTATTATAGGAAATATTAATATTATAAAACATGAAAATTTTCACAGTTGAAGAAATAAATTCACAAATAAAAGCTATAATTTTGAATGAATTTTATTACCCAGTCACTATTAAAGGTGAAGTGGCAAATTCAAAAATAGCCCCAAGTGGACATCAGTATTTTACATTACGTGATGGAGATAATATGAGTTCAAACAGCATTAAATGTGTATTATTTAATAATCAATCAAATCAAATAGTTAAAGATTTTGAGCATCATGAAGTTTTAGTAACTGGAAATGTAGACTTATATAAAGCTTATGGTAATTGCCAAATAAAAGTTATTGAAATAGAAGAATATGGTGAAGGTGCTTTAAAACAAGCATTTGAAAAAACAAAAGCTAAATTAGATAAAGAAGGCTTATTCTTGTTAAAAAAGGATATTCCGTTGTATCCAAAAAATATTGGCGTAATAACCTCTCCTGACAGTCACGCGTTCCAAGATGTTTGCTCAAAAATAAAAACTAGATATCCAATTTCAGATATATATCTATATCCCAGTCTTGTGCAAGGAAAGCTTGCAGCAAAAAATATTATTAAGAAAATTCAAAAATGTAACAATGACAGTGTTGTAGATGTAATATTAATTGTCAGGGGTGGTGGCTCTCTTGAAGATTTGATGGCATTTAATGACGAGGATCTGGCTAGAGCTATCTATAATTCTAAATTACCCACTATTACCGGTATTGGGCATAAACCTGATATAACTATAGCAGATTATGTTGCTGATGTTTCTATGGAAACTCCAACAGCCGCAGCTATTCATGCCTGTCCTGATAAATTTGATTTGATTCAACGCATAAATGAAATAGATAATCATCTAAAAAAAGCATTTAAATTAAGACTTAATAATATCAATAACACTATTCATAATTTTTTATTAAGAATTGAAACATTTAATCCAAAAAAAATAATTGAAGTTATGATGTCTGAGAATAGACGTATTTCTAATAATCTAAAATATATAATAAAAAATAATATTAGAAATATTCTCGATGCTAATAAAATTAATAATTCTAGGTTAGGACAAGTCCAAAAAATAATTAATCTAAAAATTAAAAAATCATTAAAGGATTATAAAACTAGTGAAAGAAATTTATCTAAATTTATCATAAATATATTAAAAGAAAAAAAACAACAGCATAAATCATTATTTTCTGATTTATTTAGTTATAACCCAGTTAATATGCTTAAAAAGGGTTACTCAATAATTAGAAAGCCCTCTGGTGAAATCATAAAAAACAAAGATGTTATCAGAGATATCAAGGCTTTTACTGCTGAGTTTAGCGATGGAATAATTAATATTGAAAAAGCTAGCTTTAAAAAATAAAAAATAGTTTGCCATAGAGCTAATGTTGATGCAGAATAAATCTTTAGATATGACCAAAATAAATAATAAAAATAGTGTTGCGAGAAAAGACTTATCTAAGTTCCTTGATTTCAAGCCATACAAGCCTTCAAAAGGTGAGAAATATATGTCTTCTGTCCAAATATCTCATTTTAAAAGCATCCTTTATGAATGGAAAAAACTACTTATAAAAGAGGCTGATAAAACTGTTGAACATATGAAAAATGATTCATCAAAACTCTCAGATCCAAATGATGCGGCAACACAAGAGGAGGAATTTAGATTAGAGCTAAGAACTAGAGATAGGGAACGTAAACTTATTATAAAAATAGATCAAGCTCTTCAGAGAGTAGATGATGGGTTATATGGATTTTGTGAAGATACAGGTGAGCCAATTGGCATTAAAAGGCTTGAAGCAAGACCTATTGCTACTCTCTGTATTGAGGCGCAAGAAAGACACGAGAGATTAGAAAAAACTCGAATTGACTAAACTGTATTTTCAAGATGAAAAATATAGAATCAAATCTAATCGAAGTACGTAGCTACAATCCTCCAAAAATTTTTAGCAATAATGCAAATCTAAAAAAAGCTGATTTAGATTTACTTAAAAAGGAGTTTGAAGATAATTCTGACTTGTTTTGGTCAAAACTAGCTAGAAGTGAAATTTCTTGGATTAAAGATTTTAAGTCAATATGTACTGGTAATGCTCCATTCTTTGAGTGGTTTAAAGAAGGAAAGCTAAATGTATCCCAAAATTGTTTAGACAGACATCTAGATACAAATAAAAAAAATAAGCCTGCTATTATACATATTTCTGAAGATAATAAAAAAGTAACGCTTACATACAATGAACTCTTTAATAAAGTTAATTCCTTTTCAAATGCATTAATCCAATGTTCCATGGTAAAAGGCGATAGAGTTATTATTTATATGCCAACTATTCCAGAAGCAATAATAGCAATGTTATCATGTGCAAGATTAGGATTAGTTCATTCTATTGTATTTGCTGGATTCTCATCTGAATCAATAAAGAACCGTATAAATGATTGTGACGCTAAACTTGTAATCACAGTAGACGCTTTCATGAGAAATGGAAAAACAATAAAATCTAAAAAAACTATTGATAAAGCATTATCTTTAGGCTGCCCATCGATAGAGAAATGTATTGTATTTAATAACTTATCTGAAAAAATTGTGATGAATGAAAAAAGAGATCTTTGGTGGGATGAAATATTACCAACAGATAATAAATTTGTACCTCCTGAAGAAATGTCTGCTGAAGATTTGCTGTTTATCTTATATACATCTGGTTCAACTGGAAAACCAAAGGGAATAATTCATACTACAGCAGGTTACTTACTAAATTGTATTCTTACTAATAAATGGGTTTTTGATTTAAAAGAATCAGATATTTTTTGGTGTACAGCTGATATAGGTTGGATTACAGGTCATAGTTATGTTGTTTATGGTCCTTTAGCAACTGGTTCTACAGTTTTAATTTATGATGGCGCTCCTACATACCCTAAAGTTGATAGGTTCTGGGATATCATAGAAAAGAATAAAGTAACTATATTTTATACTGCACCAACGGCAATAAGAACTTTAATGAAGCTAGGGGAAGATTTACCAGAAAAATATAATCTAGAATCTCTCAGACTGCTCGGCACAGTTGGCGAGCCAATTAATCCAAAAGCGTGGATATGGTATCAAATAAAAATTGGAAATAGTGTATGCCCTATTGTTGATACATGGTGGCAAACAGAAACTGGAGCTAATATGATAGCGCCGATACCAGGAGTAACTAAAACTATTCCAGGAACATGTACACATCCATTGCCAGGTATTGATATTGGTATAATTGATGATGATGGAAATGAAATTAACATGGCTAATCAAGGTGGTAATTTAGTAATTAGGAAACCATGGCCGTCAATGTTAAGAGGGATATGGGGAGATGAAAAAAGATATAAGGAAACTTATTGGAAGAAGTTTAACAATAAATATTATATTACAGGAGATATGGCTAGAAGAGATGATGATGGAAATATTTGGATAATGGGAAGATCTGATGATGTGGTTAATGTATCAGGGCATCGTCTAGGCACAATGGAGATTGAATCCTCAATTGTATCTCATGAATATGTGGCGGAGGCTGCCGTTGTTAGTTACAAACATGATGTAAAGGGAGAAGCCATTCATGCTTTTGTTACTTTAAAAAATAATTTTTTAGATTATGCTACACCTAAATTTGCAGAAGACTTAAGAGATTGGGTTAAAGAAAAAATAGGGTCTATTGCTAAACCTGAAAGGATATCTTTTTCAGATGCCTTACCTAAGACTAGATCAGGTAAGATTATGCGTCGTTTACTTAGAAATATAGCTCGTGGAGAAAAAATTTCTGGTGATACATCAACATTAGAAAACGAAAAGATTCTAAAACAACTGCAAAATATTCTTTAAGCCATGTTAATGTAAAAAATTAATATGAATATATTTTCCAAAGATAAAATAATCGCTAATCATGACTTCAATAGATGGCTAATACCGCCTGCCTCTATAGGCATACATTTATGTATAGGATCAGTATATGCTTGGAGCATATTTAATCCAGCTTTAACAAAGTCTCTTGGTGTTGTTGTTAGTTCAGCTAATGATTGGAGTTTGAGTGAAGTAGTTTGGATATTTTCGGTTGCTATAGTCTCCCTAGGATTAGCTGCTGCATTTGCTGGAAAATGGCTAGAGGAAGTTGGCCCAAGATTAGTTGGTTTTGTTGCTGCTTGCTTATGGGGCGGTGGATTCTTGATTGGAAGCATTGGGGTGTTTACACATCAGTTATGGTTAATTTATATTGGTTATGGTGTATTTGGCGGATGTGGGCTTGGGCTTGGTTATGTTTCTCCCGTTTCTACATTAATCAGATGGTTTCCAGATAGAAGAGGTATGGCTACAGGAATGGCTATAATGGGGTTTGGCGGAGGAGCTATGATTGGAGCTCCATTAATATCTTTTTTACTTGATTTATATTATCAAGCGCCAGTTTTTTTAGGAAATGTTAATGAATTAACCTTACAAACAATTAATGGAATTAGATATGCTAGCATCGATGGAATACTCAATGAAGTAGTCGTTGCCAGTAGTAGCGATGTAGCAAATCTATCACAACCTCATAAGCCCGGAGTTTATCTTGTTGGCACTGGTGATACGGGAGCAGGTATGACATTTATCACCCTTGGTCTTGCCTATTTCTTTATAATGACCATAGCATCATTTGGATATAGAATTCCTCCAAAGAATTGGAAACCAAAAAACTGGGATCAAACTAAAGTTAAAAGCAATTCTCTTGTAACTGATAAGCATGTGCATATAGACCAATCTTTAAAGACCCCTCAGTTTTACATGTTATGGATAGTTTTATGTTTTAATGTCACAGCAGGTATTGGTGTTTTAGGTGTTGCAAAAACGATGATGACAGAAATTTTTAGCACGGCTCTACCAACAATAGTGGATAATGCGTTTGCAGCAACTTATGTATTAATGATTAGTGTTTTTAATATGATTGGAAGATTTTTCTGGGCTAGTACATCAGATTATATTGGTAGAAAAAATACATATTATATTTTCTTTATTGTAGGAATATTATTATATCTTTCAATACCATATTCAGCATCTCAAATGAGCATAAATCCAAATGTAACCCTATTAATATATTTTTATGCAGCAACTATGATTATATTTACAATGTATGGGGGTGGTTTTGCAACTATACCTGCATATTTAGCAGATATTTTTGGAACAAGGTATGTTGGGGGCATTCATGGGAGATTATTAACAGCATGGAGTACAGCTGGAATACTTGGTCCTCTCGCTATTACCTCACTTAGATCAAATTCAATTAATAATGCTATGGAACAATTGGCAACCAAAGTTGACCCATTGAAATTCAATGAAAAATTTGGAGCAAGTATTGATAATTTTAATCAACTAGTGGCGACCAAAACTGTAACAATTTCAAAACTGATGGAAATAGCACCAGCTGGCACATATGATCCATCTGCAACAGTATACAACTCTACGATGATACTGATGGCCACACTGTTAGGTGTGGCTTTAATTTCGAATTATTTAATTGGCCCTGTGGACAACAAACACTATATGAAAGACTAACCGACGTCTTTCATTGTTAGTTTCACTCTGCCTTGGCCATCAATATCAAGTACTTTTACTTGAACATCATCGCCTTCAGCCATAACGTCTCTAACATTGTTTACTCTTTCTTCGCTTATTTGTGATATGTGAACTAAACCATCTTTGCCTGGTAATATGTTAACAAATGCACCATATTCCATAATTTTTTTCACTTTACCAGTATATACTTTACCTATTTCTACTCCGTCACTCATACTATCCTCTTGTGTTTACGTTAGTTTATCCTATGTCTTTCATTGTTAGCTTCACTCTGCCTTGTCTATCAACTTCAAGAACTTTGACTTTTACTTCATCGCCCTCAGACAGAACATCTCTAACATTGTTGACTCTTTCTTGGCTTATTTGTGATATGTGTACCAAACCATCTTGATTTGGAGTTATGCTCACAAATGCGCCAAAATCCATTATTTTCGCAACCTTACCCTCATATATTTTATCTACTTGAGGTCCAGCTGTAATTTCTTCGATCATAGATTTTGCATGATCGCTAATTTTTTGATCTGTTGCTGCAATCTTGATAATCCCATCATCACCTATATCAATAACAGCCCCTGTGGTCTCTACTATTGATCTAATAACTGCTCCACCTTTACCTATAACAGCAGCTATTTTTGATTGATCAATTTTAACATGAGTATATCTTGGTGCAAATTCAGACAAATCTTCTTTAGGAGCGGTGATAACTTTTGCCATTTCTTCAAGTATATGAAGTCTAGCATCTTTTGCTTGTGTTAGTGCCTCTGACATAATCTCAGAAGTTATTCCATCAACTTTAATATCCATTTGCAGTGCATTTATTCCACTTTCTGTTCCTGCAACTTTAAAATCCATATCACCTAAATGATCTTCATCACCTAATATATCTGTAAGAACAACATGCTTATCATCTTCTTTAATTAATCCCATTGCGATACCCGCTACAGGCGAAGAGATAGGGACCCCAGCGTCCATCATTGATAAACTTGATCCACAAACTGAAGCCATTGAACTTGATCCATTTGACTCCGTGATTTCCGATACTATTCTTATAGTATATGGAAACTTTTCTAAATCAGGCATAACTGCTTGAACGCCTCTTTTAGCTAATTTACCATGTCCAATTTCTCTACGTTTTGGCGAGCCTATGAAACCAATTTCTCCAACAGAATATGGCGGAAAGTTGTAATGAAAAATAAAACTCTCATCAATTTTACCATTTAATGAATCAATCATTTGTGCATCTTTATTTGTGCCTAATGTAGTTACAACAAGTGCTTGTGTTTCCCCTCTTGTAAATAATGCTGACCCATGTGTTCTTGGTAAGATTCCAATTTTTACATCTATTGGGCGAACTGTTTTTGTGTCTCTGCCATCTATTCTTTTTTCACCTGATATAATTTTTTGTCGGACAATATTTTTTTGTAATTTATCAAAGTAAGATAAAATTTCACTTTCATTATCAGATTTTTCATTTAAATCATTTTCCAATAACTCTTCTTTGATACCAGAAAGCATTAAATTTCTGTCTTGTTTTTTTGTTATGTTATATGCTTCTGTTACTTTTTCTTGATACTTTTCTTTTATAATATTATAAGCTGACTCATCTAGTTTTTCTGGATTCCAGTCAAGCTTATTAACACCAACTTCTCCAACTAATTCATCAATTGCATTAATAATTGTTTGCATCTGTTCATGCCCATAATTGACAGCACCGAGCATTATTTCTTCAGTTAATTCTTTTGCTTCAGATTCAACCATCATAACTGCGGTTTTTGTACCAGCAACAGTCAAATCTAATAAAGATTTTTCTAAATCTTCTCTTCTTGGGTTTAGTAAATAATTTTCCCCATCATATCCTACTTTTACTGCACCTAATGTTCCATTAAAAGGTAAGCCTGATAGTTTTACAGCTGCTGATGAAGCTATAAGAGCAGGAACCTCTGTATCTACCTCAGGATTATAAGATAACAATGTAACAATTAATTGTACTTCTCTACGGTAGGAAGAATCAAAAAGCGGTCTTAATGGTCTATCAATAAGTCTACTGATAAGTGTTTCTTTTTCTGATGGTCTGCCTTCACGTTTGAAAAAACCACCTGGAATTTTTCCTGCAGCATATGTCTTTTCATTATAATTTACAGTTAAAGGAAAAAAATCCCTTTCACTATCAACAGTAGATGCTACCAAAGTTGCTAAGACAATAGTACCTTCTATGTCTACCATGACTGATGAATTCGTTTGTTTTGCTATTAGTCCTGTTTCAATCTTGACAGATTGACTACCTAAATCAAATATTTTTGTATGCATTTATTTATTACTTCCTTAATCCCAATTGTTTAATAAGATTCTCATAACTTGTAATATCAGTCTTTTTTAGATATTTGATTAGAGATCTTCTTTTCATGACCATTTTGAGAAGCCCACGTTTTGAATGGACATCCTTTGAGTTGTTTGAAAAATGGTCTGATAAACTATTGATATTTGCTGTAAGCAATGCAATTTGAACTTCACTTGAACCGCAATCTTGGTCGGTTTTCCCATATTTTTTTACTATCTCTTCTTTGACACTATTGTCCAGAGCCATAAACTTCTCCATTAATGTCAGTATTCTATCATCAGTTTGATGTAATACAACCTTTATTCCTTAAAGTTAAGCAATCTTTTTGGTTTAATATAATTATTTTTAATAAATCCTATGCCAATAATATTTTTTTCATGATCTTTCATAATAACCTGGCAATTGTTGCTATCTGATTTCTTGTGGATTGACTGTCCTAGTCTTATTTTAGCTTCATCATCAACATCTAACCGAAAACTTTCTAATCCTTTTACTATATTATTAATGTTTATAAAATATTTTAAATTATGATTAATATTTGATGATATATCATCAAGATTAATCATATTTTGTTCTTTAAATTCACCCACTCTCAATCTCCTTAAATTTTTTGTATAAGCCCCAATATTTAAGTTATCACCTATTTGTTCAACGAGTGTTCTGATATATGTTCCTTTGCTGCAAACAACCTTAATAACTAATTCATAATTATTATAACTAATAAGCTCTATATTGCTTATTGTTATAATTCTTGGTTTTCTTTCTATAGAAATTCCTTTTCTTGCTAGTGTATAAAGTTTTGTCCCATTAACCTTCAAGGCACTAAACATAGGAGGAATTTGTTCTTGTTTACCAATAAATGATTTAAGGGTTGATGCAATAGATGTTTTAGAAAATGTTGGTGAACGATTGGATGAAAATTCTTTAATGACACCCTCTTCATCACCAGTGGTACTTGTGCTTCCAAGCTTACATAACACTAAGTATTCTTTTTCATATGACTCAACATATTGTGCTAATTTTGTAGCTTCTCCTAAAACTACTGGCAACATCCCGGTGGCAAGAGGATCCAAAATACCAACAATACCTGCTTTTTTAATTGATAATTTTTTTTTAATAATCTTGAGTGAATGGTTAGATGAAATATTTCTTGGCTTATCAATTAACAAAAGACCGTTAAGCATAATTCTATTTTTTTGATACTGACCTTATTATTTTTTCAATTCTATCGCTGTTTTCAGCAGTTTTATCATAGACAAATTTTATAGATGGTAAACGTTTCAAATGAAGTCTTTTAGATAATTCATTTTTTATAAAACTACTAGCATTATTAAGTTCTTTTTCAATTTTAAGTGAATCTTTATTAAGAGTTGTAAAATATATTTCTGAATACTTAAGATCTTTGCTTACTCGTACTCCCGAAATAGTTACAGATTTACTAATTAAAGGGTTTTGAATATCTCTAATGAGCATAGTCGCAACTTCTTTATGTAACAAATCTTGAACTTTATAGGTTCTATTACTCATGGTAAAACTAAACGCTTCTTTGAATTTCAGTTCTTTTAAATACTTCTATTTGATCACCAGTTTTTACATCATTGTAATCTTTTACGCCAATACCACACTCTGTGCCACTTTTTACTTCTTTAACGTCATCTTTAAGTCTCCTTAAAGACTCAAGTTCTCCTTCATAAATCACTACATTGTCTCTTAGTACTCTAATAGGTTTATCTTTTTGGACAATGCCTTCGCTAACAATAGATCCGGCAATTGCGCCTAGTTTAGATGATCTAAATACTTCTTTTACCTGAGCTATGCCAATAATTTCTTCTTTTATATCTGGCTCAAGTAACCCTGATAATTGTTGTTTAACATGGTCAATGAGCTCATAAATTATACTAAAATAGTATAAATCTTGTTGGTTTAATTCGATTAGTTTTTTTGCTTTAGAGTCCGCTCGTACATTGAAACCAATTATTTTTGAATTTGAGCTAGCAGCTAAATTAACATCTGATTCAGTAATACCTCCAACGCCACTGTAAATTATTTCAAGCCCAACATCATCATTCTTAATATTTCTTAAAGTTGAGTTTATAGCTTCAGAACTTCCTTGGACATCTGATTTAATTAACAAATTTATAATTTTCTTCTTATTAGCATCATTAATATTAAAAGCGTCCATACTAAAGTTTTTTCGTTTAGATTTCATTTCTATTTCTTTTTGTTTTGTCTCTCTCAATAAAGCTATATCCTTAACTCTCTTCTCGTCTTTAGTCGCCATTAATTGATCTGCAACATTAGGAGTGCCCGATAATCCAGTTATTACAACTGGACATCCAGGGCCTGCAGAAGTAATTTCTTTATTGAACTCATCATACATTGCTCTTATTCTTCCATATTCTTTGCCAACTAAAACATAGTCTTTTTTATTTAATGTTCCACTTTGTACTAAAACAGTTGCTATCGGTCCACGTCCTTTATCTAAAGATGCTTCAATCACAGAACCCATGGCTAAGCCTTCCTTTGAGGCTTTTAATTCTAAAATTTCAGATTGCAATGAAATAGAATCAAGAAGACTATCAATACCTTCGCCTGTGAGTGCTGAAATGTTAACAAATATTGTATCACCGCCCCAATCTTCTGGAATTACATTTTTTTTACCAAGTTCTGTTTTTACTTTTTCTGGATCTGCGTTTTCTTTATCTATTTTATTCACAGCAACAATTATTGGGACTTTTGCTGCTTGCGCATGCTCAATTGCTTCTTCTGTTTGCGGCATAACTCCATCATCAGCTGAAACAACTAAAATAACAATATCTGTTACTTGCGCTCCCCTCGCCCTCATTGCTGAAAAAGCCGCATGTCCTGGCGTATCTAAAAAAGTAATTTCATTTTTGCCAGTTTTAACTCTATAAGCACCAATATGTTGAGTAATCCCACCTGCTTCAGTGCTAGCTACTTTTGTTTTTCTAATATAATCAAGCAACGATGTCTTTCCATGGTCAACATGACCCATAATTGTAACTATTGGAGCTCTAGGTTCCAGATTTTCTTGATTTGATAACTCTGGCTGAAGAGATAATTCTTCTTCTTGTTCTTCAATACTTACAGCTTTATGTCCTATCTCTTCAACAATCAAAATAGCTGTGTCTTGATCTAAAGACTGATTAATAGTTGCCATTACACCAATATTCATCATAAGTTTCATTAGTTCTGATGATTTAATTGAAATCTTTTGTGCTAACTCATTGACAGTTATAGATTCAGGTATTTCTATTTCTTTTTTTATTGGCTCAGTTGGTTTTTCAAATTGATGTGTTGGGATCAACTCTTTTTTAATAGATTGGGTATTTTTATGATGCTGTTTTTTTTGTTTAGGTTCCTTTAAGTGTAACTCTTTATTTTCAAAATTCTCTATTTTAGTATCTTTGTCGTTTTTAATTTTCTTTTTTATATTTGGTACATCATTTTGCGGAGTTTTAGAGTCTGAAGATATTTTTTTGTGTGATATTGTTCCTGTTTTTTTACTAGGAACTTCTACAGAGTTAATATTGTTTACTTCAGATTCTTTTTTCTTTATAGAGTTATTTGATGTATTCGCATAATTTTTTAAAATAATTTTTTTTCTTTTAACCTGTATCGTTACATTTTTTGATCCAGGTGAAGACTTACTCTGTTTTATGACAGAGCTTTTGTTACCTTTAAGTGATAG
>Ga0066860_10000276_pt1 | contig 22150 bp, 28 predicted proteins | sample ETN07SmetaG_FD_65601 | JGI IMG/M metagenome (GOLD analysis project Ga0066860, IMG submission 65601) | Marine microbial and viral communities from oxygen minimum zone, Eastern Pacific Ocean - ETNP2014F14-07SV275 | ecosystem: Environmental > Aquatic > Marine > Oceanic ... | reverse complement strand
ATAACGCTTGTGTAATGTTCTTGCTCGCGGTGGTTCTTACCAAACTGCGTTCGACGAGGTTTTTCAGCGTAATGCCGAGCTCGCTCTCCGACAATTTAACCGGGCCTCTTAAACCATCTATTGAGCGCCACGGAAAATCTTTATGAGATACCGCGATGAGGACGCGAAGCTCATCTTCGTCGAATTCCTTGACGCGGGTGCGCCAATCAAGATTGTTGAGATAAGTTGTCATCGTTCTCCTCGTCAGATAGCTGCAATCGCAGAAGATCCGTCAATTCTGATTCGATAGCTTCCTGATCTTCTTCTACCTCGTCTCGCACTTCGTCGCTCACGAACTCCTGGCCCAGATGTGCGTATGTGGAAGCGCCTTCGCGCAAGAACGTCATCGCAATTTCAGGTGGTAGATTCCTGGACAACGCTTCAAATTTTCTCAAATCTAGCGCTTGATTACCACTGAGCGTCAGAAAAGCCGGGTCTCTCCAATAAATCGCCACCAACGCAGTAAGCACCATGCCCAGCGCAGCCAACGCGAAAACGGCGATTAATGTGGGGAGTCAGCATCCGTTAAAGTGACGATTGTGCCCAGCGCGGACTCGGCGATTGCAAGGCAAGTCCCCCAAAACACTAGCGTCGTGGTATTTGATCTTCCCAGACTCTCGCCTCATTTCACCTGGACTGGACCTGGTTTTTCAATTGTCATTCCAACCCTGTCATTCGTGTTAGTCCGCGCTTCGATCGAGAATCGGCGAGGGCCTCACATTCAGGTTAACCGGACATCACTGCCAATACAACATGCGATCGCCTGAGCTCATCGTGGAACACCGTGTTAAATAGCGACCTGGCCCACCGCCTCTTTGTGAATCGGGCCTCCGGTGTTCAGGTTGCTGTCGAATCGCGGGAAGCATGAGCTTGTGATTGTGACTCGGATGCGATGTCCCTGCAGGAATGCGTTGCTGGTGGCCCATAGGTCGATGTCGTATTTGTATATCTGGCCGGGCGAAAGCAACGTTCGTTTCTCGAAAAAGTCGCGATACCTCGCCCTCAAGATTCCGTCCGCAATGGGACGGGAGTGGCCGTCGGGGTGAACGTCGGTTACGCGAACGACCCAGTCTGTGTCGAGCGCTGATGACGCGGCGTAAAGAACAGCGCTCACATGACCTGTGGCTTCGATTTCTTCTGTTAGAGGTTCGGATGTGAAGGTCAGGCACCGTACTTCCACGTCCCGCTGGCTGAAAGCTCCGTTGGGTATGGTCTGAGTGTTGCCACCCCTGGATGGGACGAGGTTTGCAGGATCGTAAGTGTAGCTGGCCGGGTTCTCAGCGCCGTGGGGAGGCACGGTGGACAGCGTCCCGTCATTTAGCGAGTTGGCAGAACCGCTTGTCCCACCGTGGAGGTAGAAGTTTGTGTGCTGAGTGCCAGGAATGATCCAATCTTCTCGGCCCATCACGAATATTCGGACAGGCGGCTCATCCATGACGCCAATTTCTGCGTCCTTCGCCCAGTGATCGAACCACGGCAGCCTCAAGTCATTGATGTTCAAAGCGGCGTCCGATCCGAAGTCGAAATCACCGGAGAACTGGTTGTCGATGTTGGCAGGGCCGTGAATCCACGGGCCGACAATCAGCTTCTGGCTCCGGCGCGTAATGCCCATGTAATTTTTTAGCGTTCCGATAAGGAAAACGTCGAACTAGCCGCCGAGACGATACATGGGAATCTCGATCTGGTCGTGGAATTTTTCGATGTTGAACTGCTACCAGTAAGGGCCATCAATCAGGTTGTCCAGCCATTCGTTGTGCCAATCGTTGAGACCCGTCATGTAGGGGGGTGGAAATATGGGCAGTCGACCATGCCAGTGGTCCACCGCATTGTCAACGCCTTCGAGAATCCCCTGGTGTCGTTCGAGGACGTCGTCTTCTACGAGATGTGGCAGATTGGTGAGCGTGACGGCGCGTGCCCAGCCCATGTTGAATCCGAGTTCGAAGGCGCCGCCTCTGTACACCCATTAATCGTAGTAGTCTGATTAGGACTCGCGGATGAACATCGCTTGAAGGTGTGGCGGGCGGCATAGGGCGTTGCGGCACTGGGTTGCGCCGGAGTGTGAGCCTCCGATGGTCCCGATTCTGCCATTGGACCACGGTTGGTCAGCCAGGCATTCAACAGTGTCGTAGCCGTCGCGGTTGATCCCCGTTCCGTCGTCGAGGAATGGGTAGAAGTCGCCCTCTGATGCGAACCGGCCGCTCATGTCCTGTATAATCACGACATAACCCCTAGAGGCGAAATACTCAGCAGCGCCGACGGCGTTCCCTGAGCCGATTTCCTTGTTGTAAAGTGTGCGTTCCGACAGCACAGGAAACCGGCTTTCCGCTTCGGGTCTGGTGATATCGGCTCGCGGCGTCGTGCCGTATCGCATGGGGATTTTGATGTTCTTCTCGTGGGACGTCTGATATTGGGAAGGTGACATATTCGAGTCTTTGGCCAATTCTTGAATCCCTCCTGATTTGCTCGACCATCAGGGCTGGCTATCGTAATATATGCTTGTCGAACCGATAATTCTAGTGAATGTTTGCATATTTCGGTAATCCGTTTGCGCTTTCGCAACCATAGTTTCTCGGTTAAGATACTTGTAAAAATGACGGTCAAATAATTCGTACCTTATCAAGGAGCAGCAATGAACAAGGTTGGAGGCAGTGGCCTACTGTTAGCAGGAATTTTCCTGGCGTTGTTCGGTCTATTTATAGGGTCGAACTTCGTAGAGGCACTGTTGGACTTTATTAAATGGATATTCGTGATAATAGGCGTGATTATGGGCGTGGTTGGTCTCCTCCAAGTTTTCAGCAGGGACAAGTAAAGCTCAAGCCAGTTCTAGTCACCACCGCTATCAAAATCATACGAATTGGAGGCAAATAGATGGGTGTCCTATCCAGGATGTCAACAATAGTTAAATCCAAGATGAACCGACTACTGGATTCAGCAGAGAATCCCAATGAGCAGTTGGACTATGCCTACGATGAGCAGAGAAAGATGCTCCAGAATGTCAAGCGCGGCATCGTCGAGATGGTGACCGCGAAACGTCGGCTCCAGCTACAGGCTGAGAAGGTCAAAACCAACATTACCACGGTGGATAACCAGGCCCGACAGGCCCTAGCCGCAGGACGGGAAGACTTGGCGCGTATGGCGCTTCAGCGCAAACAGGCCGCAATGATCGAGCTTGACGGTCTCGACGCACAGATCACTCAGCTTGAGGGTGAGCAAGAAAAGCTCACGCAGTCCGAACAACGACTCGCGCAGAAGGTTGAAGCTTTCAAGTCCAAGAAAGAGATCATCAAAGCCCAGTACAGCGCGGCGCAGGCTCAGGTGCGTATCGGGTCGGCTCTGAACGGCTTATCCGAAGAGATGGGCGACGTTCAGCTATCGGTGGAACGAGCCGAAGCCAAAACCGAGACTATGAGGGCCAAGGCAGGCGCCATCGACGAATTGGCTGACCTGGGTGTTCTTGACGATGTTTCAGGCACAAGTTCAGACCCGCTGAGCAAGGAGCTTGCCGAATTGACCGCCTCTCAGAATGTTGAGGATGAACTGGCTGCCCTCCGAGCGGGATTGCCGCCGGCCGACGACAAGCGCGCGCTCCCAGGAGGATAAGCTGATGATAGTCCGAATACCCTCAGAAGGGCAGTACAACCTGCCAGGCGCCTTTATCGACGACCTCAATGACGTTGACAACAAGTTGGTTGAGGCTGTGGAACTAGAAGACGAACCTCAGTTCGAGAAGCTTCTCAAAGAGATGTTAGACCTGGTCCGCAACAACGGTACACTTCTGCCTGTTGACGAACTTGTGGAATCGGACCTCGTGCTTCCAGAGCCAGACATCACGCTTATTGAAGCAGAAGAAATGTTCGTCGGCGAAGGATTGTTGCCAGATTAACGTTTCATGGTCGGGGCCACAATTTTAAGCAGTTATTAGCGAGAATCAGTAAGGGCGGGTTTGAAACCCGCCCCTACGACTTTTCGATGATTTCGTTAATCCCGTAGATGCCTAGATACGGCTAGAACGGGATTCCCCACAGGGCGTACCAGTTCTCCAGCTTGCGCTCCACTGGCAGTTTCTGTTCCTTCATGATCTCGCCCAATCGCAATTCGGTGGCGTTGTCACGCTTCCGTGGGCCATTGGGGACGAAGGGGTAGAATTTTCCGGTCTTGTAATTATAAACCCAGTAAACCTGTTGGCGCTGGAACTCGAAAGCGAAGACCGATGCCAGAAGGCGATCTCCGAACCCGTGATCTGCCACGGCCTCGCCGATCAGGTGCAGCGTGGTCACGATGTCCTCGAAATCCGGATCATCCAGCGCCACCCAGCGCGTGCCGAACTCATCATCGATTATTTCATGTCGCACGCCTGTCGATCTGCCGCTTATTTCCATCAAGGTCTGAATCTCGGAGTTAAGCCTGTCGAAATACTGTGACTCTGCCGGGTTCATCACGATCCCTGCTTTGCCCATCAGTTTGATGTCGGAGCTTCCCTGAATCTCGTCGGCGGCTCCGATTATGGAGAAGAATTTCTCCCTGTCAGCGTTCTTTATCTTGGTTCGCCCGAACAGGCCTGTGAAGAATCCCAATGCGTGTTGCCTCGTTTTCGTAGGTGGCTGCCCTTACGCTCGGAAAGGGAAGCCTCTGTCCATCTCTCTATACATTTCCTGTAGCTTTTCGATCCGTTTTTCCGTCGTTGGATGGCTGGAGAACAGTTTCGCCATGCTATTGCCTTTGAGAGCCGGCCCCAAAAAGCAGGCCCATGAACACCACCCATACAATTCCAAGCATGAACATGGTGAACATTATTCGCAGGGTCAGTCCTGTGTCCGTGCCGTAACTGCGTTGTCTCATCTGGTTTCCTTTCGCTAACGTCGAAGAGAAAACTGATAAAGCTAATGATACTGGAGTTGTTTTGGCGGAAGAAAGCGGATTATTAGCCTCGTGCCATTGATGCCGATGTTCTCAGGCCCATCAGACGGACTGGCGAGGCTTCCACTTCATTATATACAGAAATCTCGCTGTGACTAAATTCAATCAATTGCGCGCCTACGGACCGTCTGATCTCCGCGAGATGATCCCATCTTGTAAAACGCTGAAATCTCGGCATCGTTAATCGTGGAGCGTCAATCCATGCTGCCAGGGCTTTTGATAACATGGGGCAAGCACATGAATGTGACCTGAAGGCGAGGCAGAGACATGAAGTACAGGAAATTCGGCTCGACCGGTATCGATATTTCTGAGATTGTGTTTGGCGCGGGGGCTGTGGGCGGAGTCGTATTCCAGACCGACCGTGACACTCGTATCGAGGCCGTTCGACGAGGTCTCGACTACGGCATAAACTGGATCGACACCGCGGCCAGTTACGGCGACGGCCAGTCCGAGGAGAATCTCGGTTGGATTCTGAAGGAGCTTGACGCCGACCCGTACCTGTCGACTAAAGTGCGAATCGGCCTGGAGCATCTCGGAGATATTACTAGCGAAATTCAGCGCTCGATGGAAGCCAGCCTACAGCGTCTTCAGCGCGAACGTGTGAACCTGTTCCAACTGCACACTGCTGTCACCAACGAACGCGGGACGATGCGCGGCTCGATCTCGCTGGACGATGTTCTCGGAGACAACGGCGTGATCGCCGGATTCGAGCGGTTGCGGGAGCAGGGACTGTGTGACTTCTTCGGATTCACGGGATTTGGAGACACCAACTGTATCCACCAGATGATCGAGAGTGGACACTTCGATTCGGTGCAGACGTATCACAACCTGCTCAATCCCAGCGCTGGCCGACCCGTTCCCGACGGATTCTCGGCTCACGACTATGGCAACATGATTGGCCTTGCCCAAGAGCGAGGCGTCGGCATACTGAACATCAGGGTGCTGGCAGCCGGCGCGGTGGCTGGAGTGCAGAACACCGGACCTGCCGCCGGGTTGTCTCCTGGCTCTGGCGGAGAGGCGGACTTCCTGCGAGCGCAAAAGGTCAACGCTGCTCTCGGAGATCAGGAAGGTACGCCTGCTCAGACCGCCATCCGGTTCGCGCTGATGAACCCCGGGGTGTCGGGAGCGCTGGTGGGGTTCGGTCAACTGGATCACATCGACGAGGCGGTGGCTGCTGTCGACATGGGACCGTTGTCGGATGATGTGATGAAACAACTGGACGCGCTTTACGCTTCAGATTTCAGCACAGCATGACCACTGCGCAGGTTCTAGAGCAATTGGCCTCTCCGGCCGATCCTGACGCCCATCGAGAGATGACCCGCGTTGGCATCAACGTGGCAAAATCATATGGGATCAAGACTCCCGTCCTTCGCGGTATCGCTCGCCAGATCGGGAAAGATCATTCGTTGGCGCTTGAGCGTTAGGAGTCTGGAATTTCGGATGCCCGCCACCTGGCATATATGGTTGATGTTCCAGCCAGGATCGATGAGTCACAGATGGAAGACTGGGCGTCTGACTTCGATTCTTGGGCCGTCACAGATCCCGCGTGTTTTGGCCTGTTTCGCCAGACGGCCTTCGCTTATGATAAAGCTGTTGAGTGGAGCGAACGAAACGAGGAGTTTGTCAAAAGAGGCGGCTTCGTGTTGATGGCGGGATTGGTTGTTCATGACAAACGCGCTCCTGACGGAAATTTCCTGAAGTTTTTTCCGATCATTGACCGCGAGTCCGACGACGACCGTAATTTCGTGAAGAAGGCTGTCAACTGGGCGTTGCGGAGCATCGGCAAGCGAAGTATTGTGCTGAATCAGGCGGCAATCGATACTGCGGGCGACATCCAAAAAAGAGGCACCCGCGCTGCCCGTTGGATTGCCGCGGACGCCATCAGAGAACTCATTGGCGACAAAGATCAGGCTCGTTTGAAAAAACGATAACAAGACTAATAAAGAGGTAGGCTGGCTTGCGAGAGATTTTCGGCCTGGATATGACCTACATCGTTATAGCGGTGTCTATCGGGTTTGGCTTGATCGTGCTGTCTGTCGGTTTCCTTGCTCTTCTGAATCGGATCATCTTCAAGATAGGCCTTCGGAACATCCCTCGCCGTCCAGCACAGACGGCGTTGATCGTCGTAGGGCTGATGCTCAGCACGCTGATCATATCCTCGGCTCTGGGCACGGGCGACACAATCAGCCACAGTATCCGCAACGAAGTTGTCAAGGGACTCGTCGAGATAGATGAGATTCTGACTGCCAATCAGGGCGCCAACCTGGGCCTCACAGGCAGCAGTCCTTACTTCCCCGAAGAACGCTTTGACACACTGCGCGCGGAACTGTCCGATTTTGACGCTATTGACGGCATGTTGCCAATGATCGCCGAGCGCGCTCCCGTCGCCAATCCGGGCAAGCAAAAGAGCGTCGGCCTCATGAACATCGCCGCCTTCGATCCAGGAAATCTTGGCGTGTTCGGCCCTCTGCTAGCGATTGACGGTTCCACGGCGAACCCGATTGCGCTAACGGGCGCTGACGTGTTCCTGAATAAAACCGCGGCTGAGGAACTGGGAGCAGTTGTAGGCGACCAGCTTGAACTGTTCCTTCAGAGCGGGAATGTCACGCTCAGGGTCGCCGGCATCGTTGAAGGCGGCGGCGTGGCAGGCGACGACGAAACAACATTGATTTCGTTGACTCAAGCTCAGGAGATATTCAACAAACCAAACCAGATAAATAGCATCGTGGTTTCTAACAAGGGCGACGCCGAGAGCGGAGCGGACTTGAGCGAAGAGGTGACCGAGAAACTGCGATCTCTATTAACTGACAACGATGTTGCTCAGGAACTGAAACGACTGTTGAACGATCCGGCTACAATTGCGGCGCTCGAACTTCGCACCGAAAGGCTGTCCCAGGGGCAGAAAGACGATGTTCTGGAGTTGGCAGAACTCCTCGCGGCTGATGGCATGGACGACCGATTGATTTCTCTGATGGCTGACGACCAGGTAGCGGCTCAAGTCCTGCTGGCCGTCGAGTCACTGGACGACGAAGCGAGATTCACCGGAATTTTCGAGCGATTTCTCCGCCTGCGTATCCTGACCGTGCAGGATATCAAAGCCGACCTGTTGGATCTGTCCGCCACCATTGCCAGCGGAATCATGTCCATCTTCATCGTGTTCGGCCTGTTCTCGATGATGGCCGGAGTGATGCTCATATTCTTGATATTCGTCATGCTGGCCGCCGAGCGAAAACCCGAAATGGGCATTGCGCGCGCTGTGGGCATGAAACGACGACACCTCATCCAGTCCTTTGTCTATGAAGGGCTGGCCTACGATTTGATGTCTGCGCTTGTGGGCGCTTTGTTGGGCATCGTGGTCGGGTTGGTGCTAGTCACCATCATGGCGAGCATATTCGCCAGCGATGACGATGGATTTGAACTAGTCCGCCAATACCGGTGGCAGAGCTTCGTGGTTTCATACTGCATCGGAGTCGTGCTGACGTTCATTACGGTATTCTTCTCGTCTTATCGGGCCAGCCGGTTGAACATCGTGTCGGCGATTCGAGACCTGCCTGAGACCTTTGCGGCATCAGCGCATGAGCCGCGTTTGAGGATGGTTCTCAGAGCGCTGGTAAGACCGTTCATATATCTGGTTCGGGCGTTCAAGGCCTTAATTCAACTTCGTATAGTCGCTTTCTTTGGCAACCTTGCTTTGGTCGCGGTTCGCGGTTTTCCCCTTGTGTGGATTGTGGACATCGTGTGGGCGTTAGTGCGAGCGGCGATGCCAGAACTGGGCGCAGGTTGGCTCACGGTTATCCTCGGCGTTTTGCTGGCTGCGCTCGGACTCGTGGTAACCCAGGCCGCCCCATTCGCTATCGGAACCACGTTGACGATCATCGGCATAGGCTTGATGATTCGCAAACTGTTTGCGAATAGAGGTTGGGATGCGCGCCAACAAGGCAACTTTACTGCCGTTGTTGTCGCCGCTGTGTCGCTGTTCTGGCTGATAGTCGGGATATCGTTGGACAATTTGTTCACGATCACTCTGTCAATTGTCGTTGTGGCGTTCGAGGCAGTCAGGCAGGCGGCAATGAGACGCGAGGCGACCGTATCCGACTCGGAAGACCGGAACGTCTACACCTTCATAGGCCTGGCCGTGATCTTGTATTGGGGAGTGCCGTTCGACTCGCTGGACTGGATAGTGCCAGACCTGGAATCCAGCATCGAGATGTTCTTCATATCCGGCATCTGCATGGTGGCGGCGGCGGTCTGGGTCGTCATATATAACGCTGATCTCATTACAAACGCGCTTACCGCCGTGCTGGGTCGGTTCTCCAAGATCAGGCCCTCGTTGAAGACCGCCATCGCGTACCCTCTTAACTCGCGGCTTCGCACCGGACTCACATTGGCGATGCTGGCGCTAGTGATATTCACTCTCATCGTCATGTCTTCGCTCACCAGCTCGTTCAACACAGTTCTCGAGGATATTGATTCGGTGACAGGCAGCTGGGACATCGTTGCAACCGTCAGTTACAACAACCCGATCGAGGACATCGAAGCCGACCTGCCTGAACTCCTGGGCGCCGAAGCCGGGAACATCAACGCAGTCGGCGGTTACACGACGCTCCCGATAGAGGCCCGTCAGATCGGCGCGGAAGAACAGGAATGGAAGTCCTACACCGTCAGGGGCGCGACTGCTGATTATCTTGAGGCAACCGGACACGGCTTTGCAATCACAGCCGAAGATTATGGAGACGGCAAAGAGGGAATCTGGAAGGCGCTGCGTGAAGACCCGACCCTGGGTGTGATCGATAGCATCGGAGTGCCGGCTAGAGGCGGAGGCGGATTCATAATCGGCGGCCCCCAGTTCAAGATGGAAGGGTTCTTCATCGAAGATGACGAGATGCCGGCCACCGAAATCGAAATCCGCGAACCCCGAAGCGGGGCGGTGGCGAAGGTCACAATAATCGCAGTTCTAGATTTGGTCGCAGATCAGTTCGGCGTGATAATGTTCGACAAGGCCACGCTGGACGGAATTTCGCCTGATCCTCTGCCGCTGACGACCTACCGTTTCAGGCTTGGGGAAGGCGTCGACGCCGGAGTTTCGGCAGAAAGCCTCGAAGCCGCGTTCCTGGCTAACGGCCTGGAGACGCAAGTGCTGGCAGACGAGCTTGAAGAGGACCGTCAGGCCAATGTGGCCCTTAACAACCTTCTGCAAGGGTTCATGGCGTCGGGCTTGCTGGTTGGCATCGCGGCCCTGGGCGTGATCAGTCTGCGATCTGTTGTCGAGCGCCGCCAGCAGATTGGAGTTCTGCGGGCCATCGGCTATCGGCGTTCTATGGTGTTGGCAAGTTTCCTGATGGAGTCGTCGTTCATCGCGTTGCTGGGAATCTTCCTTGGGGTTGGTCTAGGCACATTACTGGCGTTCAACCTGGTGACGTTCATCGGCGAACAGATTCCAGGCTTGAGATTCTCGATGCCGTGGTTCCAGATTGGGTTGATCGTGACGCTGGCGTACTTGTTCTCGTTATTGACCACGTTCCTGCCTGCGCGTCAGGCATCGCGAATCTACCCTGCCCAGGCGTTGAGGTACGAGTAGCGCTGTGTGGAAGACAGTGGGCCACGACAAGGCGGTCAGCGCTCTATCCCAGGCGCTGACCGACAACAGGATGTCGCATGCATTTTTGATAACCGGCGCGTCCAGGGTGGGCAAGATGTCGTTGGCGTTGGACATGGCGCGGGCATTGAACTGCATTGGAGACGACCCGCCCTGCGGAGTTTGCGGCCAGTGCCGTCGGGTGACAGATGAGTTACATCCTGACGTTCGTGTGATCGGCTTGGAAAAGGACAGCGACACAGGGCGTCTTAGGACGGTCATATCGATTGACCAGGTGCGCGAGGTTCAACGCGATGTGAGCCTGAAGCCATACGAAGGCAAATCTCGCGTGGTCATTTTCGATGGAGCGGAAAATCTCCGAGAAGAAGCAGCCAACAGCCTGCTGAAAACCCTTGAGGAGCCGCCCGATCAGGTCGTCATTATTCTGTTGGCGCTCGATGCTGCAAACGTTCTTCCCACAATACTCTCACGATGTCGTAGGATCGACCTACGCCCAATCGGCGCTGAGATCATTGCTGACCATCTCTATCGGCTGTACACCACGGACCGCCAGTTGGCTGAAGAGGTCGCCCGGATGTCTGGTGGTCGAATAGGATGGGCGATTCAGGCGACGCAGGAGCCAGAAATGCTCGAGGCCATCTCCGACAGGCTCGACGCAGTAGAGCAGACCGTCGCTTCCTCGCTTGAGGCGCGATTTGAGTACGCGGAGCAACTGGCTCGTCGCTTCTCTCAGGGCAGGGCCGAAGTACTAGAAGAGTTGGACCTGTGGCTCGGATGGTGGCGCGACGTGATGGTTATTTCACAGGGCAAACCGGAACTGGTGTGGAACGTTTCGAGGTTGTCCGCGCTCCAGTCCACATCTGCCAGTACATCCTTACCCCAGGCTGCGGCTACGGTCAAGGCCGTTCAACGTGCCATCGACCTGCTACAGCGCAACGTAAATTCTCGGCTGACGATTGAGGAGCTAATGTTGGCCGTCCCAAACGTCGTGATTTCGCCGGCGTGAATCTTCAGTCGTGACTCCGTCGCTAGAACCAGAATCCACGAATCACCATCACTCAACTCTCAGGAACACAACTCATGTCGACAATCATAGGCGTAAGATTCAAGCCAAACGATCGAGTCAAGTACTTCGACTCGGCTGGAATATCTCTTTCAGTAGGAGACAGAGTTGTCGTGGAAACCGAGGACGGGCCACGCGAGGGGCGGGTCGCCATTGCGCCGGGTCAGGTGGCGCACTCTGACTTGAAAGGTCCGCTCAGTCCGGCGCTGAAGCGAATTGAACCTGACTTAGACTGATCTCTTGCGCCTCCGCCAGCCCTATGAGGACAGCCAGGGCATGAAGGGCAGCCATTCGTCCAATATCTCCCTGTGATGGAACATATAGTAGGGATTTGGGCGTGGCGTGGTCGGCTTCGTCAGCAGGCGCATTCTGGCCTCTTTGAGACTCGAGCCCGCTTTCGTGTGGTTGCACGGGATGCACGCGCTAACCACATTTTCCCAGACATGCTTGCCATTGCGAGAGCGCGGAATGATGTGGTCCAGCGTCAACTGCTTGGATTTTTTCCCGCAGTACTGGCAGGTGAACCCATCACGATAGAATATCGCCTGTCGTGACAGACGTCGCCGCATAACAGGACGTTTGACCATATAGAAGAGTCTGATAACTGACGGCGCAGGGAACGCTTCGGTGATGCTGTGGATGAACCCCAGGGCGTTTGCGACAAGCTCAGCTTTACCGCGTCCCATCAGCACGAATGCGCGTCTTACGGTGCAGACGTTGAGCGGTTGGTAATTCTGGTTTAACACTAATACAGGCGAGTTGATTGTCGCCGTGCCATTCATCTTTATCCACTAACAACATTAGCCCGAACAACCGAGGTGGTTCTTCTGCACGGTCATTGAGCCTCATTCAACCATTGGCGTGTTGCCCGAGTTTCCTCACAACTGTAACTTGCGGAGCGCAAAGGTTCTTTCGCTCACACAGGCATGTTATCAGTTTAGCTCAAAATCGCAACTTAGGCATCATCGAAGAGGCTTACTCGGCTTCAAGAGCGTTAATTTCAGCCTGCAAAATGTCCAGGGCTACCGCGAAGTCTGCCGGTATGAACCCTAAAGCGTCGGCTGGGAGCGCGCCTTGGATGTCCATGAATATAGGCACGATAGTCGATTCGGTGAGCGAATCCTCGACCGTTTGCTTTTTGTCGTCCACGATAGGCAATGAGACGTCGCCAATCGCGTCGGTCAAGGATCCGGTCGCAGCGGCGGCTTGGCCCCCAATTGCTGTCCCAGTGATGCCCGGCGCGACTGCCTCCACGCCAGGAGTCTGGATTGTGAAGTTGTAGGCGAATCGTGCCATGCCTGTGATGAACACGCCGGCGATGGCGAGGCCGATTACCAGCCCCAAGGCCAGTCCGCCCAGCTTGTCGACCATCCCAGACATGCCCAACGTGGCGGTGGTGAGAATCGGCTTGGCGATCTTGCCAATGAACCCGATTATCACAACGGACGCTATGATGATTATCGCGTAGGAAACGACAGTCACAAGTGTGTCGGAGTTGAGGGAACTTTCAAACAACCCGCCGATGTCGTCGGCCACTTGTCCCGCCAACACCCAGCCTACCAAGATGCCGACTGCGGTGAAGATCGCGCCGATGAGACCGGTCTTCATGCCCCATAATAGTCCCAAAACCAGTATGACGATGAGCGCAATGTCGAGCCAATTCATCTTGTGACCTCGTTATTTTCCAATGCGGATTCAGAGGGTGTGAATTCAAATTCAAGATAGTTTATCACACGCTATTTGGAGCGCATAGGTAGATTTGTACTATGTTTACGTAAACAAAAACAGGGCAGACCAATCTCTGATCTGCCCTGTTTTGTTTCTTAGTTAGCTCGCAGGGTTCTTAAGTGGCTATTACCATCCCATTTTGCAGTTGCAACTTTGCCTTTAGCGACCGCATGAACAGAAACTTCTTCAAATCAAGGTGAACATTGCTCACAAATGGCGCAATGGCTCTGGAAACCAGCACTTCGACGTCGTCCTGTTTCACGATGCTGTAATTCGAAGTATTCCGGCTGCCAATGTAGGTATCGACCGATACCTCAGATATGCGAGTCGATCATGTGGACATACATATGAGGTCCAGCGCTGCGCGGCCACCTTTGTTTTGGATATGCGCCAGCGCCTCTTCGCTAAATGACACGTTCAACATATTTGCCTCCAATCATCCTCTTGATTATGCGTACGAGGCCGGCTCACAATCAGGTGTTTCTTTCACAAGTCAGATGCGGCGTTTCAAGAATGGGTTCATTAAGCGGTCGAATCGGCGTACTGTGCGATGACTCGCGGCATATCCCGACTAAACTCGCCTTTAGACAACACCTGGTCACATCCCAGGCTCCGCGCCAGTTCCATCCCTTTGATATCTGAGTGAGGGCCGAAGGCGACGAGTTTCGTTTCAGAGTTCCGGGTTTTAAGTTCTTCTAAAACCTTCGGCCAGACATCAGGATCCCCCTCCAAGTCGACTAATGCCAACGTCGGGGCCTGCTCTTGGTACGCATTCCAGAAATCGGCCTCAGTGTTAGTGAGCCTCATCGTCAGACCCGCCTGTTTGGCCGCGTTCATGATGCGAGGGAGAAAGAACAGGTTCTGCCCTAGCACGAATACTTTTTTATCTTCGGTCATACATCTGCCTTGGCGTGTGCGTTCGGAAGAAGTTAATTATTGGGTAAGCATAACATGGAGCAACGATAAAGCAATTTCAATGGGGGCCACCAGAGCGAACTGACGGCGTCAGACCGGAATCAGCATCGTTGGGATTACAGCAGAAATTAATCAGAGAGTTTACAGTCTTCCAAGTGCTATAATTCCACAGGTCGAGCCGTGGAGTCAGCACATCCCCCAAATCCGGTCCGGAGCGATTAATGGTCTCTATCTCTTTCGATAAATTCACCCTTTCAAATGGTCTCGATGTAATCCTGTCTGAGGACCACTCATTGCCCGTTGCGGCTGTGAACCTCTGGTATCATGTAGGCTCCCAGAATGAAGAGCCTGGACGCACCGGATTCGCCCACCTCTTCGAGCACGTAATGTTCGAAGGCTCGAAGCACCACAACAAGGGCTACTTCGAACCGCTTCAAAAGGTTGGAGCAAACCTGAACGGTTCCACGTCCTCAGACCGCACAAACTACTGGGAAAACGTGCCATCCAATTATCTCGAGTTGGCATTGTGGTTGGAGTCCGACCGCATGGGATTCTTGCTGGACGCTTTGGACCAGGACAGGTTTGAGATTCAGCGGGAAGTCGTGAAAAACGAGCGGCGCCAGAGCTATGAGAATCGACCCTACGGCATGGCTCCCATGATAATTCAGCCGAACCTATTTCCCGCTCCTCACCCGTACAACTGGACGACCATTGGCGACCCGGCAGATCTCGACGCGGCGTCCTTGGACGACATCAAGGCGTTTTTCTCGAAATTTTACTCACCGTCTAACGCCAGCCTCGCCATTGTCGGCGACTTCGATTCTGAGGCGACTCGCAGGATGGTGGAGAGCTACTTTGGAGACATCCCAGCAGGCCCGTCAATCGACAGAGTTGGGCGCATGGATTCCAGGCTCAGCGGGCAAGTTACGCTCACAACCTCCGATAGCGTGCAACTGTCAAGGTTGTACCTGAACTGGCCGACCAATCCGAATTTCACGCGACTGCAAGCCCCGACCGACCTGTTGGCGACGATCCTCGGCGGAGGCAAAAGCTCTAGGCTCTACAAGTCCCTGGTCTACGAACGCAGGATTGCGCGTGAGATCAGTGTTTATGACTACGGCCAGGAAATTGCAGGCGAGTTCACGATTCAGGCCACCGCGAACCCTGGTCACTCCACAGAGGAGATCGAAACGGCTATCATTGAAGAAATCGAAAGACTGAAGACCGAGACGCCGACCGAGGCAGAGATTGCCAGGGCCAAGAACCGCATTGAGACAAGTCACATTATGCAGTTGGAGCGGTTCGGAGGTTTTGGTGGCCGAGCCGACCAGCTTAACTACTACAACACGCTCACCGGAGACCCAGAGGCGATTAACACCGACGTGGACCGGTACATGGCTGTCGAGCCTGAAGAGATCAGAGAAGCAGCAGCGTTGCTTGGTGGAAATGTCGTTAAATTGACTGTTCACCCCGAAGCCAGCCGTCAGACAATCGCCTCATCGGTGGACCGCGCATCGACTCCGTCGCCGGCAGCGCAACCTCGGTTCACCTCGCCGATTCCAAAACGCGGGAAGTTGTCTAACGGCCTGGAAGTTGTCCACCTCGAAAAGAGTGGCGTCCCCGTCGTGGCATTTGGGTTGGTGCTGTCCGGTGGCGCGTTGGACGATCCTGAAAGCAAGTCAGGGCTGGCTAGCCTCACCGCAAGCATGCTGGCAGAAGGGACCGGAACCCGGAGCAGCATCCAGATTGCTGAAGAACTGGAGTTCCTGGGCACCAACCTCCGTAACCATGCCAATCGTGAGTACGCGATGGTATCCAGCGATTCCCTGAAAACGAATTGGAAGGACACACTGAACATTCTGAGCGATGTCGTCTTGAACTCGGCGTTCCCCGACCACGAATTGGAGCGCTTGCGTAAGAACCTGCTGACAGACCTGGACAGAATCTCCGACAGTCCGATGGCGATTGCCGGCCGAGCGGCCCGTTCGCTCTACTACGGGCCAGGGACGCCCTACGGCCATCCACTGACTGGAAACCAACAGTCCGTAGCCTCTATAACCAGGGACGATCTGCTGGGATACTATGACTCTCATTTCGGCCCTGATAAAGCCACCTTCGTCGTTGTTGGCGACCTTTCGTTCGAAGAGGCGATGGAGGCCGCTGAGTCCAACTTTGGAGAATGGAAGCAGTTGGGCGGCGCCAGCGCCAATGGCGTGTCGTCGATCGCGAATCATCCGTCACCCACTCAGATATACATCGCCGACAAGCCCGGCGCGGCCCAATCTGTGATTCGCGCCGGTCACCTGACCATCCCCCGGAGCCACGAAGATTACCTGTCGCTGAACATGCTCAATTTCATTTTCGGCGGCCAGTTTATGGCCCGACTTAACAGCAACTTGAGGCAGGACAAAGGGTATAGCTACGGCTACAATTCCATGATCGACTGGAGCATCGGGCCCTCGATGTTCATGGTCGGAGGCGGAGTTCAAACCGCCGTGACCAAAGAGGCGTTGATCGAGACACTCAAGGAGTTCGAAGAGATCAAAGGCTCGCGTCCTGTGACCTCTGAAGAGTATTCCGACGCCCGCGATGGCATACTCCGGGCGCTCCCCGGCCAATTTGAGACGATGCACCAGGTTCTGCAACAACTGACTCGAATGGTGATATTCGGCCTCCCGGACGACTACTTCGCTACCTTCGAGGACCGATTATCTGAAGTCACGCTGGATGACGTTCATCGGGCCAGCGACATGCTGGACACAGACCATTTGAGCATCCTCGTGGTAGGCGACGGCTCCGAGATTGAATCAGGGATCAGCGAGCTTGGCCTCTCGGTATCCAAAGTGGATTACGAAGGCAGGCCACTGGCTTAGGCTCTGGTTCAAAATGAGATCGGACCCAACTCAATATCTGATCGCTGATGGCTAAGCCCCCGAGATGGAGTGTCGCAATTGTCAACCGAGTACCGACCACTGCGCCTGATGGACACATTTCGGAACCTCTTCTACACGCCAATCTATGTGGCAGTGGCAGGAGGATTTTTTTACGCTGAAGGCCTGAACGTCGAGTTCAGCACGGTTCCCGAAGGCCAGCCTGCGATGGATATGCTGAGGTCTGGGGCCGTTGACATCGCGCAGACCGGGATCAGCCGCAGTCTCATGGACCTGGACGAAGGAAAAGAGGACGCGCCGCTCCACATTGCGGAGATCAACCAGCGAGACGGCTTTTTTCTACTGTCACGTATCCCCGTAGAAAACTGGGCATGGAAGGACCTGGAAGGCTCGTCGTTGATACCCATCGGATTCACTCCGGTGCCGTGGAACCCTCTCAGGACGGTGTTGAAGAACAACGGTGTCGATCTGGATGCCATCAATCTGATTGGAGGACTGTCTGCCGCTGAAGCCATCGACCGTTTCAGAAATGGGCAGGCCGACTACCTCCACATTCTTCACCCTTTCGCCCAGACGTTGATTGAGGGCGGCATCGGTCATATGGCGGCGTCGATGGGGCCGGAGCTTGGATATATCTGCTATAGTTCGTTTGCGGCCACGCCCAGCTATATTGACGATAATCCAGAAACAGTGCAGGCGTTCGTAACCGGGTTTCACAAAGCCTTGAACTGGGTTGCCGAGAGCGACGCTCAGGCGATAGCAGAGCGCGTTTCGCCTTTCTTTCCTGATATATTGCCTGAGTCATTGGCGAGTGGGATAGGGCAGTATAAGATTCAAGAAACATGGCCGCGAGATGCGCTGATTGGCGAGGATGGGTACGACTCGATGCGCGACATCCTGATCGACGGAGGGCTAGTCACCGGACGCCACCCATACCAAAGGCTCGTGAGGCCAGAGCTTGCCCGAAACGCGATGGATGCGTAGCTCGTGCCCAATCAAACCGTTGATAAGGCTGTGGCCTATATTACCTGTGATGGAAAACTTCTGGTGTTTGACCATCCGGGCATACCTGAAACAGGGACACAGGTTCCTGCCGGGACCATCGCGCCCGGAGAACCGCCTGCTGAAGCGGCCATGAGAGAAGCCTTCGAGGAAACCGGCCTGACATCGCTTGTCATGCGGAGATTTCTGGGAGAGCGGGCGTTCGATATTGCGCCTTTCGGTAGAGACGAAATTTATCACCGATACTTTTTTCATCTGGAGTATGAGGACGACTCACCTGACCGCTGGAGACACTTCGAGGAACAGCCGTACGACGGCGGCGAGCCTGTGGAATTCGAGCTATACTAGGTCGATATGCCGTCTGACGCGGTGGAGTTAACTGCGGGGAAGGGCGAGCTCCTTCACATGATCAACGAGGTCACGTCGTGAGAATAACCGCCAAGATTGCAGCCATCAGCCAGGAGACGCCGACGATCAAATCCTTCAGGCTTGATCTGGGCGGACAGAACTTTGAGTATCGGTCGGGCCAATGGGTGGACTTCTTCGTCAGGATTGAGGGCGCAGAGGCTGTGGGCGGGTATTCAATTACTTCCAATCCCACGCACAAAGGTTACATCGACCTGGCAATAAAGCTGGACGGCTATGGAGTTGTCACTCACTACCTGCACAAGCAGGCCAGTGTGGGCGATGGAGTCGACATTCAGGTCGGCGGCGACTTCTACTACACACGCGATATGGCGGATTCGGTGGTTCTGCTGGGCGGTGGAATCGGGCTCACGCCTCTCATGAGTATCATGCGGTATGTGGACGAGGACGCGCCTGATACACAGCTCGCGCTCGTGCACAGCGCTCAGACGCCGTCCGAGCTTCTGTTCCGAGACGAGCTTGAAGCGATGGCCGATCGCAATCCCAGAATCCGCAATATATTTAGTGTCACAAGGCAGGGCAGCGAGCCTTGGGAGGGCCAAACAGGTCGTATTGACGCACAGTTGATTAACGACCAAGGGATCGATCTCGGCGCGCTGTTCTACATCTGCGGACCGCCGGAAATGATCCAGAGCATGTTGGCGATGCTCCGAGGTCTGGGTGTCGCTGAAACCCGCATCCGCTACGAACAATGGTGGTAACCGCAGACTGATCTCGATTCCCTAGATCATAGAGTAGCTTTGTCCGCCGTCCACTACGATGCACGCTCCGGTAATCAGGCCGCCTCTATCTGAAGACAGGAAGGCGATCAGGTCGCCCACAGGTTCAGGCCATCCGAACTTTCCCATTGGCAGGTTCTGCTCGATGAATGTCGCCACAACTTCTGGAGGGTTGTTGTTTTGGAACCTCTCCCATGACCCCTGCTCGTGGGCTATGGAACCGGGAGCGATGCTGTTGACCAGTATGCCGTCCTTGGCCAGCGCCAGCGCAGTGTGCTTGGTGGCCCCGATAAGCGCCGCCTTGGAAGACATGTACGAGATGTTGCCCCCCGACTCACGCCCCCAGATCGAGGCGATGTTGATTATTCGGCCCCAAGCCTGCTCCTGCATGTGGGGTATTACAGTTTTCATAAGCTGGAACCCGCCGAACACATTCAGGTCAAATGTCGCCTTGAAATCCTCCAGGGATGTGCCAGTGATGTCGTCGCGAGAACGAGTGCCACCGGCGTTGTTCACCAGGATGTCCACCTCGCCAAGGCCGTTGACCGCTTTCCGGTGAAGGTCGTCCATGCCTTCGACGTCCGACACATCGGCCTCAATTCCAATGGCCTTGACCCCCAGGGCGTCCAACTCTCCGACTGTCTTGTCCAGCGTGCTTCGTGTCCTGCCACAAATGGCGACATTTACGCCTTCTCCTGCCAGTGACAACGCGGCTTGACGTCCCAGCCCTCGACTGCCACCCGTAACCAGTGCGTTCTTTCCTGAAATTCCGAGGTCCATGCTCTGTGCCCTCCGTGAGTGTTATGTGCGTGAATTCGGGCATCAGAGTACCATGGCGTGGAGTGACGCACAAACGTGAGAGATGCTGATCGAAGTCGATTGTAAGCTCTTGCTCTCTTGACGCATACGGCGTCCTAAAATAACATGCCATGTGGCGTTCGGATTGCCGATTGCCTATGCTGAAGCATGACAAACCTCGAAATGGATAAAATCTAAGAATGTATCTAGACCTCCACACGCATTCCGTTTCATCTGATGATTCCAGGGCCAACGTCGAACAGTACGTCAAATGGATTGGAGTGCTGAGGAAAAAAGGCCATCAGATTGATGGGTTCGTGCTGACCGAACATCGCAAGTTCGACTTCGACAAGGACTACTCGGAACTTGGCGGTGAGAACGACGTGCTGATCCTGAAAGGTTCCGAATTGGACACCGATCTGGGCCACTTCCTGGTGTATGGCGTCACGGAGCAACTTACGCAACAAGTGGATTTCTCCGACGTGGATATGGATGCCCTCAAACTCATTGAGATTGCGGAGAATACGGGCGCGGTCGCGATTCCCGCTCACCCCGGCAGGTTTGGCATCGGCCTTACCGAATTCACGGGCAATGGCAGAGACTTCAGCGCGTTGAGAGCCGCCGAGCGATTTAACGGAAGCAACCGACCCGGTGAGCAGGAACGCGCCGAGGAATTTATCTCTCAACTCGGCTTGCGCGGCACTGGAGGCAGCGACGCTCACCTGGTGAGCGCGATTGGCAAGTGCATGACGAGGTTCGATGGCGACATCGGGTCCGAGCTTGATTTGGTCGCGCAATTGAAAACTGGCAGATTCGAGCCCGTGTGGCTCGACGACACAAAACAGGAGCAAGCATGACCACCGACGACCCGGACCTGAAGTACGACCGCTCCCTGCTGGGCGTGGATCACGACATCGGAACATATGACGTGACGAAAGAGATGATTATCAGCTTCGCGCGTTCCACTGGCGAGACCGGTGTGCAGTACCTGGACGAAGAAGCGGCGAAAAACACCGTGTACGGAGGCCTGGTCGCCCCGCCGACTTTCTGTAATATGTTCGTCAACGGCGTGTCTCGACCAGACATCAAACTGGAGTTTGGCAACGTGGGCTTGTTCGCAGGACAGTCAATCGAGAACCTGACACCAGCAAGGCCTGGAGACACTCTGTCGGCCAAAACCCGCTTGAAAGAGGTCTATGCCAAGACAGGCAGGTCAGGCAAGATGGTCTTCGCGGTCTGGGAGACTCAGTTCACCAACCAGGGCGGCGACACTGTCGCGCTGGTGCAGGAATCTTTCGTCCGTCGGAACAGGAGTACCAGATAATGGCATCAGAGGTTTACTACGACGACGTTGACTTAGGCGACGAGCTTCCCTCGATGGAGCGGCAGGTTAGTGACTACGAGGTGGTCGAGTTCTTGAACATCGCTAGAATAGGCGAGGCGAAAGAGAACCGATTCACAAGCGCTGAGGCGGCAAAAAGCGAAGGGCTTCCTGAAGCGATCGTGCCTGGGGCCATGAACATCGCGATAATGTCCACGTTAATCACAAGCTGGTCACCGACCGTCACTCTCCGAAAACTGGACGTCGTGTTTCGAGGGATGGTCCTCCACAATCGCCCCATCAAACTCACTGGCCTAATAACCGACAAGGACATAGTGGACGGCTCGCCCCAACTGGAGTGCGACGTTGTCATGGAGAACGAGGAAGGCACGCCGTTGGTCATTGGCAAGGCGACGGTAGAACTTCCAGTGCGTGAGTAGCCGTGCCATTCGTGACGGCTGATTTCGCGCCTTGATAATCACCGCTCAGTTCCGACAAAAGATTGGACGAATACTGTTGGCGAGCGCCCAACCATCGTAGAAGTTCTGATGCTCGATTATCTGAGACTGGTAAACCGAGAAGCGCCACTTGGACGATTGACCGACCAGACCACCAATTGAATGTATCGGCCTAAATACGTGTGGCTCTAGGAACATCGGGACGATCCAACCCAGGGTGCTAAGAGGTTGACGCAATGCACCATCGGGCGCCGTCACCTCCGGGCGGACACGCGAT
>Ga0066860_10000270_pt1 | contig 22372 bp, 17 predicted proteins | sample ETN07SmetaG_FD_65601 | JGI IMG/M metagenome (GOLD analysis project Ga0066860, IMG submission 65601) | Marine microbial and viral communities from oxygen minimum zone, Eastern Pacific Ocean - ETNP2014F14-07SV275 | ecosystem: Environmental > Aquatic > Marine > Oceanic ... | reverse complement strand
CCATCAACTGGCGGGTCAACAAAAGCAAATGTACCCCCGGTAAGGCCCGTTATCTCTGCTGTAGCTCCATCACAAGTAGCTGTCAATGCAAATGAAGAATCATCAGCTTCCAGTATAGTAAATTCTAATTCAGTTGTAGTCCAGCAAGATCCTGAAGTAGTATAACTAATACTATAAGTACTTCCGTAATCACCACCTGTAATTTCTCCTGTAGTAGCGTCTATAACCGCTCCATCAACAGGAGCTTCATTAAAAGCAAATGCACCACCAGCTGTAGCAACACTATCAACCGTAGCTCCATCGCATGTTGGAGTTAATTCAAACGTAGAATCTTCAGCATCTATTACTATAACCGTCTCAATAGTAGTAGTTGGACAAATATCATTGCTAGTATAACTAATATTATAGGTACTTCCATAATCACCACCAGTTACCACTCCCGTAGTAGCATCAATAACAGCTCCATCAGCTGGAGGATCTACAAATGCAAATGTACCCCCGGTAAGACCCGTTATATCTGCCGTAGCTCCATCACAAGTAGCTGTCAATTCAAATGAAGAATCATCAGCTTCCAATATAGTAGATTCTAATTCAGTTGTAGACCAACAAGATCCTGTGGTGGTATAACTAATACCATAACTGTTTCCATAATCACCACCAGTTACCTCTCCCGTAGCAGCGTCAATAACAGCTCCATCAACTGGCGGATCAACAAAAGCAAACGTACCACCAGTAACACCTGTTATCTGGGCAGTTGCACCATCACAAGTAGCCGTTAATTCAAATGAAGAATCTTCTTCACCAAAAGTAATATTTATAAAATCTTGAACATCACAATTTTGATCATTTACAATCACGCTGTATTCTCCTGAATTTGGAGATGATATTGTAATAGATGGGTCATTTTCGCCAGTTATAATATTTCCATCTAAAATCCATTGATAGGTTGCACTTGAAGATTCAATATCTACATCTAAAATTATATCATCCGAATCAAGACACCAATTCTGATCATCTCCGAGGTCAACACTAAATGGGGGGTCATCAATGGTGACTGTTACATCATCTGTTACTTCAACTATATCTCCATTGCAATTTGTATAGATAACTTGTGCTGTAAAGGTCTCTGTAGTGGTGATATTTACATCAAGTTCAGGGTCAGTAGATATTACATTTCCAGATGAGTCTAACCAGGAAAATTCTATGACACTATCACCTGTGGGGGTAAAACGCCAAGCTTCTTGTGAAGCCTCCCATGGTGAATCTGATGAATTTCTTCCATCAGGAGAATAACCTTGAGTGCCTGCATCATTTTGAATTCCTATTGCTGCCACCCCTCCTTGCCAAGTACTACATATGGGTTTGTTTTCAATGTATATATCTATGACATTGGTTGTTTCATATAAAACAATCATATGAGTTGCTAATAAAGCACTGCAAGCCGTTGAGTACATCTGAACATTATAATAGGAAACTGCTAAAACCCTATTAGGTGCTTCTCCAATTATTTCCCAAGCAATCTCCTCACCACTAGATGCAGCCGGATCAATATCATGAACTGGTGAAAATATATTTCCCTCTCCAACTGCAGGAGGAGAATTTGTGGGTATATTATCAGAATTCAAAAAACTCCATTCATTAAAAGTATCACTTGCATCAACATCAAAACGTATTAAACCATTGGATCCTACCTGAAACTGGGTTTCTGTCTCTCCAAAAAAACAAAAATCAAAAGGGAGACTTCCTACACTATCCCATGCATCATCAATATTTGTATTTACTGAATTAGCTAGTCCACTAAAAGGAAATGGAGGAACATAAACAATTTCTCTTACGCCATAAGTTGTTGTTAGACCAATCTCTAAGAATTCTGCTGTTAATTGCGTTGTAGTTTCGCAAACTAGGGTAATGTCATCACCTGCATTAACATAAGGATTCCCTGGTGTTTCTGCCCCAACAATAACTTGAATTTCAACTATATTGGATGTACAATCATTGTAGTCCGTAATTTGAAAAACAACTGTGTATAAACCTGCCGCAGAGTAAGACTTTTGTGAGGTTAAACCAACAGATGAACTGCCATCTCCCCAGTCCCACGCATAAACAGCATCACTGTCATTTCCATTAGAAAAAACACCACTTCCAATAAATGATATCTCCTGGTCTACATCAACCTCTATAGTCCCACTAGAAGAAATTTCTGGAGTTGATTCAACTGTTGCGGTTACATCTTGACAAGGCTCATAACAGCTTATAGTTGCTGCCCACCCCGTAGTAGATGCAGCACCATCACTAACAAACTCAATAGTTAAACATCCAGATGTATTATCAGCAGCAATAAACCCAGGACTATTAGTATTATTTCCTGAATAAACAGTTCCAGTACTAGTATTATCAGGTCCATTATAAATAGTTAGATAATCAACTGTAGTTTGTGTTGAAAAAGTAGTAAAGTCAAGCTCTATCATTTGATCACTATTTTCAGAACAAATGGTTATTGAGTAAGATTCATTTGCAGCATAGTTGCCTGCACTTCCGCCTGAATCATAAAAAGTGCCCGAACAAGTATTTATAGTGCCTCCTTGACTAATTAAATAATCCTGAGAGAAGCTCAAAAATGGCAGTAACAGTAATAGCCAGAAAATATTTAAAGCAGTTTTTCTCATCTTAATTCTCTAGGCTTTATAAATATTAAATAACTCGTATTGTCAACTCTATATACTAGGGTAGATTTTGTATAAAAATCAAATTCATATAGAAGAGGATTAAAATTATTTGGATCAAAAGCTTTAAGTAATAGCTTAGAATTATATAATGGTAATGTAGATAAATTGGTTATTGAAGATATATTCTTTTTTTCAGCATTAAATACCTCAACTCTATTTCTTAATATATCCTTTATGTCTTTTAATAAAATACGATTAGTCAGTATTTCTTTTTTAAATTCAAGGCCATAAGCCTCTTCTATTTTTTTAAGTTCATCATTTGAGAATGGTAAATCTATATTTGATGGATAGTGGGTAATCCACTTATCATGTTTTTTGAAATCATTTTGAGCTATTACAGCTCCAATGTTTGAAAAAATAACAATAGAAAAAAAAATTATAGTTTTTCTCATTAAAATATGGGTAGTGACAAAGAAGCTAATTTAATTTATTTTTTTTAAATACGACAAATTTACTTAGTATCATTAAGTTTGATTTTATTATATTAAATATTCCAATAGAAATGATATTTCATTATATTTGTGCAGATATAAAATTATATTAATTAATAGATAATGAAAGTGGAAAAATTTATTTCAAATAATGAAGAACTTGGTGAAGACCATGTACAAACCTCAGATGTAACTCCTATAAGAGAAGATGCATTTGAAAAATCAGATGAAGAAAAAATATCAATTATAAAAAAGAATATAAGAGAAATTATGCATACTCTTGGACTAGATTTAAATGATGATAGTCTAATGGGAACTCCAGCAAGAGTAGCTAAAATGTTTGTGAAAGAAATTTTTTCTGGTCTAAAACCAGAATTAAGACCAAAATCTTCCATATTTGAAAACAAATATAATTATGGTGAAATGTTAGTTGAGAAAAATATTAATGTCTTCTCAACATGTGAACATCATTTACTTCCAATTGTTGGTAAAGCTCACGTAGCTTATATTTCTAATGAAACAGTAATTGGATTATCTAAAATTAATAGAATAGTTGAATATTATTCGAAAAGACCTCAAGTGCAAGAGAGACTCACTAAACAAATAGTTGCAGAGCTTCAAGAAGTTTTAAAAACAGAAGATATTGCTTGTGTAATTGATGCCAAACATTTATGTGTTAACTCAAGAGGAATAAAAGATATTGATTCTAGCACACTTACATCCGAATTTGGTGGAAAATTCAAATATGATCAGAAAACTAAAGATGAATTCCTGAAATATATTCAGCTTGAAACTTCATTTAATGGTCTATAAAATGTAATTTTATTAAATGCCTTCTAACAAAAGTAATAGCATAAAAATCTACAATTCTTTAACTGGGAAAAAAGAATTATTCAAGACTATTACTAAGGAATATGTAGGAATGTATGTCTGTGGACCAACAGTTTATAGCAACGTTCATCTTGGGAATTTAAGAACTTTTATATCATTTGATACTATCTATCGATATCTAAATCACATAGGTATGAAAATAAGATATATAAGAAATATAACTGATGTAGGACATATGGTTAATGATAATACTGAGGATCGAATTAGTGAAAAAGCTAGGATTGAGAAAATTGCCCCAATGGAAGTAGTTCAAAAATATACGAACGACTTTCATGATACACTAAAAAAATTCAATTTAATACCTCCTAGCATAGAGCCTACTGCGCAAGGACATATTATTGAACAAATTGAATTAATTAAAACAATGATAGGTAATAATTTGGCTTATGAAAAAAATGGTTCTGTATACTTTGATGTTATAGAGTATAATAATTCAAATGAGTACGGAATTTTAAGCAAGCGAAACATTGAAGACTTAATACATAATACACGAAAATTAGATGGTCAATCTGATAAAAAAAATCCTCAAGATTTTGCACTTTGGAAAAAAGCTGAGCCTCAACACATAATGAAATGGCATTCTCCTTGGAGCTTAGGACTCCCTGGATGGCATCTTGAATGTACTGCTATGAGTAGCAAGTATTTAGGAGAGAAATTTGATATTCATGGAGGTGGAATGGACTTAAAATTTCCACATCATGAATGTGAAATAGCCCAAGCAAATGCATGTTTTAACACAAATCCAGCAAATTATTGGGTACATGCAAATATGCTTACGCTTAACGGAAGTAAAATGTCTAAATCAACTGGTAATAGTGTTTTACCAAAAGAAATTATTTCAGGAGATAATAAACTTCTATCTAAGGCTTTTTCGCCAAGTGTAATAAGATTTTTCATGATGCAAGCCCATTATAGAAGTATTCTTGATCTTAGTAATGATGCTCTTATTGCTTCCGAAAAAGGATATAATAAATTAATGGATGCTATCGATAATCTTGATAATATAAAAGTTTCAAATAAAACAGAATTTAATGTCAAAAATTGGATTAGCAATTGCTACGAGGCAATGAATGATGATTTTAATACACCTATTTTAATTGCTCAAATTTTTGATGTAGTAAAATTTATAAATCTTGTTAAAGCAGAAAAAGCAAAAATTAAAGCAAGTGATTTAAAAGATATCAAAACAAAACTAAACGAATTTGTCTTTGATGTATTAGGGCTAGAAAAAAACAAATCAAATACAAGTAATGATAAAATTAAATCTGTAATTGAAATTTTAATTGAATTAAGGGATAAGGCTAGAAATGATAAGAATTTTAAATTAAGTGATAAAATACGAGATGATTTAAAAAAAGCAGGTATAATTTTAAATGATAGCAATGGTAAAACAGATTTCACAATTAATTAAGATTATAAGAGATGAAATTATTAACATATCCTATGATTTTATTAATTAAATTTTACCAAAAAATAATATCACCATTAACTCCAGCAACATGTCGATTTCAACCAACTTGCTCTCAATATTCTATTGAAGCATTGCAAAAACATGGAATATTTTATGGATTATTTCTTATGTCAAAAAGAATTTTAAATTGTCATCCTTGGGGGAGATCAGGATATGATCCTGTTCCTTAACTATTAAAATAAAACTAATGATTGCTTTACAAACTACATGGGATCCAAGTTCTGCAGGAATAGATCTTTTTGGAAAATTTACAATTCACTACTATAGTTTGATGTGGATGGTCGCCTTTATATTGGGTTGGTATATAATGAAGAGAATTTATTTAAAAGAAAATCTTTCTGAAGAAAAACTAGATTCATTGTTTATATATACTATACTTGGAACAATGATTGGAGCTAGATTAGGACATGTAATTTTCTATCAGTTTGAGCTTTTTGAACAAGACTTTTTTAGTGTATTCCTTCCCTTTAAATTTAATCCAACATTTGAATTTACAGGTTTTAGAGGTCTTGCTAGTCATGGAGCTACAATTGGAGTTATAACATCTATGTACTTATATAACAATAAGATTTTACATAAATCTGTTTTATGGATATTAGATAGAATAGCAATTCCTGTAGCTATAGGTGGAGCATTTATCAGAATTGGAAATTTTTTCAACTCAGAAATAATTGGATATAAAACTGATAGTATTTTTGGAGTAGTTTTTAAAACTTTAGGTGAAGACTTTGCTAGACACCCAGCACAATTATATGAAGCATTTGGATATATAGTTGTTTTTGTTATTATGTATTTTATTTATTGGAAGACAAATAAAGCAAGTATTTCTGGGTATATGCTAGGCTTATTCTTTGTTCTATTATGGAGTTTAAGATTTGTAATTGAATTTTTTAAAGTTGCTCAGGTTGAAGGTAGAGAAGATTGGATTCTTGGCATGAATACCGGCCAAGTGTTAAGTGTTCCTTTTATTATTTTAGGTTTCTATCTAATGTTTAGGAGAAATTAACGTGGAGCGCCAAGGATTATAAATTAATAAACCACCAATCCAACCTAGAATTAACACAATTGCTGAATAAAATGTCATATTACCAAAAGATTCTAAAGTATATGAAGTAAATAAACTAAAAATTGTTATTCCTAATATATTAGCAATCCATCTAGATATTTTTCCAGAAGGGTCTAATCTATTTAAGTCAGCCATTATAGGAGTAGCCACAAATACAGAAGAATACGTACCTACCACAACCCCAACAATTAAAGCAAATAATAATCCTCTAAGAGAATCAGCTCCAAAAACAAACATAGAAACTAGTACAACTAGGGTTGTAAAAGAAGTATTTAATGTTCTACTTAATGTACTATTAAGAGCAGAGTTTACAGTTTTCTTAAATTCCCATGTAGAATGTTCATTAAGAAACTCTCTAATTCTATCAAATACAACTACCGTGTCATTAAGAGAATATCCAATTACTGTCAAAATTGCAGCAATAAATGCCTGATCAATTTCCATACTAAATGGCATAAATCTATATGTAATAGAGAAAATACCTAAAACAATTAATACGTCATGAAAAACAGCAGCTACAGCACCTAATGAAAACTGAACCTTCTTAAACCTAAATAAGATATATAAAAACACAACCACTAATGATCCTAGAATTGCCCAAAAAGAAGATTGCTTTATGTCATCAGCTATAGTAGGGCTAACTTTTCCTGACATCATTTTACCTACATTATTTTCTGCATTTAAAAATTGATTATAAGTATAATTTTCTGGTAAAAATGTTTCAAGTGATTCAAATAATTTTTTCTGAACATCTTCATCTGCTTCCGGAGAATTATCATCTACTCTATATTTTGTTGAAATTTTTAGCTGATTTGGAGATCCAATAGTTTTAATTTCAGAACTTCCAAATACTTTATCAGTTGATTGTCTTACTTCCTCTGTATTCATATCTCTGTCAAACCTAACCGTATAGGTTCTACCACCAACAAAATCAATTCCTTGATCTAATCCAGAAGTGAACAAAGAAAATAGCCCTGAAGAAATTATTACAAATGATAGGATATAAGCCATTTTCCTGTATTTAAGAAAATCAATAGACATGTTTTTAAATAACCCATTTGTTAAATAGGTAGAAAAATTAAATTGAGATCCTCTTTTGATATCCCAATTTACTAATAGCCTAGATATAAATATTGCAGTAAATAGAGATGTTATAATACCAATTAAAAGAGTTGTAGCAAAACCTTTTATTGGCCCTGTACCAAAAGTATAAAGAATTAAAGCAGTTAATCCCGTAGTAATATTTGCATCTAAAATTGAAGACAGGGCATTCTTATAACCATCTGAGATAGCAGCTTTTAATTTTTTTCCACTATATAATTCCTCTCTTACTCTTTCGTATATAAGTACATTTGCATCAACTGCGATTCCAATAGTAAGGACAATACCTGCAATTCCTGGAAGAGTAAGCACAGCTCCCAACCCTGATAAAATACCAAATATTAATGTCACATTAAAAACTAAAGCTAGATTTGAATAGATTCCTGCTTTACCATAATAAAATATCATCCAAACTAGGACTAAAATAAGTGCTATAAGAAAAGATGTAGTTCCACTATCAATAGCTTCTTTTCCTAAAGATGGGCCAACCTCATCTGCTTGAATAATATCCGCAGATGCAGGTAATTTTCCAGCTCGAAGTACATTTGCTAAATCAATTGCTTCATTCAAGCTAAAAGAACCTGAAATCTCAGAACTACCACCTGATATAGGGCCAGTTGTAACACCCGGAGCAGAATAAACAATCTCATCTAATACTATTGCGATTTGAGATCCTTGATTAAACGCATCTCCAGTCATTTTCTCCCATATTTTCGCTCCCTTACTATTCATCTGCATACTTACAGTAGGGCTAATTCCATCAATCGAATATGATTGTCTAGCATCAGTTATTACTGAGCCACTTAACTTAGGTTTGTTTTCTCTATTACCTTTTAAAGCATATAATTCTGAATATTCATTTCCTTCATCATCTCCTTGTGAAATTCCCCATAAAAATTTAACATATCTCTGTTCCGTAGAAAGTAAAGATCTCACCTCAGGAAGAGATAAATATTTTGAAATAGAGTCTTTGGCTCTAGAATCAAATGTAGCAATTACAGGTCCTCCAGGATAACCTTGACCTCTAATTAAATCTAAAATAGGATTAACAACAGAATCCACTTGAGTTTCAGAACCTAATAATTCTTCGATTTCACTAGTCTCTTCATCCTGCTGAGAATCCACTAAAGATTCATCAGATGAATCCTTAATATTTTTTACAATTTCATTTGCTTGAACAATAAACTGAAGAAATTCTTCACCTTTAAAAGCATCCCAAAATTCTAGCTGAGCTGTACTCTGTAATAAACTCTTAACTCTCTCAACATCTTTTGCCCCTGGCAATTCAATTAAAATTCTTCCAGAATTCCCAAGTCTTTGAATATTTGGTTGAGTAACACCAAACTTATCAATTCTTTTTCTTAGTACTTCAAATGCAGAAACAATTGATTCATCAATTTTAATTTTTAAAATTGGCTGAACTTCATCATCAGACATATTAAAAGATATTTCTTCACTTAGAGTTCTATTAGCAAAAATATCTGGAGATGCTAGACTAGTATCTCCTTTAATATTATCAAAGGCTATAAAAAAGTCTTCTAAATAAGTATTTTGACTATTTTTTTGGATTTCTTCTGCATCACTTAATGCTCTATTGAATATTGGATCTATACTATTATTAGATAAGCTTTTCAGAATATCCTTAACAGAAATCTGTAAAATAACACTTATTCCTCCTTTTAAGTCAAGACCTAAATTCATTGATTTATCCTTGACTTCATTATATGTATAATCAGCTATTCCAATGTTAAAAGCAGAAATATTTGAGATAGAATCTAAATACTTGATTTTTAAATCATTTCTTTTGGTATCAAAATCTTCCTCGGTATCATCAACAAGATTGATAGCATAATTATCAGCTCTATTCTCGATCTGATTAAACTTAAAAGTAAAAGATAATTGGTATAGACTAACTATACCAAATAAGAATGCAAATAATTTCACCAATCCTTTGTTCTGCATATTTTAATACATTTCAGTTAAAAGTGGAGCAAATATATGATATAACAAATAAAATGCCAACTGATTTAATTCATTTATTATATAGTTCAATAAAGCCAGTGAATAGATTTATAACTAGATATCTAATATATTGTTAGTTTTTCTAACTCCTTCTGCGCTTTCTTTTAAATGCTCCATATCTGATGGATTCAAATCAATTTCAATAATTTCTTCAATACCATTTTTCCCTAATATAACTGGGACACCAATACATAAATCATTAAGACCAAATTCTCCATTAAGAAGAGCTGAACAAGGGAATATTTTTTTCTGATCGCAGATGATTGCTTGTGCTAAAGCACTAACAGCAGCTCCTGGTGCATACCAAGCTGAAGTGCCCAATAATCCAGTTAGTGTAGCACCACCAACCTTTGTATCTTGCTTAACTTGCTTTAATCTTTCATTTGAGAGTAAATCTGAAACTTTTTCATCATTTTTTGTTGCTTTAGAGATCAATGGGACCATACCCTTATCACTGTGTCCTCCTATAACCATACCATCAACATCTTTAATTGGAGAATCTAATGCCTCAGCTAATCTATATTTAAATCTTGCTGAATCTAAAACACCTCCCATACCAATAATTCTATTTTTTGGTAATGTGGTAGTCTTATGAACTAAATAAGTCATAGAGTCCATTGGATTACTAACAACAATAAGTATTGTATCTGGAGAATGCTCTAATAGATTTAAAGAGACTGTTTTTACAATTCCTGCATTTATACCTATTAATTCTTCTCTAGACATTCCTGGCTTTCTTGGAATACCCGATGTTATAACACAAATATCACTATTTGCAGTTTTAGAATAGTCATTAGTTGATCCAATTATCTTAGTATCAAAATTGTTTAAAGAAGCTGTTTGCATTAAATCCATAACTTTTCCTTCTGCAAAACCTTCCTTTATATCCAATAAAACTACTTCTGAAACAAAATCTTTAATTGCTATATATTCAGCACAACTTGCTCCTACTGCACCGGCGCCAACTATTGTTATTTTCATAATAGATTATATAATTTTATGCATCGATATTAGCATAAATAGCATTTTTCTCAATGAATTCCCTTCTAGGAGGTACATCATCTCCCATAAGCATTGAAAAAATCCTATCTGCCTCAATACCATTCTCAATTACTACCTTTCTTAGGGTTCTAAATTCTGGATTCATGGTTGTATCCCAAAGTTGAATAGCATTCATCTCTCCAAGACCTTTATATCTTTGAATCTTTGAACCATCACCATAATCCTTTACCAACTGATCTCTATCTTTATCATTCCAAGCATATTCCTTTTTTGCTCCTTTTCTAACTAAATAAAGTGGTGGAGTCGCTATATATACATGTCCATTTTCAACTAACTCTTTCATATATCTGAAAAAGAATGTTAAAATTAGTGTAGCAATATGACTTCCATCAATATCAGCATCACACATTATAACAACTTTGTGGTATCTAAGTTTTTCAATATTCAGTGCCTTACTATCCTCTTCTGTGCCAATAGTTACACCCAAAGCAGTAAATATATTTCTAATCTCTTCATTTTCAAAAACTTTATGTTGCATGGCTTTTTCCACATTTAGTATTTTACCTCTAAGAGGTAAAATTGCTTGAAAAGCTCTGTCTCTACCCTGCTTTGCAGTTCCTCCCGCTGAATCACCCTCAACAAGAAAAACTTCACATTTAGATGGGTCTTGTTCAGAACAATCTGATAGTTTTCCGGGAAGACCTCCTATACTCAATACAGATTTTCTCTGAACCATTTCTCTGGCTTTTTGAGCTGCATGTCTTGCTTGAGCTGCAAGGATCACTTTCTGAACAATTATTTTAGCATCATCAGGATGTTCTTCAAGATAATCTCTTAACATCTCTGAAACTGCTTGGCTAACACATGATGAAACCTCTTTATTTCCTAATTTGGTTTTTGTTTGCCCTTCAAATTGAGGTTCAGCAACTTTTACAGAAATTATCGCAGTCAGTCCTTCTCTAAAATCATCACCAGAAACTTCAAATTTTAATTTATCAAGCATCCCTGAACCTTCTGAGTATTTCTTCAGGGTATGTGTTAAACCTCTTCTAAAACCACTCAAATGTGTTCCTCCCTCGTGAGTATTTATATTATTAACATATGAATGTAAATTTTCTGCATATGATGTATTGTACATCATAGCAACCTCTACTGGAACACCATTCTTCTCCCCTTCAAAGGCAATAACATCCTTCAATAGTGGTTCTCTACTGCCATCCAAGAATTTAATAAACTCAGGTAATCCCTCTTCAGAAAAGAAAACTTCACTTTGAAATTCGCCTGACTTCTTATCTTTATCTCTTCTGTCAATTAATGTTATAGTAATTCCCTTATTCAAGAAGGATAACTCTCTTGATCTGCTAGCAAGAATATCATAATTATATTCATTTATATCATTGAAAATAGTTCTGTCTGGCTTAAAAGTAACTATAGTTCCTGTTTTATCTGATGTACCAGTCTCCTTAACTGGATATAGCGGAACACCTTTTTCATATTCTTGCTCCCAAACCTTACCATCTCTATGAACACTAGCCTTAAGAGATTCTGAAAGAGCATTTACACAACTTACACCTACCCCATGTAATCCTCCAGAAACTTTATAAGAATCCTTGTCAAATTTTCCACCTGCTCCAATTTTGGTCATAACAACTTCTAAAGCAGAGACTCCCTCCTTTTTATGTATATCCACAGGAATACCTCGACCATCATCCTCCGTAGTAACTGAATTGTCTTCATTAATTGTTATAATAATATTTTTACAATGGCCTGCAAGTGCCTCATCAATTGAATTATCAACAACTTCAACTACTAAATGATGAAGACCTCTAGAACCAACATCACCAATATACATAGAAGGCCTCATTCGTACATGCTCCATGCCTTCCAAGGCCAGTATGCTGTCAGCAGAATATTTTTGTGTACTTTCGCTCATTTTTTAGTTTTAAATATGCTTAAAAACTACTCAAAATAAATAATTGATTTTATTAAGAATATTTCACTAGTACAAATATACAAAAAAACTATGTCTCAACAGATTAAAATATACTCAAAAAAAGAGGTAAGTTATTAACAATTTAGGTGCTTAATTTTTGATTAATTAACCGGCTATTTATAGGCACCTCTGTGGAGCTTTAAAACCGCTCTTGTAGATTGATAGATTTTAAGGAATATTCAAATACTTATGGCTTTGAAGAGATATTTTCCATTTAGGATTTTTCTTTACATAATCTACCATTACAGGCATCATTTTTTCACGATTACCCCACTCTGGTTGAAGAAATAAATGGGCATTTGAGTTTGTTTTTTCAGCTTGTTGTTCCGCAAATTTTAAATCATCAGTATTATAAATAATTACTTTTAGCTCATTTGCTTTTTTATAGATTTCACCCACAGGATTCTTTCTTTTTTTAGGAGATAAGCAAATCCAATCCCAATCACCAGTTAATTCATAAGCACCCGATGTTTCAATATGTATTTTCTTATTGTTATTTCTCAACCCTTTTGTAAGACTAGTCATGTCCCACATAAGCGGCTCACCGCCGGTAATGACAATAGTATCGCTATGTTCTAATGCGTCCTCAATAATTTTTTCTGTAGAAACAAGTGGATACGCTTGAGCATCCCAGCTTTCTTTTACATCGCACCAATGACAGCCAACATCACAGCCTCCAATTCTAATAAAATAAGATGCTTTTCCTTTGTGGAAACCCTCTCCTTGGATAGTATAGAAAGCTTCCATAAGTGGCAGAACCTCTCCTTTATCTAATAACTCTTGAGTGTTTTTATCCATCACTTGCAAATATAAAGATCTTAATTATCTATATTTAACATCGAATAAAATTATTAAGTATAAATGGGGTCTGAAGGAACAAGAATTAATAAATATTTGAGTGAAATAGGCTACTGCTCTAGAAGAGAAGCCGATAAGCTAATTGAACAAGGCAGAGTAATGGTGAATTCAAAAAAAACCGTAATGGGCTACAAAGTTCAAAAGGATGATACTATTCATATTGATGGAGAAAAAATCAAACAAACAAAAAGAAAAAGAATCTTCATTGCTTTTAATAAACCTAAAGGAGTTGTGTGTACGACAAATGCTGGAGTTGAAGAAAACAACATAATTGATTTTATAAATTTTCGGGAGCGAATATTTCCAATAGGAAGACTTGATAAAACAACTACAGGATTAATTTTATTAACCAATGACGGTGGTACCGCTAACAAAATCCTAAAAACTGCTTACAATAACGAAAAAGAGTATCTAGTAAGGGTTAATAGACCTATTTCAGAGGATGTTCTAAAAAAAATGAGTGAAGGAGTGGCAATTGTTGGTAAAAAAACTAGAAAATGTAAAGTGGAAAAATTAAAATCTACAGAATTTAAAATTATTTTAACTCAAGGTTTAAATCGACAAATAAGAAGAATGTGTGAATATTTTGATTTTAGAGTTGTATCCTTGAGAAGGGTTAGAATTATGAATATAAAATTAGATGTTAAAGAAGGAAAATATCGATTGTTAAACGATAAAGAAATTTCTGAACTTACTAATATGTTGAAAAAATAAATGCAAAAATTAACTCCATTTCATCTAGCAATTCCAGTTGAGGTAGATTATCTAAAGATAATGAAAAAAATAAGTCAAATCATTGATATTCAAATTTATAGATTATTTATTTTATAAGCTTGAAACGTGTTTTTTAAAAGCATGGCGATAGTCATAGGACCAACACCGCCAGGAACTGGTGTTATATGACTTGCCTTTTTGGAAACATTTTTATAGTCTACATCACCTACAATTTTGTACCCTTTTTCTGAATCATCTTTAACCCTTGTAATTCCTACATCTACCACTACTACCCCTTCTTTTACCATGTCGGCTTTAACAAAATTCGGAGATCCAAGAGCAGAAATAATTATATCAGCCTTTCTTGTTAATTCCTGAATATTTTTAGTTTTACTATGGGCAAGTGTTACTGTTGAATTTCCAGGATTAGATTTTCTACTCATAAGTATACTTACCGGTCTTCCAACAATATCTGAGCGTCCAATAACAACAGTATTTTTACCTTCCGTCTCTACTTTATATCTTTCTAATAATTCCATAACCCCATAAGGTGTAGCAGAAATAAAAGTGGGCAAATTAAGTGCCATTTTTCCAAAATTAGTGGGATGAAAACCATCTACATCTTTTGCCGGATCAACAGCCATTAATATTTTTTGAAAATCTATATGACTAGGAAGTGGAAGCTGAACTATATATCCATCAATTGCATCGTTGTTATTTAATTCATGGACCTTATTAAGCAGCTCATCTTCAGTTGTAGTCTTCGGAAGTTTTACAAGTGTAGAATCAAATCCTACTTTTTTACATGCTCTAACTTTGCTTCCTACATAAGTCAAACTAGCTCCGTCCTCTCCTACTATAACTGCTGCAAGATGAGGAGCACGAGAACCGCTTGCTACAATTTCTTTCACAGCAACGGCAATTTCATCCTTTATATCATTACTTGTTTTTCTTCCGTCTAAAATGATCATTGTAGTAATTATTTTTTTGCGTTTTGCATCATCTGCATCATTTTTGCACCACCATCACCTTGCATCATTTTCATCATTTTACTCATTTGTGAAAATTGCTTCATAAGCTGATTTACATCATCAAGGCTTGTTCCTGAACCCATACTAATTCGTTTTTTTCTAGAGTGATCTATCAGTGCTGGATTCGAACGCTCTTTTGGAGTCATGGAATGAATAATTGCCTCTATATGTTTAAAAGAATCATCATCAATATCTACGTCTTTCATCATCTTTCCAGCACCTGGAATCATGCCAACCAAATCTTTCATGTCTCCCATCTTTTTAACTTGCTGAATTTGATTTAAGAAATCATCAAATCCAAATTTGTTCTTTGCAATCTTCTTTTGAACCTTTCTAGCTTCCTCCTCATCGAATTGTTGCTGTGCTCTCTCAACAAGTGAGACAACATCTCCCATTCCAAGTATTCTATCGGCCATTCGTGCAGGATGAAATGCATCTAGTGCTTCCATCTTTTCACCTGTTCCAATAAATTTTATAGGTTTATCTACAACACTTTTTATTGATAGGGCTGCACCACCTCTCGAATCACCATCTAGCTTGGTTAAAACTACTCCATCAAAATCCAAAATATCATTAAAAGTTTTTGCACTATTAACTGCATCCTGACCTGTCATTGAATCTACTACAAATAAAACTTCTTGCGGCTTAATAGCTTTTTTAATATTTGAGATCTCTGTCATCATAAATTCATCTATAGCTAGCCTACCTGCAGTATCTACTATAACCAAATTAAATCCTTTTGATTTAGCATGTTTAATACCAGCTTTTGCAATCGATACTGGATCTTTATTTTCCTCTTCGCTATATACCTCAACATCTAAATCTTTTCCAAGTACATGTAATTGTTCAATAGCCGCAGGCCTGTATACATCACAAGCAACCATAAGAGGTTTCATGCTGTTTTTCTTTCTTAAAAAATTAGCAAGTTTAGCTGAAAATGTTGTCTTACCAGATCCTTGCAGTCCTGACATTAATACAATAGAAGGCTTCCCAGTTAAGTCAATTTCAGAAGAATCTCCTCCCATTAGCTGAGTCAATTCATCCTTGACTATTTTAATCATCAGCTGACTAGGCTTTAATGAAGTTAATACATCTTGACCTAAGGCCTTTTGCTTAACTGTTTCCGTAAAATCTTTTGCTGTTTTATAATTTACATCTGCATCTAAAAGAGCACGACGAACTTCTTTAAGAGTTTCGGCAACATTAATCTCTGTAATTCTACCATGGCCTTTTAAAAGTTGAAAGGCTCTATCTAATTTACCACTAAGACTATCAAACATATGATAACTGTTTTATTAAAAGTCAAATTTAAAAAAAGTAGCTGTTCTTTCTAAATATAAACTACATTCTATCAACTACACCAATTCCAAGTAATCCCAAAGCATTTTTAATCGTATATCCAACTGATCTACACAGGTCTACTCTAAAACTTTTCTCGTCTAACAATGCTGATTTTAAAACAGGAACACTTTGATAAAAGGAATTAAATATTTTAACCAAATCATAAAGATAATTTGCTACAATTCCTGGATTATGAATTGAAGCAGCATTTTGGATTATCGAAGGAAAAAACGCTAATTGTTTTATGAGTTCTTTCTCCTTATCTTCCAAAGGTCGTTGATATTTTTCTTTTGAAAACTCAAAATTTATTCCTCTAATTATAGACTGAATCCTTGCATAAGAATATTGAATAAATGAAGCAGTATTACCTTGAAAATCAACAGACTCCTTAGGGTCAAACAAAATTCTCTTTTTTGGATCAACCTTGAGAATAAAATATTTTAAAGCACCTAATCCAATGGTTTCATAAACCTCTTGCTTTTGATTTTCATCATACCCATCTAATTTTCCTAATTGCTTAGAGATATTTTTTGATGTTTCACTCATCTCTTCTAACAAATCATCTGCATCAACGACTACTCCTTCTCTACTTTTCATTTTTCCAGTAGGAAGATCAACCATTCCATAACTTAAATGGAATAAATTTTCTGCCCACGAAAAACCTAATTTTTTTAGTATTAAAAACAAAACCTTAAAATGATAGTCTTGTTCATTTCCAACAGTGTAGACCATAGAATTAATATCTGGATGATCTTTTACTCTCTGCACAGCTGTTCCAATATCTTGAGTCATATAAACAGCTGTCCCATCAGCTCTTAAAACAATTTTTTCATCTAATCCATCACTTGTTAAATCACACCATACAGATCCATCATCTTTTTTGTAAAAGACTCCTTTATCCAGACCTGTCTTTATAAATTCCTTGCCAAGAAGATAGGTCTGACTTTCATAATAATAAGAATCAAAATTAACTCCAAGTCTTTTGTAGGTAACCTCAAATCCGTCATAAACCCATTGATTCATTTTTTTCCAAAGATTCACTACTTCTTTATCCCCAGCTTCCCATTTTAGTAACATATCTTTTGCTTCTTGTAATATTGGGGCTTGTTGTTTTGCGTCATCTTCACTTGTGCCTTGCTTGACTAAATCTTTTATCTGATCCTGGTAGACTTGATCATATTTTACATAATAGTTTCCAACTAATTTATCTCCTTTTAACCCAGATGATTCAGGTGTTTCTCCATTTCCATAAGCAAGCCATGAAACCATGCTCTTACAAATGTGAATACCTCTATCATTAATTATTTGGGTTTTATAAACTTTTTTTCCTGATGCCTTTAGTATTTCTGAAAAACTATATCCTAATAAATTATTTCTAATATGTCCCAAATGCAAAGGCTTATTTGTATTTGGAGAAGAATACTCAACCATAACTGCATTATTAGCAGTTGGAGTAATAAATCCATATTTTTCATTAGATTTTATTGACTCAAAAAAATCTAAATAATATTCATCAGAAATCACAAGATTAAGAAACCCTGAAACAACATTATATTTTACTACATAGTTCTGTTTTTCAAGATAACTTCCAAGCTTTTCTGCAATATCTTTAGGGTTTTGTTTTAAAAGCTTAACAAAAGGGAAAATGACGATAGTTATGTCTCCTTCAAACTCTTTTTTTGTAGGCTGAAATTCAATATTTTTAACTCCAACATTAAAAAGCTTATCAAAAGCATCAATTACATTTTTTGAGAGTATCTTTTGAAGTTGCATATTGAATTATAATGTATAAATATAGTGCTTAATAATATTATTTTGAAATTGGAAGAAAGACTTCAGCTATCATACATCTCACACTGCCTCCTCCACAGCTTTCAATAGTAGGTATTGGACTAGACAAGATTTTACAATGCTCTTGTATTTTATCAACTTGCTCTTTAGCCAATGCTTTATAGGATGATTCACTCATGACAAGTATAGGACCTCCATTAGAATCCTTAAGCTGCAACATATTTCCTGAAAAATTCCCTACTTGATCTTCACTAATTTCAATAATTTCTTTTCCATTTTCAATTAAATGATTTGTTAGATTCTTACGTTGCGCTTCATCATCAATTGAATCTAGGCAAATAATTACAAATGCCTCAGCTACACACATCATAACATTGGTATGATAGATAGGCAATCTTTGACCGTCAACATTTTGGAACGAATTGAAGATTACAGGAGTATACTGAAAATCCTCACAAAATTCAATTAGCAAATCCTCTGAAGATCTTTCCGATATAGTACAATAAGCTTTTCTGTTAGCTCTATCTAAAACCATACTTCCAGTACCTTCTAAAAATAGATTTTCATCCTCTGCAGAAGTGTAATCAACAACGTTTTTGATATTAAATCCCTTGTCTTCAACAAAACTATAAATATCTTCTCTTCTCTCTAATCTTCTGTTAATTGCGAACATAGGATATATAGCTACATCACCATTTGAATGAAATGTAATCCAATTATTTGGGAAAATAGAATCTGGCGTTTCATGTTTTAAATCATCATCAAAAACTAGGACATTAATTCCATTGGATCTTAATTTTTCAATCAATGAATCAAATTCTTTTTGTGCATTTTCATTAACTGACTCTAATGCAAGCCCGCTTTTTTGATAATAATTATTACTAGCCGTTTGATCATTGAAATTAAAATGAGCTGGTCTGATCATCAATATGTTATTTGTTGCCTGTTCCATAATTATTATTCTCTTATTAATGGTAGAGTTGAACATCTTAAAAGACCTCCTTGTTTTGATGCTTCAGAGTATTTTATTTTCTCTACAATAAAATTATTTTCTTCAAGCCAAGAATTTAGTCGGGTGAAAGATCTATCACTTACAACAATATTTTCATCAATAGAAAAAATATTGCAGTGCATATTATACATCTCTTCTTTGCTTATTTCAAATATATTCTCAGCTCCAAATAAATCAACAACCCATTTGTATTGATTTCGATCTAAAAACCCTTCAGGACATGTAATTGCTTTATTCTTCCCAACTGGCTGTAAACAACAATCCAAATGCAGCGCATTGTTTCTCGGATCATCATTAGATTTTAGGAGTTCAAAAGGTATAATTGTTTTTTTTGGAAATAAATTTGCTATAGCATTTACTGCTTGATTATTAGTTCTCGCAGTTATATAGTTTGAATAGTCATTTTCCAAATAGGTTCCTATAAAAATATAATCCTCCAATAACATTACATCTCCTCCCTCTACATGGCACGTTTCAGGCAAATGAATTATATTCTGATTATCAATTTGACTAAAAACATGTTCTATTGCATGAATTTCGTTTTTTCTTTCTTTTACAACATTGGCAAAAACAAATTTATTATCTATTACAAAAGCAATATCTCTAGGAAAAATTTGATTATAATTTTCAATTTTTTCAGGTTTATAAATTACTACATTATATTTGTTTAATACTTCATAAAACCCTTGCATTTCCTGAATTAAATCCTCTTCAACTGGATATGTGTTGTTTAGTACGTGCTCCCTGCTTTTAGGATCATAACAATCTTCTAATTTTGGTGTAGGCCCCAAACTTATAGCTGTACCTAAAACAACTGCTTTTAGTTTTGAAGTCTCATTATTTACATTGAGATTTAACATTCAATAAAGATACAAAGAAAGTGTGATTGAGAAGGATATATTACCTCTTAGAAATTGATTTGAATTTTCTAAGTGTACTGCCAGTATATAATTGTCTAGGGCGTCCAATTGGTTCATTCATTAATCTCATTTCTCTCCATTGAGCAATCCATCCAGGTAATCTTCCCAAAGCAAACATTACAGTATACATATCTGAAGGAATACCCATAGCTCTATATATTACTCCAGAATAAAAATCAACATTCGGATATAATTTTCTTTCAACAAAGTAACTGTCTTTTAAGGCTTGTTTTTCTAATTCTTTTGCAATGTCTAAGACAGGATCGTCAATACCCAGTGTTTCTAAGATACTATGTGCAGCTTCTTTTATTATTTTTGCTCTTGGATCATAATTCTTGTAGACTCTATGTCCAAATCCCATCAGCCTAAATGGATCTTCCTTATCCTTAGCTTTATTAATATACTTTTGGATATCGCCACCATCTTCCTTAATTGCGTTAAACATTTCTAGAACAGCTTGATTAGCACCTCCATGTAAAGGGCCCCAAAGAGCCGAGATTCCTGCAGATATTGAAGCAAATAATCCAGCATGCGCAGATCCTACAATTCTAACAGTTGAGGTAGAGCAATTCTGCTCATGATCAGCATGTAGAATTAGAAGTTTGTTTAACACATTAACTAAAACAGTGTTTTGGGTATAATCTTCGTTTGGTCTTTTAAACATCATTTGTAAAATATTCTCAACATAGCTTAAGTTCTTTGTTTTACTAGAATATTCTAATGGAAATCCATTCTTTTTTCTAAATGTCCAAGCTATAAGAACAGGTATCTTACCCATTACTTTAACAATAGGATTGTACATTTCTTCCTTTCTCCTGGTATAATCCAAGGAAACATCATCAGGATTAAAAGCAGTTAATGCACTTGTTAAACTTGACAAAACGCCCATTGGATGTGCAGCTCCGGGAAATGCATCAACAATTTTCTTTACATCATCATTTACGAAGCTTTGTTCCATTATATCCTTATGAAATTTTTCTAGTTCTTCTTTATTGGGAAGCTCTCCGAAAATTAATAAATATGCAACCTCTAAAAATGAAGCTTTACTAGCTAATTCTTCAATAGAATAACCTCTATATCGTAGAATCCCTTTTTCACCATCTAAATAGGTGATTTTACTCTCACATGAAGCTGTGTTCTTAAAACCTCTATCAAAAGTTGTAATTCCATTAGATTGAACTCTTAGCTTACTTATTTCAATACAAAGCTCACCTTCTGAACCCTTAAGTAAGGGGAGATCATAACTACTACCGCCATTAATATTTAATGTTGCTTTATCTGACACTGTTAAAAAATATTGAAAATTTCACAAGAATTCTGTGCAAATTTACAAAATTTCTCTCGAATATTAAAGGATATTTAAAGTTGATTTTAAGATATTGAGAATTTAAAGGCAGCCATTTGTGGATATACTGCTTTATCAGAGAGTTCTTCTTCTATCCTAAGTAATTGATTATACTTAGACATTCTATCACTTCTAGATGCAGATCCTGTTTTTATTTGACCGGTAGATAGCGCTACTGAAAGATCAGCAATTGTAGTATCTTCAGTTTCACCTGATCTATGAGACATAACTGTAGTATAGCCAGCATCATGTGCCATTGATACAGCATCAATGGTTTCGGAAAGAGTACCAATCTGATTTACTTTAATCAAAATAGAGTTTCCTATAGATTCTTTTATTCCCCTAGATAAACGCTCAATATTAGTAACAAATAAGTCATCACCAACTAATTGTACTTTAGAGCCTATCTTTTCTGTTAAATATTTCCATCCTTCCCAATCATTTTCATCCATTCCATCTTCAATTGAAATAATAGGATATTTATCTATCAAATCTGAAAGATAATCTGCTTGTGCCTTACTATCTCTAACTTCTCCAGCTAAACCTTCAAATTTAGTATAATCATATTTTCCATTTTCATAGAATTCTGAAGCTGCACAATCCAATGCAATCATTATCTCTTTACCAAAACTATATCCAGCATTAGTAACTGCTTTT
>Ga0066860_10000268_pt1 | contig 22414 bp, 19 predicted proteins | sample ETN07SmetaG_FD_65601 | JGI IMG/M metagenome (GOLD analysis project Ga0066860, IMG submission 65601) | Marine microbial and viral communities from oxygen minimum zone, Eastern Pacific Ocean - ETNP2014F14-07SV275 | ecosystem: Environmental > Aquatic > Marine > Oceanic ... | reverse complement strand
TCTTTATTAGATTTTTTAACACCGCAAGTGATACAAGTTGATGAGTTCGACTCGTGCCATTCCAGGGTGGTTCTGGAGCCTCTAGAGCGGGGCTTTGGCCATACGCTAGGGAACGCCTTGAGACGAATTTTGCTTTCCTCTATGCCTGGTTGTGCCATAGAAGAAGTTGAAATTGACGGCGTAGTCCATGAGTACAGTACTATAGAAGGTGTGCGGGAAGATGTAATTGAAATTCTGCTAAATCTCAAGGGCGTCGCCATTGTCCTTAATAATAAAGATGAAGTGGTTTTGAGCCTGAACAAGAAAGGCTCCGGCGTGGTTACTGCCGGCGATATTACCGTCGATCATGACGTGGAGGTCATCAATCCGGATCACGTTATTGCCAATCTGAACAGCAATGGTGAGATTAATATGCATCTCACCGTGCGTAAGGGCAGAGGGTATTCTCCAGCGGACAGTCGAGTGCAAGATGATGATGAAACGCGTTCGGTGGGAAAATTATTGCTGGATGCTTCTTACAGCCCGGTTAGCAGAATATCTTTTTCCGTCGAGAACGCTCGCGTCGAACAGCGAACCGACCTGGACAAACTTATTATAGATTTGGAAACCAACGGCACTATCGAACCGGAAGAAGCGATTCGCCGTGCCGCCACAATTTTACAACATCAGCTGGCAGTATTTGTTGACCTTCAGAGTCAAATTATCGCCGAACCGGAAGAGCGTGAAGACGAGATCGATCCAATCCTGTTACGTCCGGTAGACGATCTGGAGTTAACGGTGCGCTCAGCCAACTGTCTGAAGGCAGAAGATATTTACTACATTGGTGATTTGATTCAGCGCACCGAAGTGGAACTGTTGAAGACTCCGAATCTGGGTAAGAAGTCACTGACTGAAATCAAGGATGTGCTGGCAACGCGAGGTCTGTCTTTGGGACTGCGCTTGGAAAACTGGCCGCCATCCAGTCTTAAATCTGATGACCGGGCAGCATAAGCAGCTTCCGGATTAGCAAAACGAGCAGGTAAAGAGATATGCGCCATCGACACAGCGGCCGCCAATTAAATCGAAATAGTTCACACCGGAAAGCTATGTTTCGGAACATGACTATTTCATTGGTCGAGCATGAGATTATAAAAACCACTTTGATTAAGGCTAAAGAGCTGAGATCGGTAGCAGAGCCTTTGATTACCCTGGCCAAGAAAGACAGCGTGGCGAATCGTCGACTCGCTTTCAATCGCACTCGAAGCAAAGCCACGGTGGGTAAATTGTTTACTGAATTGGGTCCGCGTTACACCGATCGTCCGGGTGGTTACATTCGCATCTTGAAGTGTGGTGAACGTGCCGGAGACAAAGCACCCATGGCCTATGTTGAATTAGTGGATAGACCTCTGACGGAGTTTGCCCCGGAAACAGAAGAGTCTGAAGAACAAATTGAAAAGAATTGAGGCGACTCTGACTAATACAATGATGCTTTAACAATCATCCGTTTAAGAAAGCCGAGCTATGCTCGGCTTTTATGTTTTAGGCTGGCAGGGTCGCGGTATCAATGTAATACGCCGACACGCTATGACAATCTTAAGACAGGACTATTAGTAAGGGACCGACTATGATCGACTCGTTTCATCCCCCCGTTCGCACGCTCATGGGACCTGGTCCCTCCGATGTTAACCCGCGTATTCTTGATGCATTGTCGCGGCCAACGATTGGCCATCTGGATCCAAAATTTGTAGAAATGATGGATGAGGTGAAGAGCCTCCTGCAATTTGCATTCCAGACATCCAACGAACTGACCATACCGGTTTCTGCGCCAGGATCGGCGGGCATGGAAACCGTATTCACCAATCTACTAGAGGCAGGTGATCAGGTTATCGTTTGTCAAAATGGGGTATTCGGTGGCCGTATGAAGGAGAATGTTGAACGCTGCGGAGCCACTGCCATCATGGTGGAAGATGACTGGGGCAAGCCAGTAGATGTGGACAAGGTGGAGCGAGCCTTGACTGAAAATCCCGGGGTGAAGGCACTGGCATTCGTCCATGCCGAAACCTCCACCGGGGCGCGTAGCGATGCGGAAACCCTTTGTGCCCTGGCCCGGAAATACGATTGTCTGTCTATAGTTGATGCAGTAACCTCGCTCGGTGGCATCGAACTTCGCGTCGACGATTGGGGTGTAGATGCCATCTACTCGGGCACACAAAAATGCCTCTCCTGAGTTCCAGGCTTGTCACCCGTCAGCTTTTCAGAGCAGGCAGCAGAAGTCATTCGCAATCGAAAGACCAAGGTACAAAGCTGGTTTCTGGACCTGAAATTGGTGATGGGCTACTGGGGGGGGGGAAGGCTAAAAGATCTTACCATCACACCGCACCGGTGAATTCCCTGCACGCTCTGCATGAAGCGCTAGTTATCTTGCAAGGTGAAGGTCTCGAAGCAGCGTGGCGCAGACATGCACTCAATCACCGGGCATTCGCCGCTGGTGTAGAAGCAATGGGTTTATCCCTCCTCGTCGATGAAGAATTTCGACTACCGCAACTGAATGCCGTTTCATTTCCTGATTCAGTTAATGACTCAGTAGTCCGAGCCACCTTGCTGAACGACTACGATCTGGAGATTGGTGCGGGTCTCGGCTGCCTCGCAGGCAAGGTTTGGCGCATTGGCTTGATGGGTTTCGCCAGCAACAGGAAGAACGTTCTGTTTTGTCTGTCCGCATTAGCCAGCGCTCTGTCCGGGTCTGGATCGCCGGCAGACGCCGACAAGGCAGTAACCGCGGCGCAATCAATCTATAGCGAAAACAAGTACCGCTCTGGTGCAGGCGGTCAGGTTATTTCTGTGCCCTAGGCCCGGAATCCTATGGCTTGAAGCCGGCGCGGCGTCGAATCCTGGCCCTGTGGTGTTGGTAGAAATGGTGAATCGAGATGCCTCGAATAATCGGATTACAACACGGATAGAATAACCTCTCGATTATCCGCTGAATCTCGAGCCTCGGAAATTGTGTCATTTCCCAATACCTTGGTTACTCTCCGCTGCGGGCATCATAGCCAAGAATGTCACCTGGCAAGCCAGGCATCTCGAAATCGGCCGCCGACAACTGCCGCTGTAGTTGCGCCAGGGAATTGCGATCCAGCTCCACAATCGGTGGCCGTACCGTGAACCAGTTAGGATCAGAGTTGTAAAGCGCGCTCGCCGCTTTCAGAGCCGGGATCATGGCGAAGCCCTGGAAGATGTCTCTGATCTTGTCCAGTTGCTGTTGCCTGGATTCCGCATCCGGGCCTTGCCAATTGTCGTACAGGCCTTTGATTGCGGCGGGGTTTACATTGGCAGTAGCGGATATGCAGCCAGCGCCGCCATTCCGCATATTTTGTAGCAGAAAGCTTTCAGATCCACAGAAAACCCGGAAATCAGACCAGCCGCCGGAAAGGAATGCCTGGGTATCGTTCCAGTCACCAGAACTGTCTTTGAGCCCGGCGATGGTGTTGGGATAGGTATGCACCAATTTATCGATGAGCTTAAGGCTCAGTGGCACCTGGGAGAATGGGGGAATATGATAAAGGTAAATCCTCAGCGCAGCACTTCCCACCCGTTCGATGATTTCCGAGTAATAGGCATAAAGCCCTGCGTCAGAAACCCCCTTATAGAAAAATGGCGGTAGCATTAAGGTACCAGCGCAACCCGATTTTACGGCGTGGGCAGTCAGCGTCACGGCGTCACTCAGGGCACAACTGCCGGTGCCCGGCATCAGGAAGGAGGGATCGATCCCCGCGTCCAGCAACTGATCCAGTAGAGAAATTTTTTCTTCCAGCGACAGGGAGTTTGCCTCACTGTTGGTGCCGAACACCGCCAGAGAAACACCCTGCTTCAGCAACCATTTGCAATGGGCGACCAGACGGCTGCCATCTGGACTTAGATCTTTCTTAAATGGGGTAATGACCGGGGCCAAGACCCCACTAAATCTGCTGTTGCTCAATTTACACACCTCATCCGATTATTTCAGCGCCGATCTGCAAATCGCTGTCGGCGTCTCCCTGATTCGGCTATAGTCCCACACTCCGCCCAAGTCAGACAATGCTGCCGGACCTCATTAAATTCCCATGCAATTAATCATTGGCAACAAGAATTACTCTTCCTGGTCTATGCGCCCCTGGCTGCTGTTACGACATTTTAAGCTTGGCTTCAAAGAAATCAGGATTCCCTTGTTTGTCGAAGGCTATCAGGATCGATTGCGGCAATATTCTCCGACTTTGAAAGTGCCGGTTCTCATCGATGAAGGGCAGACCATTTGGGATTCTCTGGCGATTTGTGAATATGTATCTGAAAAATATCTGGATGCTAAGGCGTTGCCAGAGGACGTCGCTGTACGTGCGATTTGCCGGTCTTACTGTATGGAAATGCATTCCGGCTTCAATGCAATTCGATCCGAGATGCCAATGAATTGCCGGGCACTACGACGGCTGCAATTGAGCGCTGAAGCGCTTGTAGAAGTGCGGCGAATCGACATGCTCTGGAGTGATATCCGTCCGCAGTCAGATGCCGGAGATTGTTATTTATTCGGAGATTTTTCCCTGGCCGATTGTATGTACGCTCCGATCGCCATGCGCTTTCATTCCTATGCCGTTGAGCTATCCGCAAGCAGCCATTCCTACGTCGAAATGCTGTTGCGAAACCCGGCGATAAAGCAGTGGCGCCAGGAGGCGGAGCAGGAGCCGGAAATGCTTCCTGACTACGAAGTTGGAAGCGAATTGAGTGGATGATAAGTTATTGAAAAGACTGAAAAACTGACAAAGTTTTGCTGCCCACACCGGGCAAAAAAGTGCACGCTATCAACGATGGCCTTGGTGATTAATCTGCCGAAATCTATGCTCGATTGCTTAACTAAGCCCGGATTCTTCTTTATCAAGGAAGAGGCTGAAGAAAAGCAGGGGCCAGATTCCCACATGTACCATCACGTCGGCGGTATTAAAGACATAGTTCCAGTACGGGATGTGTTGAATGTCGATAAAGTCGATGACGCTGCCGTGAATCAAGCGATCGACAATATTGCTGCTACCTCCCCCTACAATGAAACCGAAACAGACAAATTCATAGCGCTTCACCGAATCGCTGAACCACAGGTAAGCCGTGACAGAAACCATCAGAGCTATACTGACCAGTCCAAATAACCAGCCCTTGCCCTGAAGCATGCCAAACACACCGCCGAAATTGCGGACGTGAGTCAGGTGAATGAGACTGTTGATCTCGATCGTTGAATTGAGTGCGATATTGTAGTCAACCCAGTAGCCAATGACTTGTGATAAGGCGGTAACCAGCAGAGCAATCAGAGCGAATAAACTGATATTTTTAACTTTGTCGCGCAATGGGGATGCTCTGCCGCTGGATAGGAAGTATTGTGAATGCTAAGCATATCATATTCGATAGCGTAGGCCGGGACCCATCAATGGCCGGCCCGTCTGAAAGGCTGAGCATCACTGGATTATTCAGAGGCGCTCTAAAGCAGTGCAAAAAATGCCCTCAGCCTGATTGCATTAGCGCCTACATCACCGGTGCCGACACGGGACACAGACCTGGCATTGACCAGGGTCTGATTGCCTTGGGCTTCGATTATGATGACGATGTCATCCTTAAAGCGAAACCACAGCGTAGTGTCTGTGGCCTCGATTCTGCCAGCTGTTCTTGTAGCCGAGACCAGTTCCCATCCGAGCCGATCAACCGCCGCCAGCGCACGGTCAAATACCTCATCGACCGAGGCAGCATAATATTGGGAAACGAGGTCAGGATAGGCTTCGGCGGTCAGTTGTGACAAGCGCTCCGGGGTCATATTATTGGAGCCACCATAGACTGTTGTATTGGCCGCATCGACCCTGAGTGGTAGCACATCGACGAAATCTGGTGGAGCGTTCAGATCCGTGGAAATATCATGAATGGGGGGGTAGTTGACGCCTTCGGGAGGGCGAAAGCTCTCCGGTATTGAGTAGGCTACAAACGCAGTCAGTGTGCCTATGGCCGCCAATCCACCCAATCTGATCACATTAGCTGTATCGAATAGCTTGGTGGCGATGACGATGGCTATCGTCGTCAGCAGACCGATCCAGGCAACAATATCGCTGTAATTATTCGAGATTCGAAGCAGGTCGAACCCCCTGCGGAAGTCCCAAAGACCCAGCCAGATACCAGCAGCTGCCGCCAGGGTGAATATCCCTACACCAACTCCTGCCAGCAATACCCCGATGGACGCGATGTTTAGGGTAAGTTTAACCTTGTTCGATGCATCGCTGACGATTTCATTATTCATTTTGATTATTCCCCAGGGGCTGTTTGATCGGCATATAGAATTATATGACCGCTGCCGTCTGCATTCAGTTCGACAATGCTATGTGCACAATTGTGCATCTTGGGTGGTGCCCACAGCTCACTCATGGGTCGTTGCTGGAAGTGGCATAAAAGCGACTTGATCAGTGCGCCATGACTGACGATTGCTACCTTGCGCCGGACAAACTGTTTCAGCATTTTGCGTACCGCGCCGACCGCCCGTTCCTGTAGTTGATAAAATGTCTCGGCACCCTCTACATCGAATAGATGTGGCTGTTCCCAGAAATGCTTGAAGGAATCAGGATCGCGGACTGCGATGTCATCATATAAGTGCCCCTCCCAGGGGCCAAGATTTATTTCCCGCAAGCAATCCAGAAATTCTATTTGCGCTTCAAAATCGGCAAAGGCGTGATCTGCAGTCTGTCTTGTGCGCACACTACTGCTGCAATACACCTGGTCAAATTGCAGATGCTGAATGCGTTTACTTAGCTCTTGCGCCTGATGTATGCCCAGTTCGGTCAATTGCGATTCGCTCTGGCCCTGGACCCGGCGTTCTTCATTCCAGTTAGTTTGGCCGTGCCTGAAAAGATGTAGTTGCATTGCCGAAGTTCCCTCTCTATTTACGATCTGCGTTTTAGCGCTGGCTGCGGGTACGATCGACGCTGTCGAGCCAGCCTCGATACTGGGTTTCGCGCCATTGCTCATCCATTTTTGGCCGAAAGCCCCGATCCAATTGCCATTTATCTGCGATTTCTTCCAGCGAACTAAATAGCCCCGCTTGTAATCCGGCAACATAGGCGGCTCCGAGCGCGGTGGTTTCTGCCACCACCGGTCGATTCACTTCACAATCCAGCAGGTCTGCAAGCCTTTGCAGCATGTAGTTATTATTTGCCATGCCGCCGTCGACCCGGAAACTGCTTAGTGTCGCGCCATCCGCTGCTATTGCCATCACCAGGTCTTTGGTCTGGTAGCAGACCGACAACAGTGCGGCAGTCACGATTTCCTTGATGCCGGTGTCGCGGGTCAAGCCATAAATAGCACCCCGCGCGTCGGCATCCCAATAAGGAGCACCGAGCCCGGTAAACGCGGGCACCAGGTACACACTTAAATCATCACCGGTGCCTGCGGCAAGCGCCTCGGACTCAGCGGCATCGGCGATCAATTTCAGTCCGTCCCGTATCCACTGCATGGTGGCGCCGGCCATGAAGATACTACCCTCGATGGCATAACTGGTCTTGCCTCCGAGTCGATAAGCGACGGTACTCAATAGACGGTTTTTGGATGTAATCACTTCATAGCCAGTATTCATTAACAAGAAGCAACCCGTGCCATAGGTGCTTTTTGCCTGTCCGCTGGAAAAGCAGCCTTGGGCAAATGCGGCGGCCTGCTGGTCCCCAATTATTCCGGTTATGGGGATGGCCGCACCGAACAGATCGGCGTCACAATCTCCAAATTCATCTGCACAATCCTTGACTTCTGGCAGCAGGGATTCAGGAATTTCAAACTGTCTCAGTAGTTCTGGGTCCCATTGCTGAGTGTGAATATTGTAAAGCATGGTTCGGGAGGCATTAGTGGCATCGGTAAAATGATTGCGGCCGCCGGTTAAATGCCACAATAGAAAACTGTCGATCGTGCCAAAAGCTAATTCCCCGGCCTCCGCCCTGGCACGAGCGTCCCTTACATTTTCCAGTATCCAGCGAATCTTGGTCGCCGAGAAGTAGGGGTCGATGCGCAGTCCGGTCTTATCCTGGATACGCTTTGCGAGTCCCTGGTTATCGAGGGCTTTGCAATACGCGCTGGTGCGCCGATCCTGCCAGACGATGGCATTGTAGATTGGTTTGCCGCTTACGCGCTCCCACAGCACCGTAGTCTCGCGTTGATTGGTGATGCCGATGCAGCTAATTTCGCCGGCATTCAGTGCAGCTTTTTCCAGTGCGACACGGCAACTCGACAGCGTAGTGTCCCAAATTTGCGTGGCGTCATGTTCGACCCAACCATTAGCAGGGAAATGTTGTTTGAATTCCTGCTGTCCCAGACCCAGTGGTTTGCCATTGGTGTCGAAGACTATGGCTCGACTACTCGAGGTGCCCTGATCGATCGCGAGAATATAGCTACCCATTCAGCTCAATGCTCTGCGCTGACACTGGTTTCTGAGGCTTGTTGGCCGAGCTTGCATGCTGCATCGATTCTCACAAACAGTAATCAGAATAAGGCAGCCATGTTACACTAACTCTCTCTTTTTTTGGCACGCTTGGCCCTCGAAACTTAAAGTACTTAAGTGACTCACTCAGAATCTGTTCACGACCTGCTGGTAATCGGAGGAGGAATTAACGGCGTAGGAATCGCCGCCGACGCAGCCGGACGCGGGCTGGATGTTGTGCTTTGCGAAAAGGGCGATCTGGCCTCCGCTACATCTTCCAGCAGCAGCAAACTCATACATGGAGGGTTGCGTTACCTGGAATATTACGAATTTTCCATGGTACGCAAGGCGCTTCGTGAGCGCGAAGTGCTGACGCGGGCGGCGCTGCATCTTATCAGACCCCTGGCATTTCAAATTCCCCGTTTACCCCATTCCCGCAAGTTCTGGATGCTGCGCGCAGGCTTGTTCCTCTATGACAATCTTAGCAGACGCCAACTTTATAAGGGCTCTCGGAGTGTGAGATATGCTGAAGATGGCCCACTTAACAGTGCCATCAGGCACGGCTTCGAATATTGGGATGGTCAGGTAGACGATTCCCGGCTGGTCATTCTGAATGCCCTGCAGGCTTCAGCGCAGGGGGCAACTATCTTACCCCGAACCGAATGTGTAGAAATTTCCTCAACACCACAAGGTTGGCAGGTAAGGTTGCGTGATCGCTTCAGCGATGGCGAGTCGGTGCAATTCTTTAAGGCCATCGTGAATGCAACTGGGCCCTGGGTAGCTTCGATACTTGAGAATTTGGTAGAGAATTCGAGTCCGCAGCAACTGCGGCTGGTGAAGGGCAGCCACATCGTGGTGCCCCGCCTGCACGATGGTGACCAGGCATTCTTGTTACAGCATGAGGATGGGCGCGTGGTCTTCGTGATTCCCTACCTTCAGCAGTACTCGCTGATAGGGACCACCGAAGAAGAGTTTGCCGGCGATCTCGACGATGTGCAGATATCCACCGAAGAAATCATTTACCTGATTTCCACCGTAAATCTGTATTTCAAGAATTCGATTGCGCGATCCGATATCGTGTACACCTATGCCGGTGTCAGGCCCCTGGTCGATGAAGCAGGTGAGGACGCTACCACCGTGTCCCGTGAGTATCTTCTGGATCTCGACACGTCTGTGCATCCGATCATGTCGGTCTATGGGGGAAAAATAACGACTTACAGGATATTGGCAGAAGAGGTGGTTGATCGACTCGCAAGTTTCTTCCCTGGACTTAAATCGCCATGGACCAGAGCATCAAAGCTGCCGGGTGGAGATTTTGATATGCTTGAGACGCTGGTTAACGACCTCACATCACGCTATGCCTGGCTGGGGCCGGTTCTTATTACGCGCTGGCAACATAGCTATGGCACGCTCAGTTTCGACATCCTGGGAGAAGCAACCGGACTATCAGATCTAGGTGTCAGGTTCGGCGCTAATCTGTATCAGAAAGAAGTAGATTATCTTTGCACCAAGGAATGGGCCCGCTCCGCGGATGATATTCTCTGGCGTCGCTCCAATTTGGGGTTTAGTTTCAGTGCGGAGGAACGCAGTTCCCTCGACAAATATATCAAACAATCCTTTCCCGCTGAGAGTTAATGGTAACCGAATGCTCGAGCTGCAGAACATTTCACGCAAAGTCGGTGATGAAGTTTATGTAGATGATGTCAGCCTGTGTCTGCAACGGGGTGAACTAAATATATTGCTGGGCCCCACTCTGGCTGGGAAAACCTCCCTCATGCGTATAATGGCTGGTCTTGACAAGCCGGATTCCGGTTCATTGCGCTTCGATGGTCGCGACGTGCTTGGTCTGCCGGTGCAGAAACGCAATGTTGCCATGGTCTATCAACAATTCATCAACTACCCCACACTGACAGTCTTTGACAATATCGCGTCGCCGCTGACTGTCAACCGTATATCGAAGTGGGAGATCGCTTCCCGGGTCGCTAAAGTTTCGGATTTGTTGAAACTGGGTGATTTCTTGCAGCGCCGGCCTGACACCCTGTCTGGTGGTCAACAGCAACGAGTTGCCCTGGCGCGGGCGTTAATCAAGGGTGCGGACTTGGTCATTCTGGATGAACCGTTGGCGAATCTGGACTATAAATTGCGGGAAGATCTGCGAGCCGAGCTGCCCGGCTTATTTGCTGAAATGGGAGCAGTACTTGTCTATGCCACCACCGAACCGACTGAGGCGCTGGTGTTGGGTGGCAATACAGCCTGTATGTTTGAGGGCAAGGTGGAACAATTCGGGCCCACCCTGGAGCTTTATCGACAGCCGGCGGGACTTCAAACTGCCAGGATATTTTCTGACCCGCCACTGAACACGCTGCGCCTGCATTACCGCCAAGGTGAGTTGCGTATTCCCGAATCAGAACAACTAATCAAGCTAAGGGCCGAACTCAATGACGGCCAAGACTATACATTAGGGGTCAGACCGCATCATTTATGCCTGGTCAGACGCAGCCCCGAGGATATCGAATTGCGTGGAGAAGTCACAGTAACCGAGATAGGTGGTTCTGAAAGTTTCGTGCATTTTGAATTCCAAAACAGGGCCTGGGTAGCGTTGATACATGGGATTGTGAAATTCGCCAGCTCGGAGGCGGTCAGTTTTTTTGTGCAGCCGCGGCACAGCTTGCTCTTCGATCAGAGCGATAGCCTTATTTCAAATTCCACAGCAATGATAATGGCGCCCTAAACTCCATGGCCACAATCGAATTACAGGCGATTGCACATCGATATGATTCCGGTCATGGCTCTGCGATCGGTGATGCAGTTATCCCTTTCGCGGTGAACGCGCTGGATCAATGCTGGCCGGATGGTGGGGCTTACGCCCTGCTAGGTCCTTCCGGCTGTGGCAAGACTACACTGCTGAATATTATTTCCGGATTGCTACACCCTACGGCTGGCAGCGTACTTTTTGATGGTGTAGATGTGACGGCCCGCAGTCCCGAGCAACGCAACATCGCCCAGGTTTTTCAGTTTCCGGTAGTGTATGAGACCCTGACCGTAGCGGACAATCTTGCGTTTCCGTTGAGGAACCGGGGGCTGCCCACGGCAGATATCGACTCCCGGGTGGCATCCGTGCTCACCATGTTGGGACTGCAGAAGCAGGCGAACCTGAAAGCTCGAGACCTGACCGTAGATGAGAAGCAGAAGATCTCGCTGGGCCGCGGACTGGTGCGCACCGATGTTAAGGCTATTCTGTTCGATGAGCCACTAACCGTTATCGATCCTCATCTGAAGTGGCAATTGCGCACCGAGCTGAAGAAAATCCATCAACAATTTCAACATACGATGATTTATGTGACGCACGACCAGACCGAGGCGCTTACCTTTGCCGATAGGGTAATTGTCATGCATGAGGGCTCGATTGTGCAGGTCGGCACGCCACAGGAGTTGTTCGAAAAGCCTCAGCATACGTTCGTTGGGCGCTTCATTGGATCGCCCGGCATGAATGTCATACCCTGTATCGTCGAAGGTGCGACGGCGATTGTCGGTGAGCACAGAATATCGCTACAAGCTAGCCTTGGCTCTGATTTTGACAACTCCGGGCTGCAAAATACGGAACTGGGTATTCGTCCAGAATACGTGCGACTATGCCAGGAGCAGGGTTTGCCGGCCGTAATCACCGCTATCGAGGATGTAGGCAAGCACGTGGTAGTGCGGGTCAATGTGGCAGGACATGAGCTTAAAGTGATCCAGCGGGAGGGAGAGCCAATCCCCCGGAATCCCAGGGTCTGGTTCGAACCAGGGAAGATGAATCTGTACCAGAATGCCCACCTTGTCGAGGCTGCACAATGAAGACGGTCAATAACAAAGCCTGGCTTATGGTGCTGCCAGTGTTACTGCTGGTAGGGCTCAGTGCAATTATTCCGCTGATGACGGTTGTGAACTATTCGGTACAGGATTCTTTCGGCAATAATGAGTTTTTCTGGGTTGGTACGGAGTGGTTTCAGGAGATACTGCATTCCGAGAGATTTCTCAATGCCCTGCAACGCACACTGCTATTCTCGGCTTTAATCCTCGCCATAGAAATACCCTTAGGCATTGGCATAGCGCTGGCCATGCCAAAGCGTGGTATAGGTGTCTCAATTTGCCTGGTACTGATGGCCTTGCCGCTGCTTATTCCCTGGAACGTGGTTGGCACCATATGGCAGGTGTTTGGGCGAATAGATATCGGGCTGCTGGGCCATGGTTTGGAGAGTCTGGGGCTGGACTATAACTACACGCAAAATACCTTCGATGCCTGGGCCACTATAATCATCATGGATGTTTGGCACTGGACCTCGCTGGTAGTGTTACTGTGCTATTCGGGGTTGGTGGCGATCCCGGAGGTCTATTACCAGGCGGCCAGAATCGATGGGGCATCCCGATGGGCGGTGTTTCGCTACATCCAACTGCCGAAAATAAAACGGGTGCTACTGATCGCGGTGCTATTGCGATTCATGGATTCCTTCATGATCTACACGGAGCCCTTCGTTGTCACCGGTGGCGGGCCGGGCAATGCCACCACCTTTCTCTCCATCGACCTAGTGCAAATGGCAATAGGGCAGTTTGATCTGGGGCCGGCGGCGGCCATGTCGCTGATCTACTTTCTCATAATACTGTTGCTGTGCTGGGTCTTTTACACGCTGATGACTGTTTCCGATCAGGCGGTGAGCGCGACGAAAGGGCGGACTAACTGATGCGGGATAGATCGGATCATCTGAAACTGGCGGTGTTGATACTGTATATCGTGTTTCTGATGCTGCCGATCTATTGGCTGTTGAACATGAGCTTCAAGACTAATCAGGAAATCCTTTCTACCTTTAGTCTATGGCCACAGAATTTTACCTTCGATAACTACTTAACCATCTTTAGCGATCCGTCCTGGTACAACGGCTACATCAACTCCATGATCTATGTGGTCATGAACACGGTAATATCCATCGGCGTTGCCCTGCCCGCTGCCTATGCCTTTTCCCGTTATCATTTTATTGGCGACAAGCATCTGTTCTTCTGGTTGCTTACCAATCGCATGGCACCGCCGGCGGTGTTTGTGTTGCCATTTTTCCAACTGTATTCGGCCTTTGGTTTGATCGATACGCACATCGCCGTAGCCCTGGCCCACTGCCTGTTTAACGTGCCTCTGGCGGTTTGGATTCTGGAAGGATTTATGTCCGGGGTACCGAAGGAGATCGATGAGACAGCGTACATCGATGGTTACTCCTTCCCGAAATTCTTCCTAAAGATTTTCACCCCACTGATCGCTCCAGGCATCGGCGTCGCTGCATTTTTCTGCTTCATGTTCTCCTGGGTTGAATTATTGATCGCTCGGACTCTCACCGTAACTGACGCCAAGCCCATTAGTGCGGTGATGACCCGCACGGTATCGGCATCCGGTCTGGACTGGGGTGTACTGGCCGCGGCGGGTGTGTTGACCATAATTCCCGGCGCCCTGGTTATTTACTTTGTTAGAAACCACATCGCCAAAGGCTTTGCGTTGGGCAGGGTTTGAAGCCTTAAGCTGGCTCTGCAGTTTCTCTTCGTTCTCAGTTTGGGATAGTCTTGGCTTCAGCATCCAGGAAAACCTCAGGAGACCATTTGGATATGCAATTCACCACACGGAAATTCATCAGGCGCAAGCTCATCACGGTTTTGTCCGGCCTGGTCTCCATGATGTTGTTAAGCGATTCTCTCATCGCCCAGAGCGAGGTTTATTCCGCGGCTCGCAGTGGCGGCAACTACATGCACAACTTCTACTTCCCGCCTTCGCCAAGCTCGACGCCCTGGGCACCAGACTGGTCACCGGACGGACAGTGGCTAGCTGTCGCTATGCAGGGCAGTATCTGGAAAGTAAAACCGGCAGATGGCATTGCCCACGAGCTGACTTACAACCAGGCTTATCATTCTTCACCGGATTGGTCGCCGGACGGGCGCTGGATAATTTACACCGCCGATTATGATCATCAGCGCATCCAGCTAGAGATACTCAACACTGAGACCGGCGAGCTTAGTAAACTAACCGATGATCAGGCGATCTATACCGACCCGGTTTTTTCGCCGGATGGTTCCCGGGTAGCGTATGTTTCTACCAACCCCAATGGTTATTTCAATGTCTATGTGCGGGATATCGAGAACGGCCAGTGGCGCGGGGACCCTGTAGCGGTAACCCGGGATAATGACTTTGGTCGCAGTCGGCTCTACTTCGGCAGTTGGGACATGCACATCGCACCGGCCTGGCTGCCTGATGGCAGCGAGTTACTATTGGTATCCAATCGGGATGTGCCGCTGGGTTCGGGTAATGTGCTGAGAGTTCCTGCCATCGAAAATGGCATATTGCAGGCAACAACGGTGTTGGCAGAACAAACCCTTTACCGCACCCGACCCGATGTCTCCATCGACGGTAAGCGCTTCGTCTATACTTCCACCAGCGGTTCCGCTGACCAGTATAACAATCTCTATGTGCAACCGACCGCTGGTGGTGAACCCTACAAGATGACCTTCTTCGAGTTTGATGCCTTTCACCCAAGATGGTCGCCGGATGGCGAATGGATCGCGTTCATCAGCAATGAGACAGGGCTCTCACAGCTAATGCTGCTGGAAACCTATGGCGGCGAGATCAAGTCCGTCGCAATCAAGGAACAACACTATAATCGGCCAATGGGTGCGCTAAAAGTACGGGTGCTGGAAGCATCAAATAGCGCCCTGGCTCATAATCGGATTCACCTCACCGCCGCCGATGGGAAATTTTACACTCCGGTGGATGCCTATGCCCGCGCCGGTACCAGGGGCGATTTGATATTCCACAATGCCGGTGAGTTCGAGCTGATGTTGCCGGTGGGTGAAACCGACCTGACAGTGGTTAAAGGTTTCGAATACTTTCCCCAGGAAGTTACGGTAGATATCCGGGTCGGGGAGGTGGCGCAGCTGACGGTAGAGCTGGAGCAGATGACTGACATGGGCGCCAAAGGCTGGTACAGCGCTTCTACCCATGTCCATGCCAACTATGGAGGCAACCTCCATAACACCCTGGAAAACCTGATGAAGATGTCGCGGGCCGAAGATCAGGACCTGGTACTGGAGCAAGTTGCCAACAAGGACAATCGCATACTGGACTACCATTATTTCGTCCCTGGCGGGGGCGCACATCCGCTCTCAACGGACGATCAGATTGTGGTGGTGGGTCAAGAGTTCAGGCCGCCTTTCTATGGTCACGTCTTCATGTTCGGCATGCGGGATCATCTAATCTCCCCGTTCGTCACCGGCTATGAAGGTACGGCCGTCGAAAGCCTGTATCCCAGCAATACCGACATGTTTATCAAGGCAAAGGCACAGGGAGCCTTTACCGGCTACGTCCACCCTTATCTGGGTGAGGCTGATCCGCTGGAGGAAAATCTTGGTGGTGGCAAAGGTTTTATTGTCGACGCGGCACTGGGGACTACCGATGCGTTGGAATTGTCCGATGCCAGTCGTGCCGGCTTCTTTCCACTGTACGCGGTCTGGAACAATGGCCTGCACGTGGTGGCCACGGGCGGCGAAGACTCTATTAGCTCGCTGCACCGCAGTAAATTAATCGGCTCGGTGCGAACCTATGTCTATACCGGTAACCAGGGATTGGGCATGAAGGCCTGGTTCGATGCACTGAAGCGGGGAAGGGCTTTCGTTAGCTCTGGGCCGTTATTGGAAATGGAAGTGGGCACCGCCTTGCCGGGAGATACCATCGATTTGCCCGCCAGTGGTGGCATCATAACCATTAGTGGTCGCCTGCGTTCAGTTATAGAATTAGATGCGGTGGTATTGGTGTGCAATGGTGAAGTGGTGGAAGAATTTCCCTTGCGTGGCAATCGCAATAGCTTAAATTTATCGGTAGAGCTGGAGATAGAACACAGTGGTTGGTGTCATCTGCGTACGGAAGGTGATCCAGCGCAACGCTTTCCCATGGACGTTGGCTATGTGCAGGCGTTCACTAACCCAATCTGGTTCCAGGTCGGGAATGAGCCGATCCGCAAACCAGACGCGGCGGCCTATGCTCTGCGATGGATCGACAGGCTGGAGGAGTTGGCGGCCGACTGGCCAGGATGGCGATCCGAGCAGGAGAGGGCCCATGTATTCGGGCAGTTTGAACAGGCGCGTCAGGTTTACCGCAGCAATTTATAATGCCTATTCCCTGCATTGAGTATAGCGATATTACGAAGTCTTACGGCGATAAGACAATACTCAATGGCTTGTCACTGAGCATCACGGCCAACATCACCACGGCTATCGTCGGTGCCAGCGGTAGTGGTAAATCCACACTGATTCAGATCGCCAATGGCCTGATTATTCCTGAACGGGGTCAGGTCTCAGTTTTTGGCTCACCCATCACTAACGGGAAAATTACAGACAAGCGCCTGGCAATTGGTTATAGCGTGCAGGGAGCTGGTTTATTTCCGCACATGTCGGTATTCGAAAACATCACACTGATGGCAACGTTGCAGCGATGGTCGGAACAAGATACAAAAATTCGATTTCACACTCTCATGCAATTACTGGAGCTGGATAGGGAGCTGAGTGATCGCTACCCCTTCAGCCTGTCAGGGGGCCAGCAACAACGGGTGAGTCTGTGCCGCGCGATGATGTTAAACCCACCGTTGCTGTTATTGGATGAGCCCTTTTCCGCGCTCGATCCGGTGACTCGGGTCAGCATTCAACAGGAATTCCTCAAATTGCAGCAGGCAGAAACCCGTTCTATGGTGCTGGTTACCCACGACATGTTTGAAGCGATCAAACTGGCACAGGAAATTATCGTGATGCGCGACGGCAGGATCGAGCAGCAGGGTTCGGTGGCAGAGATTCAGAATAACCCGGCCAGCGACTACGTTCAGGCCCTGTTCCATGCCGGAGGCCCCGTAGTATGAAATGGTCCATTGCAAACCCGTTGGTTCTGTCGGTGTTGCGGATATTAATGATGTCACTGTGCCTCATTGCAAATACGGCAATGGCCGGCGATGAACCGCTTTCGATAACGGTAGGCAGCAAGAACTTCAATGAAAATTATCTGCTGGCCGAGGTGATATCGCAATTATTTGAGCACGCCGGTTACGAAGTGGACAGAAAATTTGGCATGACTGGAACCCTGATCATCTATGAAGCATTGCGTACCAAGGAGGTGGATGTCTATGTTGAGTATACCGGCACACTGGGCCAGGTTATCCTTAATTACGACGGTGAGCCCAGTCTCGAAAATCTCAACGCCCGGTTGACAGGCGAGGCCGTGGAAATATTGCCATCGTTTGGTTTCAATAACACCTATGCACTTGCGATAAAACGAGATTATGCAGACCAGCTGGGTATTAGTACTGTTTCGGAATTGGTTACTCAACCCGACATCGAGATGGGCTTCAGCATCGAATTTCTCAATCGAGCAGATGGTTGGCCTGGCCTGGTTAGCGCATACGGTTTCTCGCAGCAGCCAACAGGAATGGATCATGGTCTCGCTTACCAGGCTATCGATGACGGCACCATCGATGTAACCGATGCCTTTTCCACCGACGGCGATCTCGATCGCTACGACCTGCAATTACTGGAAGATGATCTGGAGTTTTTCCCGCACTATTTCGGCGCGCCCTTAATAAACGCCGAATTGCCTGTTGACGCGCGTAATATCATCAATCGGCTCGCCGGTCTAATCGATGATGCCCGCATGCGCGATCTCAATGGTCGAGTGATGCTGGATGGTAAATCTTTCGCCGAAGTCGCGGGGGAGTTTCTGGCGGAAGAGGGTCTGGTGGCACTTAGTGACAATATCAGTGCGACGGCGACCTCAATATGGCCCAGGCTGTGGCGTAACACCCTGGTACACGTTCATTTGACTCTCATAGCACTGCTTTTGGGATGCGCGGTGGGCCTGCCTCTGGGTATTACTATCTACCGCTCCCGCCGCCTGTCCCGCTCCATGCTTTATATCGCGGGCCTTCTGCAAACTGTGCCTTCAATAGCGCTGCTGGCCTTGATGATACCGCTGTTTGGCATCGGTCAGAAGCCGGCGATCATTGCCCTCTTCATGTATTCCTTGCTGCCGATTCTGAGAAGTACCATCACCGCCCTGCTGACTATCGATCCGGTGTTGAAGCGTGTGGCCGAAGCGCTGGGCATGACCCGCATCCAGCAACTCGTGCATGTGCTGGTGCCCCTGGCATTGCCGAATGTTCTAACCGGCGTGAAGACGGCGGCGATCATCTCTATCGGCACTGCTACGCTAGCGGCATTCATCGGCGCGGGTGGGCTGGGAGAGCCTATTGTCACCGGATTGGCTTTAAACGATACCAGCTTGATATTGCAGGGGGCGATACCCGCCGCTGGTTTGGCTATTCTCACCGAATTGCTGTTTGATGTGCTGGAGCGATCTCTCGTTAAACCCCATATGCTGGTGGGACAACTGCCGACTTGAATCGACAGGCCGGGTTGATGTATCGATACCGCGTGTGCGCATGATGATGGACAGGAATGCGGATCTATTGCAGCTACCCACGTAGATCTCTTTCCCAAATATAGCACTGACATTTACATCGGCTGTGCTCGAAATGGGCAGGACCGGTCAGGTATCTTTGCCTGTTGTATTGAAAAATCCTGTAGCGTCTATAGAAAATACTAAGCGCCAGAAATGTGGCTATTAGCAACGCCGGTATAGTCGTTGTGAAAGATAGAATCAGTTGCCAGCTCATCCTTCGATCCTCCTTAGCACTTGATACGACCAACTTTAGAAATTCTTTAGTCGCTGAAGAGGTCGAGTACTGCAGTTGGGTGAAGCTGGTTTTCAAGTAAGTTTCGATCACCGTCCGATAATCTGGAAAATTCCTGCCGAATCCATTGCAGGCATTTGGCTTGATAGCGGAATGGGCTTTGTCGCCAGGGTTTGCCATCTAATTCCATCACCATCTCTTGCTCAGAATTGGCCACTGATTTCGCGTTGGCAAGCAGATAGGGAACGTAAATACGTCCCACTTCCTGTAACAGTGCTAGCAGAGTCTGCGGCAGACTTGCCGGCTTAATCCAGTCATCTTTCAAAGTCTCGTAACCGGAGAGGTCTTCCATCGACTCGGTCCATGCATAAACGCGCGGTGCCTGCTCTATCACTTTTTGTTGCGGCGTTGGGTCGAACAACGCCAGGCAGGTGAGTTGGCCATAGATTGCGAAATCACAGGCTGCGGGTCTGTTTCCGAGCAAGAAAGGGAACTGCTGCAGATGCTTGTCCAATAATGTTAACAAGCGGTCAAAACTTTGCTCTATAGTCTCCCGTGTGAGCTCACTGGACCCAACATAGTGCAATCGGGAGATCTGTAATTCCGATATCTGCCTGGATTTTTGGGCAATCTGCAGTTCATCGGCCGTCGTATTATTCCATCTCGGTAGCATCTGCCCTGCCTTGCTGATGTCTTCAGCATAGCTCCAGCGATAATGGAACATCGGCTTGGTCAGCCATTCGTCGGCGTAGTCCTCCAACAGATAGTCGATGAATGCCAGCGCCGGATGTTCCGGAATCACCGACCTGCCGGCATAGCGGACTTCGAATTCACGAATCAGTGGCGTGGTATCGCACACTGCCCGCTCGGTGCCGGTTTCATCTTTCAGGTAGAACGTTGGCAGTAATGCTACCTTTGGCTGTGGGCGTGATCTGAAGCGGCCGCTGTCCGCAGCCAGTAGATGACGACTGCCCGGCAGCAGATGGTAGGGGATGCGACGATATCTGAGCAGCGCCAGCATCTTCCGGGTGTAGGGCGAACCCGGCACACCCATCAATTCCAGTGCTGTATCTGATTCTGTCATAGTTTTACCGCCTGAAGGGCACGCCTGCAACTTGGCAACTTTATCGCCTCAAGGGCACGCCTGCAACTTGGCAACTAATTATTCTAGTCACATTCATGAATCTGGACAGCCAGCTAAATCCCAGCTCGAGTTGATTCAGAATTCTTATCGTTCTCTATTTAATGCTGGATGCCAGGGAAAGCGGTGGGAGAAGCTGCGCATTGAGACTTCAACAATTTCAAAACGACTAATCGAAGGGCAAACGAAGCACTGGATTGGTTAACATAGTACGGCATTAGTGATATTTCCTGAGCAAGCAGGCTTGGACTTGGAAAGCGATAGCTTCTATTCTTCCTATACCGCGCTACCACGAGTTATCAGCCTGAAGATTCCGGGATTCCTATGACTACTGTCCTGTCAGAGCAAGCCGTCCATGATCGATTCGTCGAAGGCTATCGTCATGCGGAGTCTGAACTGGCCAGGGAAATTGAGCGCTGTGTCTGTGGCTGTGATTACGGCGCATCCAGCTGGACCACCGTCGATGAAATTCAGACAATTATCGAGTTGATGAGCTTGAGCGATAGCAGCCACTTGCTGGAACTCGGCGCAGGTGCTGGCTGGCCCGGGCTATATCTCACCGCGCAAACCGGCTGCAGGGCGATGCTGACTGACCTGCCTTTAGAGGGTCTCCGTATTGGCTTAAAGCGGGCGGTAAAGGATGGCCTCGCGGATCTGGTGTCGATAACCGCCGCTTCGGGTAGTTCCTTGCCATTCGCAAATGCCTGCTTCGATGTGATTTTTCATTCAGATGTACTTTGCTGCCTTGCCGACAAAGAGATGGTTCTGTTGGAGTGCAGACGCAGTGTCAGTGCCGATGGCTGTATGGTATTTCCGGTGATCTTTCCTGTGGAAAATCTTTCGAAAGCAGAGCAGCAACTGGTACTCGCCGCAGGCCCTCCTTTTGCCGAGATCAAGCAGCCCTATCCACAGTTGCTGGCGCAGACAGGCTGGAAACTGACAGACCAGATCGATCTAAGCGAAGAATTTGCTATCTCCATGGCGCTGATGAATGAAAAGCTGCAGCAGTACAGCGATGAGCTGGATAGTTTGAAGGGTGAGAACTTTGCCGCCGATGAACGAGTTCGCCGGGTCAATGGCAGCAAAGCCTGTGCTCAGGGCTTGCTGCGCAGGGAACTGTACCGGGCGGTTCCTGTTTAGAATTACGGGGGCAGGTGTGGCAATGCATAAACGGCATCAGGCTGTGCTCGGTGCAACAAGAAAGACCTGACCCCAAGGTTTTCCCTAGTCGGTCAACTGCCTGCTTGAATCGATTTTCCGGCTTAATAACCCGATTCCCAGTGCCGCCATCGTGATTGATACGAATGCATTGAGGTAGTTAAAAAAAGCAAAAGGAACATAATCCAATACCGGAACGCCCAGGGTTGCTGCGTAAAAAGCCCCGGTGGTGGTCCAGGGAATCAGTCCGGTGGTCAGGGTAGAACCCTCCTCAACGGAGCGGGACAGCAGCGCCTTGTCCATGCCCTGATCTTCATATTTGCAGCGGAACAGCTGACAAGTGAGGATAATGGAAATATAGGCCTCGCCCATCGCCAGGTTGCCCACAAAACCGGAGCAGATGGTGGTTGCGATCAAGGTTGCGACGCGCTGTACGCGGGAGATAATGCCCGCCAGCAGTACAGATAGAAACCCGGCCCCGTGTAATATGCCCCCCAGCGCGAGCGCCATCAGCGCCAGCATCAAGGTCCAGCTCATGCTACTGATCCCGCCCCGGCCTAATAAATCATTCAGACTATCGATGCCAGTGCTGCCGGGCGTATTTTCCCACAGAGCATTAAGGACGGCGACAGGGCTCTGACCCTGGTAGGCTAGGGCGATGATCACTGCAGCGAGCACGCTAAGCGACATCGTTATCTCGGCGGGCACGCGCCTGATACTGAGTATGGCCAGCAGAAAAATTGGGATTAAGCTAATAAGCGGATACAGGAGATAGGTATCACTTAATGCCTGTCGGATAGTCCCGATCTCTTCGCCGCCAAAATCACCATCTGCATAACCCAGTCCAATTAATGTGAAGATAATTAATGCCAGCAGAAAAGATGGCGCAGTAGTAAATAACATCGAATAGATGTGTCGATACAGATCGGTCTCGGCGCTCAT
>Ga0066860_10000265_pt1 | contig 22490 bp, 16 predicted proteins | sample ETN07SmetaG_FD_65601 | JGI IMG/M metagenome (GOLD analysis project Ga0066860, IMG submission 65601) | Marine microbial and viral communities from oxygen minimum zone, Eastern Pacific Ocean - ETNP2014F14-07SV275 | ecosystem: Environmental > Aquatic > Marine > Oceanic ... | reverse complement strand
CGACATGTGTCAATTAAGTACAGATTTGTGTCGGTCAATCACCTTTCCCCCTTGCTTTATTTCAGACAAATTACACACCATCAGCCGCAAGGCACCCTTGAACAACGAGGGCCTGCTACCTTTAATCCCCGGATAGCAAGCCGACTCAAACGATAACAACAGGTGTGACTATGTCTCAGACAAACGAATATTTTGACCTTCTTATCATCGGCGCAGGCCTGTCAGGCATTGGTGCTGGCTGCCACATGAAAAAAGAATGCCCGGGCAAAAGCTTCGCCATTCTGGAAGGCCGTCAGGCTATTGGTGGCACCTGGGACCTGTTCCGCTACCCTGGCATCCGCTCGGACTCTGACATGTACACTCTGGGTTACGAATTCAAACCTTGGGTAAACAAGAAAGGCATCGCTGACGGTGACGACATCCGTAACTACATCCGCGAAGCTGCTCAGGAAAACAAAGTCGAAGAGCACATCCGTTTTGGTCACAAAGTGCTCGGAGCAGACTACTCAAGCAGTGAATCTCTGTGGACAGTGACCGTCGAAGTTGATGGTGAGACACGTACTTATCGCTCTCAATTCCTGCTGAGCTGTACTGGCTACTACAACTACAACGAAGGTTTCACCCCTGACTTCGAAGGCCGTGATGACTTCAAGGGTCAGATACTGCACCCGCAATTCTGGCCTGAAGATCTGGATTACGAAAACAAGAACGTACTCGTAATCGGCTCTGGTGCCACCGCTGTCACCCTGGTGCCAGCAATGACGGACAAAGCTAAGAGCGTCACCATGCTGCAGCGCTCACCATCTTACGTGATCTCTGTGCCGCAGATGGACCCTATGATCAACTTCATGCGTAAAATTATGCCTGAAAAGTGGGTCTACAAAATCACGCGTGGCCGCAATGTGACAATCACTCTGGCGATCTACAATTTCTGTAAGAAATTCCCGGGTCTGGCCCGTAAGCTTCTGCAGAAGCAGGTGTCCAGCCAACTGCCTAAAGACTTCGATATGTCGCACTTCACGCCTAAGTACAACCCTTGGGATGAGCGTCTGTGTGCTGTGCCAAATGGCGATATGTTCAAAGCAATCAAAGCAGGTAAAGCCCACGTGGTTACCGATCATATCGATCGCTTTGTTGAAAACGGTATTCTCCTGAAATCAGGTAAAGTGCAGGAAGCAGACATCATTGTTACCGCGACTGGCCTGAAGATTCAGTTGCTCGGCAGCATGAACCTGACAATGGATGGTCAGGAAATACCAATGCCAGAAAAAATGAGCTACCGCGGCGTGATGTTCGAAGACATCCCGAACTTCGGTATGATTTTCGGTTACACCAACGCATCATGGACACTGAAAGCGGACATGCTGTCTAAATGGTTCTGCGGTCTGATGAAGCACATGGACCACATCGGTGCTCGTGAAGCTAAGCCAGTTAACCATCACGGTAAAATGGAAACCCGCCCATTTGTTGATATGCAGTCTGGTTACATCGCGCGCATGGCTCACACTCTGCCGCGCCAGGGTATGGAGAAACCATGGAAGCTGTACCAGAACTACTTCGCTGATATGGCCGCTCTTAAAACGGCTGACTACGATGAAGAAACCATCGAATACGGCAACAAAGTTGTGACCACCGAGCCACGTCCCGCCTGACAGCTCAACGTTGGTCATTGAGAAAGCCCGGTTAATGCCGGGCTTTTTTGTGCCTTACTGCTTAAGCCGTGCGGCGATATCCTGAATATCCTGAGCCAAGCGAAGAATGTCCTGCTTCGTCAGTGAATGGCGGTTTTCATAAGAAATATATCGCCCAGGGGATTCCGACAAAGAATGAGCAATAGCATTGAGACGATCACGGCTGAGAGGGTGGGTGGTCACACGGTCGGAAGTCACAAGTGAGGTCGCCAGAAACCATACGACCATGCCGTAGGGAGGCGTCTTCATTCTGGCCATTACTTCGAGAGCGAAGTCGTCGGCCTGCTGCTCCTGCTTTCGGGCCGCTGCATATGAGATATCATGATATGCGCCATGCTTGAAATGCCAGTGAGCTAACTCGTGCAATAGCAGAAAAGCTAACCCTGATTTCAAAATTTTCTGAGAGACATCGTCCACATATTGACTCTGCTCCCAGGCTTTTTCTGGGACATTCAGCGCGGCTAAAGGCGGTAGAAATGGCAGGCCTTTTCTATGCAGATTAACCACATATTCTGCAATGCTTGTTGGATCCTGGCCTGTGTGCTCATACCAGGCAAAGGACAACGCAAGGTCATCGAAAAACTTGATTGCCTGAGCGGGAAACGCCATTTGCCCACTGTTCAGATCAATCGCAAAACCAAAAACATCTACGCTATCCTTGTTGTCAGGAAGGGGAAAGGTCAGAGATACCTTATTCAGCGACTTAAGCTCTTCAGGCGTCAGATAAGCCCGTATGTCGTCAAATAAAACCGCTTCAATATTTACACCATAAACCTCTCTTACCCGCTCCAGTTCAACACGGGGATAGAGCCCGGCTTCTGCCGCCGCTGAGCAAAGCATCAACAGGAGTAAAACAAACCTTCGCTCAAAGCTCACAGTCCATCGACACATAATTCAGTACCTCTTTGAGTTCAGGATCGCTGATCGGTACTTCAATCTCCGTTAGTTGTTCAGGGGCGCCCCACGTTTCACTATGCCAGACGTCGAGCAGATATAATTTCTTAGCATGATAAATAAGGTTCTCGCGACGCAAAGTCATTTGACCCTGTTCTCCCAGCCAGTGAGCCAGACAATTAAGATCTCCGACCGCCTCAAGTGCTGCGTACCTTGTCTGCTCACTCACCTCTGTGGTGTTCTGATCGCTTTCAGGGTCGATAGGTATTGCGCCCACAAAGTGCCTGGCCTCACTGCGGGATGCATCGGCCAGTGAAGTATCAGCAGACACTTGCCCACCGGAGCGGGTCTCTATTCCCTGATGTAGATTGGTAATCAGAATGAACGCACCGAATACGAGAAAAAAGACACCGGGGCCAACGCGGGATAGCACGACTTTCATTCCGGGTAATTCAATTTCACCCTTCTGATCAGTCTGATGCGGTAAATGAAAGAAGAGCTTATATCCGAGATAGATCGACATGCCGCCAAAGCCAACTACGAGCAGTCGCTCAAGCATTCGCAGTCCAATAATAATGAGATCTTCCATGAAGTTACCCAGGCTTTAAAAGCCATGAGTTTACATTTATTGGGGGATAGTAAAGAAGCCCACTCAGAACAAGTGGGCCCGAATCGGCCTACAGAGACGTCAGTTAACTTTAAACTGGCCGACTTTGTTTCCCAGAGATTCAGCAATTGAGCGCGTCTTGGCGACGGCCTGAACCGTGCCTTCGGCGTTGCGCGACGTCTCCTCACCGGTACTACGAATCTCACTCAGGTTAGTACGCAAGCGCGTGGCCGCCTCACGTTGCTGACCCGCCGTGCCGGCGATACGGTCAGTGCGCTGCTGAATATCGCCCATGCTCTGCTGAATTTCGGCCAGAGTATCACTGACCTGAACTGAATTCTTCACGGTGGCGTCCACCATGTCGCGGTTGACGCGCATGGTATCGACTGCTTTGACAATGTTTTCCTGAACATCGCTGATCAGGGTTTCAATCTCCTGAGCGGACCCCTGAGTTCGACTCGCCAGTGTGCGTACTTCATCGGCAACAACGGCAAACCCACGCCCTTGCTCACCTGCCCTTGCGGCTTCGATAGCGGCGTTCAAAGCCAACAGATTGGTTTGCTCGGCAATGCCTTTAATGGTTTCAAGAATAGAGCTGATGCTGGTCGAGTTTTCCGCCAGGCGATTTACCGCCGCCATGGAGTTTTCCATTTCATCAGACAGGCGACCAACCTCACCCATAACGCGCGTAACTACCTTACCTGCCTCATCCGATTTACCCTGTCCGGAACGCGCAGCCTCTTCCGCTTCTTCTGCAAGACGGCTGACATCTGCCGCACTCTCTGCGACTTCTTCAATTGTGGTACTGACTTCGTTCGTCTGGGCCAGCTGAACAGTGACAGCTTCGCGACTGCGATCTGCGATAGATTCAACCTCAGATACATTAACTCCTACCTCTGACGCCGAGTCTTTTACCGCTGTCAGGGTCTGGCGAATATTGTCGATCATCTGATTAAAGGCATCACGTAACTGCCCCATCTCATCACTGCCCACGACTTCAATCTGACGGGTAAAGTCGCCTTCTGCGACCACGCCAGCCGTTCTGGTGAAGCTTTTGATGGTCGCCCGGACTGACATAAAGAACGATAGATAGAGATAAACGATAATAGAGAGGGTTATGAGCAGCACCGCAACCAGCGTGGTAACCCGCGTGGTCTGTCCTGCCAGGCGCTCTTCGAGGCGGGTTTGCAACAACGGAAAGGCATTGCCGCGAAGATTGTCGAATACGGAAGACGCCTCGAGATAATAGTTATGGAAATCCTGCCACGATCGTTCAATGGAGGCAGCCATAATCACTTCTTCATCCAACGTCATTCGTAAATCGTTCATAAACTTGAGGACATTACTTGCATTGTCGGCAAGCGCCGCATCACCGGTCACTTCAGCGTTCGCCATCACCAGTTCTGTGCCCTGCTCTGCGGCCAGAATTTCATCATAAATAAGATTCATCAAATCATAGGTCGATGATTGAAGGTACTGCTCAGCAAAGGCATATATTCCAGCAGAATGTCCGAGACCAGCTGCCCGTTCTATCTGTGGCAAATCAATCAGAAGTGTCGATGTCAGGCGTTGAATAGCATCGTCAGAATCGAGTGTCAGACCGGATGTCTGCGCGTACTGACGCGCTGTCAGATATATTTCGTCGATATTGGTCTGGAAATAATTGAACTGATCAAGAAATGCGGGCTGACGCTGTTCACCCTCAATGCTGAAGCGCCCAAGGTATTGAGAGCGCCATTCTTCGATCGTGGTGATCAGATTGTTATCTTCAAGCTTTTCAATCAGGGTATTTGTTTTCTGCGGGAGGGATGCGATCAGACGTGTTGCTTCCTCTTTCAACGCTTCATCATTCTGAATTACGGCTGCTGAAGAGACATCCCGAACGTTTTCAAGATCTTTCGCGAATACCAACAAGAGTTCCACCGAGCGGACCGCTGTAATTTCCCGCTCAGTTTTTTTCATAGAATCAAAGGCGGCCAGAAAGACCTGACCGCTGAGAATCACGAGAGGCACCAGAAACAGGAAACTGATGAGGCTGAACTTAGAGGCGTAACTTAAACGCCCCATGAATTTGATACCCGGAAGCATCAGTGACCTGAACATATGTACGATCTCCGCTAAATCATTACATCAAGAGCTGCCGCATATCCTCCAGATAACTCACGAGTTTCTGACTGAAGCGTGCTGCTTCTGCCCCGTCGATCACACGGTGATCATACGAAAGCGACAACGGCAACATCAAGCGAGGTATAAATTCAGACCTATTCCATACTGGTTTCATTTCAGACCGTGACAGGCCCAGAATGGCGACCTCTGGCGGATTAACGATTGGGGTAAATGCAGTACCACCTATTCCGCCCAGGCTGGATAGACTGAAGCAACCTCCCTGCATGTCCTTTAAGGATAGTTTACCTTCACGGGCCAAGTTGGCCTTATCGCTCAGTTCTTGTGTAATTTCTGTAACTGATTTCTGATCGACATCACGAATCACAGGCACCAGCAATCCTTTCGGTGTATCTACTGCCACACCAATATGGATATACCCCTTCATGATGAGAGATTCACCGTCCGGTGCCAGCGACGCATTGAAGGTAGGAAACTCCTTCAATAGTTTCGCGATGGCTTTGAGAACAAACGGCACAATAGAGTAGCGCACATCGCTGTTGGCGTTCTGTTCCTTACGGAAAGCTTCCAGACCCGTGATGTCAGCGTGATCAAACTGAGTGACCTGAGGGACATTCAGCCAGGCTGTCGTCATCGAACGCGCAGTCGCACGCTTAATGTTGTTCAGAGCCTCCTTAGTCACAGGACCAAACTGTGAAAAATCGACTTCTGGAACCGCCGGAATTCCCGAGCCTCCGGTTGCCGCCGGACCATTCACACGCTCTTTCACAAAGGCCTGAACGTCTTCCTTCAGGACACGACCTTTCGGCCCAGAGCCTGCAACTAACGCGAGATCGACACCAAACTCCCGCGCAATCTTACGCACCGCTGGGCCAGCATGAATCTGTTTCGAAGGAGATGACGCAACGGCGGATGAGGCTGGCGCAGCCTGGCTCTTGGCAGACGTGGCCTCAGAAGCCGATGGTGCAGCCGCCGAATCAGGCTTATTAGCACTGTTACTACTTTCAGCACTTGCTGGAGTAGCCTTGCTGTCTTGTTTGGGAGCAGCAGAGGCAGCGGTTTTTATCACCACCATAGGGTCGCCTTCGCTGACTTTATCCCCCATCTTAACCAGTATCTCTTCGACTTTACCGGCAACGCCAGCGGGGATTTCCATGCTGGCCTTATCTGTTTCGAGCGTGATCACCGACTGCTCTTCATCGACCTCTTCGCCGACACGAACCGACACCTCGATGACCTCGACGTCTTTCGAACCGCCCAGATCAGGCACAGGTATGGTCTTACTCTCACTACCATTGGCAGGAGCACTATTCTGCGCCGGCTCATCAGTATCACCAGCCTCCGGAGCAGCGTCGTCGCCAGGCGCTTCACTGTCTTCGTTCACACTGTCAGAACTGGTATTGCTATCTTCACTCGTGCTCGCAGCCTTCAGCTCAATAAAGTCATCGCCCTGGCTGACTTTATCGCCAACCTTTACAAGCACACCGGTGACGGTACCTTCATCTTCAGCCGGAATTTCCATCGTGGCTTTGTCTGTCTCAAGAACAATCAGAGCCTGCTCTTTCTCGACGCTGTCTCCCTCACTGACCAGCACCTCGATGACTTCGACGTTACTGGAACCACCCAGGTCAGGAATTTTCAATGTTGTCATCGGTTCCTTCCTCAGCTGTACAGCGGATCTGGTTTAGACGCATCAATAGAAAGCTGTTCTCTCCAGCTTTCTAACTCATCGGCAGACAGTGTGCCTTCTTTCATCAACTCATAACCTGCGGCCCAGGCGACATGCTGCCAGTCAACTTCGAAGAATCGACGCAAGGCATCACGCGTATCACTGCGGCCAAAGCCGTCCGTACCTAACACCTGATAGGCCCGACCTTGCGGAATGTAAGGACGAATTTGATCTGAATACGCCTTCATGTGGTCCGTCGCAGAAATCAGCGGCCCCTCACTTTGTTTAAGCTGAGCCGTCACATACGGTTCCGGAGTACGCTGACCCGCCGACAGCAGCGCTTCGCGCTCACAGGCCATACCATCACGTCGCAGCTCGTTGAATGAAGTCACAGACCAGACGCTGGCCGCGATGCCTTTCTCGTTCAGCCACTCAGCGGCTTTTTCGACCTGACGCAGAATTGATCCCGACCCCATCAATTGCACTGGCTTGTCTGTTCCTGCGGATTCGCGCAGGCGGTAAATCCCCCGACGTATACCTTCTTCAACGCCTTCAGGCATTGCAGGGTGTGGATAGTTCTCGTTCAGAGAAGTGATGTAGTAGAAGACTTTTTCTTTCTTCTCGTACATGCGTTTCAGGCCGTCCTGAACAATCACAGCCATCTCATAGGCATAGGTAGGGTCGTACGAAATGCAGTTTGGAATGGTCGATGCCAGCAGGTGGCTATGACCATCCTGATGTTGCAGACCTTCACCGTTCAGCGTTGTCCGGCCAGAGGTTGCGCCGATCAGGAAACCCTGACACTGCATATCCCCCGCCGCCCAGGCAAAGTCACCAATGCGCTGGAAGCCAAACATTGAGTAATAGATGTAGAACGGAATCATGGCGAGGCCGTTGGTGCTGTATGAGCTGCCCGCAGCCATCCAGGCCGAGAAAGCACCCGCTTCATTGATGCCTTCTTCGAGGATACGGCCCTTTTTGTCTTCGCGATAATACATGACCTGTCCCTGATCGACCGGCTCATAGAGCTGACCTTCAGAGGAGTAAATACCCATCTGGCGGAACATACCTTCCATACCAAAGGTGCGCGCCTCATCCGGAACAATAGGGACAACTCGTTCGCCCATGTTCTTATCTTTCACTACCTGAGACAGGATGCGAACAAAAGCCATCGTCGTCGATATTTCCCGCTCACCCGTGCCGTCAAGTTGTGCCTGAAAGAAAGAAAGTTCTGGCGCCGTCAGGCCTTGCCAGTTTTCTGTACGTACCGGCAGGCTGCCGCCCAGTTTCTCACGCTGCTTACGCATGTAGGTCATTTCAGGGCTGTCCGCAGGCGGACGATAGAACGGCAGGTGCTCAAGGTCTTCATCACGAATCGGAATACCGAAACGGTCACGGAACGCCTTCAGGCTATCGATATCCAGTTTCTTAACCTGGTGCGCCTGATTCTGCCCTTCAGCCTCTCCGCCCATACCGTAACCTTTAACGGTGTGCGCAAGAATCACGGTCGGCTGACCTTTGTGATTCACCGCTTCGTTATAAGCTGCAAACACTTTGTACGGGTCATGGCCACCACGATTGAGTTTAAAGATGTCTTCGTCGCTAAGGTCTTTAATCAGGTCTTTCAGCTCAGGATACTTTTCGAAGAAATGCTCACGCGTGTACTTACCGCCCTTGGCTTTGTAATTCTGGTATTCACCATCAACGGTTTCATCCATACGCTTCTGCAGCAGGCCTTTGCGATCTTTTGCCAGTAGTGGGTCCCAATGACGTCCCCAGACCACCTTGATGACGTTCCAGCCCGCGCCACGGAACTGACTCTCCAGTTCCTGAATGATTTTCCCGTTACCCCTGACCGGCCCGTCGAGGCGCTGCAGATTGCAATTAATAACGAAGATCAGGTTTTCAAGCTTTTCGCGCCCAGCAAGACCGATAGCCCCCAGAGTCTCCGGCTCATCACATTCACCATCACCAAGAAATGCCCAGACCTTACGCCCCTTCCGAGGTACCAGGCCGCGTGCAGAAAGATAACGCATGAAGTGAGCCTGATAGATCGCCTGTAACGGGCCTAAACCCATCGAAACTGTTGGGAACTGCCAATAGTCGGGCATCAGTTTAGGGTGTGGATAAGATGAAAGACCCGGCGCCAGCGCTTCCTGCCGGAAACGTTCCAGGTCTTTCTCTTCAAAGCGGCCTTCCAGGTAACTACGGGCATAAATACCCGGAGCGACATGCCCCTGATAATAAATCAGATCGCCGAGTGGAGACTGTTCGCTGTCGGCATTAGGCGCGCGGAAAAAGTGGTTAAAGCCAACATCATAAAGCGTTGCGCTGGAGGCAAAACTGGAAATATGTCCGCCCAGGTCACCCGCGCCTTCTTTGTTCGCACGCAATACCATCGCCAGCGCATTCCAGCGAACCAATGAACGGATACGTCGCTCCATAAAGAGATCGCCAGGCATGGGCGCTTCTTTCTCAGGAGGGATCGTGTTGCGATAAGGGGTATTCAGGGCGTACGGGAGAGGCATACCATCACGGGTGGCCCTCTCGGCAATTCGCTCAATCAGAAAATGGGCTCTGTCTAACCCTTCTGCGCGAATAACGGAGTGGATTGCATCCACCCATTCTTTAGTTTCCTGCGGATCTGCATCGTTCGTGTAGACCTGATCATCCATTAGGTAGGCTCCTGACCTTGGGCATGTGCTGCATTCAGTATAGATAAAGTCTGGAAAAACACTCAGCCGGGGACGCAAACAATTTCGAGGCTGGTCGCAAAACTCTGTCTCAACCATTCACAGTTGCGGTTCCCGTCACAAAAGTGACTATTTTGTCATTTAAGACTTTTCACCTGATGGTGGGACATCGATATGTCCGTTGGGTTTCATCAGGTTTCTCTGTCTCGTTTTGTCCAGATTGATCATTCCACCTTTTCCAGTGTCCCGTGACGACACGCCATCATGCCAATTTCCGCACAATACCTATGGTTAATTGCATTGAATTAGTCCAAACAGTTCTAAGACAGCCTACGTCAAGATAAGCAAACCCTCGCTATTTAAAGCTGGCGCTGATCTTTTCTTTAACGGTACCGAGCGCGTTGGTGCTGGTTGTGCTTCGTGCCACAGTGGCGACTTTTTCACTGACGAAGGTTTCCATAACATCGCGATGCCGCAAATCGGTGAAGGCAAAGCTAACGGCGACAACGGTCATGAAGACTTTGGCCGAATGCGCGAAACAGGTATAGAGGGCGATAAGTTTGCCTTCCGTACACCGTCATTGCTGAACGTCGAACACACAGGACCTTTCGGTCACGCCGGTGCGTACGACTCCCTTGAAGCGGTCATTCGTCACCACCTGAACCCGACTCAAGCGATTGATGACTACTTCGCTGCGGGTGGTGAATGCTCGGCTCTGGCGCAAAATGAGAGTAACGCGACCTGTGAGGACTACAGCGGTGGTTACGCGGAAGAGAATACCCGCAAGGTGCTCGCAGCACTCGAAGCGGATCAGGCCGAAGGAACGTCTCTGCTGACGAATACCGAGCTCAGCGATCGACAAGTCGGGTACCTGGTGTCCTTTCTTGAAGCGCTGACGGACCCATGCCTGGAAGACAGTGCGTGTCTGAGCCAGTGGATACCGCAAGACCTGGATGAGGAAGACGGCAATCGACTGGAAATCATTGATCAGTTTGAATCCCAACTGCTGGCCAACTAACCTCAGAGCCTCAACTCAATAGTCGCAAGGCCAGAACGTACAACCTACGTTCTGGCCTTTTTTCATTCGAACAGTCGACGTTAGTCAAATAGATCAATTAACGATTAAAATCCTGCTCGTTATTGATCGTTGTTATAGTATTTCTGTAAGAATAAGCCTCTGTTTACAGCCTGTAACAGCAGAGCGTGGCACCTCGAAACAATACTTAATCATTCTGTTGAATTTATGTAGCCAGCCCCCTCAATTACACAGCACATCACCTCTCCAGTTTTTTGACAAAGCCCCCTCTCCGTCTATCGTTTTAACCATGAGTGGCCCGAAAGGCTAATTCATTGTCTCCCAAAGGGACAATCAACTATCCACTGGCCGTGCTGCATCCCCCTCTATCGGGAGGCTAACGCTGCACTCCAATACCCGAAGCAGGATCACGAACATGGCACTTGTGAAAAAACCTCAGAACTCCAGCGCAAAAACCTCCGACAGTGCAGTCGACCCTAACGTCGCGAAAGAAGCCGAGGCGAAGCGCCGTCGTGCTCGCACTCTCGCCAAACAACAACAGGCAGCAGAACGCATTGCAGCGGCCACCGGGCAGCTATCATCCGGGATTACCGAAGCCGCAGCAGCCAGCCAACAACTGCAAAGCGCATCCGATCAGATCGCGGTAACGGCAGAAGAAACCAGCGGCGCCGCTCAGGAATCCCTGGCTGCGTTTAACCAGGTCAATGACTCTATTTCATCGCAGCTGACCAATGCCGAAGACTCTCGTAGCCGGTGCGAAGAATTAACAGGTATCGTGTCTGACACCAGCGAAAAAATTGATAGCCTGGTCGCAAACGTTCGCGAGGCTGCCACACGCCAATCCGCTTCAGTGGTTAAAGTTTCTGAGCTTGAAAAACAAGCAGCCAACATCGGCGACATCGTTAAAGCCGTCGTGCGCATCGCCGACCAGACCAACCTCCTTGCACTGAATGCAGCAATCGAAGCTGCCCGTGCAGGCAAGCACGGCAAAGGCTTTGCTGTCGTCGCAGACGAAGTGCGAACGCTTGCTGAGACCTCAGAAACCAGCGCGAATGAAATCCAGACTCTGGTGAAGCAAATTCAGCACGAGGTTAAGGGCATCGCTGAAGGCATTAAGACGTCGTCTGAGCAGGTCGAGGTTGAAGTCGAAAAAGGTCATGTTATTCGCGAACAGCTTACAGGTATTCGCCGTAATATGTCGGACATCATGGACGGAACTCAGGAAATCGCCAGCGGTGCATCCCAGTCCAGTATCGCAGCAAAACAGGCGCTCAAGGGCATCGAAGACATTGCCGCTGCGGCAGAAGAACAATCTGCGGCAGCTGAAGAATCAGCCAAGACAGTCAACGAACAGAGCCAGGCTCTGAGTGAGTGTGAGCGAGCATCCCAGAGCCTCTTTGATCTTGCTGATGACCTGCGAAATTCAACAGACGTTGCAAAGAGTGCCGAAGAAGTCGCGTCCAGCGCCGAAGAGCTCTCTTCTGCGGTGCAGGAAATTAATCGTGCATCCACCCAAATCATGACAGCGATTGAGCAGATTCGACTTGGAACACAAACCGCCGCTGCTGCGACCGAAGAATCTTCGGCCGCGATCAATCAGATCGAGCGCGGTCTGGAGATAGCTCAGGAGCGAGCCACTCGCAGTCAGAGTCAGATAGCCGAAATTAAAGAATCATTAACGGCCAACAAAATGTCAGTGGATGAACTGATACATGGTATTGGCGCATCGGTTGAAGCCACTCAAAACAGTATTAAACAGGTACGTGATCTCGAGACCGTATCCCGACGTATCGACAAAATCGTAGAAGCCATTGCGATGGTATCGATTCAGACCAACATGCTTGCTGTGAACGGCTCGATTGAAGCTGCGCGGGCCGGTGAATTTGGCAAAGGTTTTGTTGTAGTTGCTACCGACATACGAAACCTTGCACGCGACTCTGCTGAGAATGCCGATCGCATCAAAGACCTGGTGAAGTCCGTGCAAGATCAGATATTTGCCGTAGGAACAGACCTTGATGAAATAGTAGAAGCAGCGATGGAGGAAACAGAAAAGGCCAAAAGATCAACCTCCAACCTGACGCGTATTGAAAAAGAAATCCTCATCGTGGAAACAGGTTCTGATGAAATTTTAAAAGCATCTAACGATATTTCCTCCGCAATTCTGCAGGTGAAAAACGGATCTGAACAAATCGCGGCTGCCTCAGAGGAAGCAGAAAAAGCCGCAGACGAAGCTGCAAGTGCTGCAGAACAACAGTCCCGTGGTGCCGATGAGCTTGCCTCCGCTATTGAAGAGATTGCGTCGCTTGCTGATGAACTCCAGAGCGTCTGAGGTGATTAACTATGAGCGCAGCCGAAGAAATAAACGAGCTGGACGAGCTGGATAATGACGAGCGCCAACAGTACGTCACCTTCCGTGTCGGAGATGAACTGTTCGCCGTAGAAATGAATCCAGTTCAGGAGATCATCCGGGTTCCGGATGTCGTCCGGGTGCCGTTAGCGCCGCCGTCACTTTGTGGGCTCGCTAATTTACGCGGCAAAGTGCTTCCTATTCTGTCATTGCGTTACCTGTTTGGTATTCCGGATGCAGAAACCGACGAAGCAACGAGAGCCGTCGTTATTGATGTAGGCCAACCGTTGGGTTTCGTAGTTGACCGGGTGGCCAGTGTAATTGATTGCGATCCAGCTCAACTGGAAGACGCATCAAAAATTAAGTCGTCGGTAGATACGACGCTACTTAAAGGCGTCATCAAAAACAGTGCGGCCAGTAGTATGGTCATGGTGGTCGATTTCAAGCAACTGATCGAGCATGAGTTTGCGCATCTCGAACAACTGACCAACGAAAACAGCATGCTGTCGGATGGCTTAGTCGACGACAGTATGAATCAGGAAGAAGTAGAAGAAGAAAGCGATGAGATTCAGCTGGTAAGTTTCAACGTAGACCGGCAGGAGTACGCCATCCACATTGATGACGTTAAAGAAATCGTGCAGATGCCAGAGTCAATTACGAGTGTTCCCAGGTCTCCCTATCACATTCTCGGGCTGATGAACTTGCGCGATCAGCTGCTTCCCCTGGTAGATCTGCGCACGATGTTTGCCCTGATGGATAAAGATCCTGACGAGAAAAGCCGGGTCATTGTGGTCACGTCAGGTGGTTATTTCTTAGGTATCGTTGTCGATAGCGTCAGCGAAGTTCTGAGAATAAATAAAGATACAGTTGAAGCACTGATTCCTGCTCTGGCCAAAGAAACTGAGCTCTCGGATATTACCGACATATGCCGACTGAATGACGGTGAAAGACTCGTATCCATCCTATCCATCGAACGTTTCTTTGATAGCGGAAACTTGCAGGAAACCATCAGCGAGTTAGCGGAGGAAAATATGCTTGAACAGGAAAACTCAGATCACGACTACAACGATGATGATGTCGAAGACGATAATCAGGTCGTGGTGTTTAAGCTGAATAGTGAAGAATTCGCCGTACCGATCACCAGCATTCAGGAAATAGTGCGGATCCCGGATGAACTCATCCGCGTACCTAAATCACCGGATTTTCTTGAAGGGGTTATCAATTTACGTGGCATTGTACTGCCGGTTGTCGACCTGCGCAGACGCCTGGAAATCGAGAGCACTGAACGCTCTGAACGTCAGCGTATCGTTGTCTTCCTGATTCACGGAATCCGCACTGGCTTTATCGTCGACCAGGTCACAGAGGTACTTCGCCTGCCAGATGGCTGCGTTGAGCCATCACCGAGAATTTCCGAGGAACACGGTGAAATATTCTCTGGCATGGCCAACCTTCGTGATAGCAAGCGCATGATTCAATTGATTGCTCCTGATGCCCTCATCGATCAGGAGTCCGTAGAACAACTGGAAAGTGCTGCTGGAGGAAACTGACACCATGATAAAACTTCTAATTGTTGATGATTCTGCTCTGATGAGACGCCATCTGACACAATTATTTGAATCAGAGGGCGACTTCACCATCCGTCACGCGCGTAATGGTAACGAAGCCGTACAAATGAATCGGGATTTCCAGCCCGATGTAGTGACTCTGGACATCAATATGCCAGAGATGGACGGCATTTCAGCTCTATCCCTGATCATGGCGGAGCGTCCAGTTCCCGTCATCATGTTGTCGTCACTCACTCAAAAAGGCGCTCTCGCCACATTCGAGGCCCTGAATCTTGGTGCGATCGACTTTGTGGCGAAACCCGGCGGTACTATTTCTATGTCGCTGGACGATGTCGCCGCTGATCTGATAGGTAAAGTCAGATCAGCAACAAAGGCGAAGTTGAGATCAGGCTCCCAGGCAAAACAAGCAGCCATACCGCCCACCAGCGCACCCAGAGTCCGCTCTGCACGCCCTACCCCGGCAGTTCAGGGAAAAGCCACTGGCGTCAAAGACAAAGTCATTCTGATCGGTGTCAGTACCGGTGGGCCACGAACCCTCGAAGATATTCTACCAGCGCTGCCCTCAGATCTGGCCGCACCTATTGTCATCGCTCAGCATATGCCCGCCAGCTTCACTAAATCGCTGGCTAGCCGTCTCGACCGCGCCTGCCAGATGTCAGTTGAAGAAGTGGATAAAGCCACACCTCTCAGCCCAGGGACTATTTACATCGGACGAGGCAATGCCGATATCACAATTGCCATCCGTAATAGTCAGCTTTACGCCCTGAGCAAACCCGAAGATAAAGAATATTTATGGCATCCATCGGTCGAACTCTTGGGTAAGTCGGCAATGCGTCACTGTGACCCTAAAAAAGTCATGGCCATTCTTCTTACCGGTATGGGTCACGATGGATCACGTGCATTTGCAGAACTACACCATAAAGGATCTCAGACCATTGCTGAAAGCTCGGAAACGGCCATTGTATTCGGCATGCCTGCAGAGCTGATTGAACGCAGGGGGGCTGGGAAAGTACTGCCTGCTCACGCAATTGCGAATGAAATTATCAAATTCGCGTCTAATTAACCGGAGAACGATATGGCCTTAAAGAAATCGAAAACCACAGCACCGGAAGAGACGCAATCAAGCCAACGTGACTGCAGCGAAATAAGCCAGGATCTCATTTCAGAAGATCCATCGAAACGTCGTTGGGCGGCACGCGACATTGTCTCATGCGCACACGCGTCAGTCATGTTACTGGATCAATTAGAAGCAGAGAAAGATACGTCAGTTAAGCAGGTCATCCTGAGTTCTCTCACTCAGATTGGTGACACTGAGGCAGTTAACGGACTGGTTCGTTGTTTACGTACAGAAGATGTGAGCCTGAGAAATGAAGCCATTGAAGCCATGAAACACTTGCCTCGGGAAGTGGCATCCATCATGGCCAGCTTACTTAATGATCCTGATCCGGATGTTCGTATTTTTGCGGTCAATATTCTCGAGTCACTCTGCCACCCTGATGTAGAACAATGGCTGATTGATGTTATTCGTGATGATGAACATATCAATGTGTGTGCAACCGCAGTCGATCTTTTGGGTGAAGTAGGCAGCGAAAAATCAGAACCGGCATTGTTAGCACTCAAAGAGCGTTTCACGGATGAACCCTATATCCAGTTTGCAGCAGATCTTGCAATCAAGAGAATCATCGGGAGCTGATATATGAGCGATCAACTCATCAGCGACCAGGAATTCGACAAGTTCGCTGAGTTTTTCTACCGAAAGACTGGAATTAAGTTTGATAAGAGCAAGCGCTACTTCGTCGATAAGCGCGTTGCAGAGAGAGTGAAAGCGACTGACTCCGAATCTTTCAGACACTATTTTACAACACTGAGGTTTCAGGCCAGCGGAGAGGAGCTTCAGAAGTTAACTAACCTGCTTACAGTCAATGAAACCTATTTCATGCGTGAGGACTATCAGTTCCGTTGTCTCATTGACTCGATGCTACCCGATGTTATTACCCGCCATGATCCTAATAAGCCAATAAGAATCTGGTGTATCCCTTCATCGTCAGGCGAAGAGCCCTACTCCATCGCTATGTATCTTCTGGAAGAGTGGGATGGCATTGATAAATGGGATGTTGAGCTTATTGCCTCGGATATCGACACACAGATACTTGAAACCGCTAAGCGTGGTATTTACTCAGAGCGTTCAGTCCGCAATGTTCCCAGCACATGGAAGCGTCGTTACTTCCGCGATGTTACCGGAGGGCAACAGGTGATCGAAGATATACGTGATGCCGTCGAGTTCACTCGTATCAATCTGTCAGAACCGGCTGATGTTCGCGCGATGCGGAATATCGATATTATTTTTTGCCGCAACCTGCTGATTTATTTCGACGATCTTTCGCGAAAGGTCGCCGCTGAATATATGTTTGAAGCCCTGTCTCCCGGTGGCTATATCTGCCTTGGACACACAGAGTCAATGGGACGTATTTCTCCACTTTATCGGGTCAAAAAATTCCCGGCAGCCATCGTGTATCAGCGACCACTGGAGGCTAAATAATGAAAGTTCTAATCGTAGATGATGCCAGCACAGTGCGTATGTATCACCGCAATGTACTTGAGGCCGCTGGATACGTTGTCGACGAAGCAGTCAATGGTCTCGAAGCACTGGAAAAGGCTCTGGAGAATACATTCGACCTCTACATCGTCGATATTAACATGCCGAAAATGGACGGATACGAGTTTCTCAGGCAGCTCAGATCTGAAGATATTGATCAGGCACCCGCCATTATGGTGTCGACAGAGGCCGCCGAACTGGATCACACCAAGGCGTTCACCGCCGGCGCAAATCTTTATATGGTGAAGCCTATTAAACCCCTGCAGATGATGACCTACGTCCGTCTGCTCGTGGGAGAGGAAAGCGTATGAGTCCTTTACTACAACAATTCGTCTCAGAAACCCGTGATCTGTTGCAAAGCATCAGTGAGCAACTTCTCGAGGTTGAAAAAGCAGACGACAAACAAACTACGCTGAACGAATTATTCAGAATCGTTCATACGCTTAAAGGCAACACTGGTCTGTTTGAATTTCCGGATCTGACGCGCGTACTTCATGCTGGTGAAGACGTTATGTCAGAGGCCAGAGAGCGTCCTGAGATATGGGATCAGGCATTAACCGATTTACTCTTTGAATCCATGGATTACGTCAGTAGCTTCTGCGATAGTCTTGAAGAAAACAATGGTGAACCGGTCTCAGACAGCAAAGCAGCGACACAACTATCAAAAGACCTGAGAGCCTACCTTGACGGTAACAATTCTGAAGCAAGCGCTGAGGCTACCGACTCTGGCGCTGCTAACGAGCCGCAAAAAGCTAAAAAAGCAGCGACTAAAACGAAGAAAGCAACAGCACAGAAAAAATCCGCCGGCGGATCATCCAAACGTCGCCCTCCCCGCGCGAAAGGGCTCCCTCCAGAACATAGCATGTTAAAAGACCTTCCGGTCGATACGTTGATTGAAGCCTGGAAAGCGAGTAACTCTGATGAACCCGTCTGGCTGGTAAAATACTCTCCTCTGACAGAGTGCTTCTTTCAGGGAGACGACCCTCTGCACACAGCACGCAGTACGCCTGGCGTACTTTGGGGCAAAGTCGAGAATGCCTGCGCAACTCAAGACATCAACGATCTCGATCCTTATCAGTGCGTCAGTATTTTTACACTACTGAGCAACGCTTCCGAGGACGAGCTTCATGAGCACTATCGTTACGTTACTGAGCAAACCGATATTGAGGAGCTGAGCAGCCATCATTTATTACTATTGAGCGGCGATGACCAGAACGATGCGCTTCCAGAAGATACCGTGGATGCTCTCTGCGATGCTGTAGAAGCCATTCAGTTTGACACTGCTTCCAGTATCGCGACAACGGCACTCGAGCTGCTTAATAAAGATCTACAGGCTGCTGCTGCTCTACGATGGATTATCGCAATCACCAGTGATACAGACGCTCAGGAAAATGAGGCAAAAGAAGCGTTGATCGTAGTCTGTCAGCGACTTCGACACAATCAACATCTGAGTGGTTATCGCTTCTCAGAGCCGGAGCCGCAAGAAAGAACAGAAGAACAAGAGCCAGAAGAAGACCGCCCGGTTGCAGACACTGAGTCAACCAATAATTCGTCCTCTGGTTTAACCGGTACAGACACTGAAGAGCTTCTCGATACCCTCCTCGAAGATGACAGGGAAGCATTTGAACATATTGTCCGCACTCAGGGGCGCATTCTTGAACTCGACCCTACCGTCGACTGGGCCAACGGACGCTTACGCGCCACTTGCAATGTATTGATGAAGACAACAGCAAGTCTGGGGCTCAGTAGTCTGATCCCAGCACTGGAAGAAGCAGTTAACGCTGCTCTGTCTGGAAATACTGAGCCATTGGCTGACTGGATCAACGAGGTCATTCCGGGCGCCTGCAACGTAGTCGGCGCAGGCTCAGAGAGCAATAGCGTTGAAGACGATTCAAGTAATCCAGTTAATCTGGATACACAGCAGGGTCCAGAAGATACAGATATCGAAGAAACAGACATGCCTGACGAATCGGGTGAAGAAAGTCCTGACGAAGGTACTGACGATGAGGCCGCTGAAGGATCCTCAGAAGCTACTGAATCTCAGGATACAGAGACAATTGAACAACCAGAGATACAGACTCCTGCGGCCACTGCTCCAGTCGAGACACCGGCAGAGAAACAGACCGCAGACAAGGCTTCCTCATTTAAACCTGAACCTGCGGTAGCGCCGTCAAAGAGCGTTAAAGTAGATCAGGAAAAAATCGATCGTCTGATGAACCTGATTGGCGAGATGACGGTCGCTAAGAATGCCCTTCCTTTCCTCGCCAAGCGCGCAGAGGAACAACATGGACTGCGCGACCTCGCCCGCGAGATTAAGGAGCAGTTTGCTGTTGTAAACCGCATCGCAGAAGAAATGCAGGACTCCATCATGCAGATTCGCATGATGCCATTCTCATTTATTTCGATGCGCTTCCCTCGCCTCGTACGCGATATTTCCCGACGCCTGAGCAAAGACGTGCAGCTCGTTATCGAGGGTGAGGATACCGAGGCCGACAAAAATATTATCGAATCTCTGGCAGAACCATTGATTCATATTGTCCGCAACAGCCTGGATCACGGTATTGAAGCACCGGACGTCCGTAAGCAGAAAGGGAAACCAGCAACCGGTAGCCTGACAATACGAGCTTCTCAGGAAGCTGACCGGGTAATGATCGAGATACAGGACGATGGCAAAGGTATTGATCCTGAAGTTATACGTAATAAAGCCTTTGAGAAAGGATTGATCGATGAGGCTACCCGTCAACGCCTGACCGATAAAGAAGCCGTCAATCTGGTACTGATGCCGGGTTTTTCAACCGCTGACGAGGTCTCTGACTTATCAGGTCGCGGAGTAGGCATGGATGCCGTTCGAAGCGCGGTCGATAAAGTGAACGGCACCATGGCACTCGAAAGTCAGGTTGATAAGGGTACTCGTATTCGCATTTCCCTGCCTATGTCCATCGCTGTGACCCGGGTCATGATCATCGAGTCAGACAACCAGTTGATGGGTATCCCGATGGATCAGGTGCTCGAAACCGTCCGCGTACCGCGCTCTGACATTCACACGGTCAAGCACGTAAAAACAACGGTACTACGGGATCGTATTGTGCCGCTCAAGTCACTGAACGAGCTACTGGCTCTGCCTGCCGAGCAGATTATCAACGAAGAAGAAGAGCACGCGGTGCTCGTAGCACGAGTCGGTAATGACGTCATCGGTCTGGTCGTCGACGACTTCCGCGGTTCGGTCGATATTATCCAGAAACCGATGACCGGCGTGCTTTCCGGAATGCAGGCCTATTCTGGCGCAGCTTTGATTGGTGATGGTTCAGTTCTGATGGTTCTGAATCTTAAGGAGGTACTCTGATGGCTATCGACTATAGTGAAGAGAGAGCAATACTGAAATCCGTGGTAACCATCCAGGAGGTTGATGACTTGCAGGAATGGCTGATAGCTCATCCGCAAGGCGAGATTGACCTCGGAGAATGCGAGCACATGCATACTGCAGCGCTACAAACCCTGACATCCGCCCAGCGCACAATTAACGCCTGGCCTGCAGATACCTCATTCAGGGGCTGGATTGAACCACTGCTGGCAAAACAGGAAGCACAGTAATGAGTAAACTGATATTTGTTGTTGATGACTCTGCCACTATGCTGATGAGTGTGCGTTCATCACTCGAAATGAATGGCTTCAGAGTCGAAACTGCATCTGATGGCGTTGAAGCTCTGGATCGTCTTAACAGCATGAGCCCTGACCTGATCATTACCGACATGAATATGCCCAGAATGGGAGGTATGGAGCTGATACAGGCTCTGCGGGCTATGTCTAAATTCCGATTTACGCCTATTCTCACGCTCACAACAGAGAGTGAATCGTCAAAACGTGACCAGGCAAAACGCCTGGGAGCTACAGGCTGGCTAGTGAAACCTGTACCCGCTATGGATCTGGCCAAAATTATTAAACAGGTACTGCCAGGCGCCTGAGCGCGGAGGAGATATGAAACAAGATACTGATCTGATACCGCTACGTATAAGACGGAATCGTTATGCTCTACTGGGCAACACGATTGTTCCCTTTATTCTTCTGATTATCCTGCTCATAGGGCATCGCACCGTGGGAGGTATCTTTTCAGATATTCTGGATGCAAGCCTCATTGGAGGCGCACTGTTTCTGTCTTTTCTGACGTTTACCATCATTCACTTTAACCGCATCTGGGTAAAGTCGTTTGTCGCTCGTATGACAGGTGACGAAGCACCACGGCGCGAAAGTAACTTTGATGAAGCAGAGCCCATGATGGTGCTGTCGGCCGCTGAAAAACAAATGCTGGCTGATCTGCGTAACGTACTGATCAGCTTCAGTCCGATTGCTGCCCTGTTCAATGCACACTTAAGCAAAACGAACGAAGTCACCGAAGAAGCAGCCACCACCATTATGGAACGTCTGATGTCCATTAATGATCGCTCGCAGATGTTTCTTCAGACTCTGAATATGGGTAAATCCGAAGCAGACGACATCAGCGAAAATGCTCATAGCATTATAAAACGCAGCCAGGAGCTGCTCAGTGAAATGACCCGCTACCGTGAAATTCATGAGCAACAGCGAGGGAAAGAAGAACAAGCTATTCGTGACGTGGTCACCCAGGTTGAAAGCTTCAAGCCCCTGATCGGTCTGATCCGGGACGTGACCAAGCAAACGAACCTTCTGGCATTAAACGCCGCCATAGAGGCCGCCCGTGCCGGAGAAGCAGGACGAGGCTTTGCTGTTGTTGCCGACGAGGTGCGTACGCTGTCTATGCAGATTGAAGATGCCGCAGGAAAAATCGAAGACAGTGTTCTTCAGGTCTCGAATACCGTTGAAGGTCAACTGAAAGAAATGGCAGTCAGTAGCGAGAAAACCGCGGATGAAATGAATTGGCTGGCTAATATCACTGACGCAGTTTCCTCTATTTCGAGAGACTTCGAGCAGGCAGTAGGGGCATTAGATCACTTATCCGGAAACACCGAAGAAGCGATTAATCTGGTTCGTAACTCCGTGATGGACGTATTAAGTGAGTCCCAATTTCAGGATGTGTCAAGACAACAGATTGAACACGTCCAGCATGGTCTTGAATTGCTTGAAGAACGCTTTCGTCTTCTCAGTCAGGCAGTGGCTGGTGAAATTGATCATCCACTACTCGACCTCAGTGATGTTACAGAAGCATTGAAGAAAATTTATACCATGCAGGTTCAGGCGGATACTCATCAGTCGGTCGTGACTGGTGAAGCGACTGAAACCAAAGACGAGCGCCCA
>Ga0066860_10000257_pt1 | contig 22693 bp, 24 predicted proteins | sample ETN07SmetaG_FD_65601 | JGI IMG/M metagenome (GOLD analysis project Ga0066860, IMG submission 65601) | Marine microbial and viral communities from oxygen minimum zone, Eastern Pacific Ocean - ETNP2014F14-07SV275 | ecosystem: Environmental > Aquatic > Marine > Oceanic ... | reverse complement strand
CCTGTCATGGCGCCCCCGGCGTCCGCCAATCTCCGGTCGTGGCCAACATGGTTCCTTCGCCGCCGCGGCTGAAGGACAGCGTCGTGGACTGGAGCGACGAGGAACTGTTCTGGATAGTAAAGAACGGGTTCAAATATACCGGGATGCCCGCCTGGCCGGCGCAGGACCGCGATGACGAGGTCTGGGCGCAGGTCGCCTTTCTGCGCGCCTTGCCAGACATGACCGCCGCAGCCTATGCCGATCTTGCACTCGGTGGCGGCGCCGTGGACGACGACCTGGAGGCGGGCGGGCAGGCGCTGGCGGCGCTGGACGGCATCTTCGAGAACACATTGGAAAATTGCGCCCGCTGTCATGGCCGCGACGGGCTGGGCCGGGGGCAGGGCGCGGCCAGCGGTGCCTTTCCAATCATCGCGGGCCAGCCCGCACCCTATCTCTTCGCGACATTGCAGGCCTTTGCGCAAGGCAGGCGCGAAAGCGGCTTCATGCAGCCGCCCGCAAGCCGGTATGATGCACAGACCCTCGCCGGGCTTGCCGAATACTTTGCCCGGCAGCCCGGCCCGGTGCCGGATCCCGGCCCCGTAGCAAATGCCGCCAAGGACGCAAAAACATCGCCGGGGGCGACCGGGCCGCTGGTTCTGCCGCTCGACACGCCGCAGGATGCGGCCGGGATTCTCGAGGGCGACACCGATCTTGGCTATGCCACGGTACCGATGGCCGCTCCGGGCGGGACGCCCTCCACGCCCGAGGCGCTGCTGGCCCTTGGCCAGCGCATTGCCCTCGACGGCATCGCAGAGGCCGGGATCCCGTCGTGCCAAAGTTGCCATGGCCAGGGATCACAACCGCAAAGCCCCGACTTTCCGGCGCTTGCCGGGCAGCCGACGTGGTATCTCGCCGAGAGCCTTATGCTCTGGCGTGAGGGCAAGCGCGGAGGCACCGCTTTTTCGCCTGTCATGGAGGCGATTGCCCGGACCATGACAAATGAACAGATCGACGCGGTATCTGCCTGGTATTCGCAACGGTCCCGGATCGCGCGGTGACACTCCCGTGACAATCTGCGCTCAGGGGTCCTTTGCAGCGGAGTGTGGAATCCTACGCTAAACGGCGAAGACACGTTGCCCGTGTTTTCGTAGATGGGGTCTGTTCCGGTAGGGGGCAGGATTGTAGCATAAGGAAAACTGGAAACGGCGTGCCAGTTGAACCTGTTGGATTTTTTGCCTTCTAAGCTCCTGATTTTGTTGACGTGAAAAGTGTCCCAAACAAACATTTCATCAAATGGGACGATGTGACGAAAGAGCCTCTGTGTTGTTATTCATGCATGTAAACGCCTCTCGCAAGCCGCCAGCGCCTCAGAAATGAGCGTTCTGGTCTTGGGCGCAAGCACCGGTGGATGCGCCTTGCATGTCACCGAGTGCGCGAAAGCTTGTGATACGATCCTGCCCCCTACCGGATTCTACCCCAAAAACGATGTGTCGCCCCTTGAAGCTATAGTAACTGTAGCTTCTATATCTCATGATAAGAACAGGAAAAGAACACATGGTTGTTACACTGAAGGAGCCAGGAAACGAGATGGAGAAGCCCAGAAGCGCCAAAGCCGGTATGATGTGCCCGGTCTGCGATGTTCCACTCAGCATGTCGGACCGACAGGGCGTGGAAATCGACTTTTGCCCGCAATGCCGGGGCGTCTGGCTGGACCGGGGCGAGCTTGACAAGATCATCGAACGCAGTGCCGCCGAAATGGCCCCGCCGCCACGGCGCGAGCCCGAACCCCGGGGTTACGACGACCGGGGCGGATACAGCAAACACGGTAGCCATGGCAAACACGGGTATCGCGGCCGGAAATCGTTCCTGCGCGAATTGTTCGACTAGGTGGACAAATCATGGGACATCATCGGTTCAAACCATCCAGACACGAGCGATATCGCGAGCCGGATGCGTATCATGACGAAGAAGACGGTTACGGGTATCGCGACCGCAGAAGCCTGCCTGCGCTGAATATTCCGGGCTCGGTCATCGTGGCCGGGCTGGTCTTGTGGTCCGCGCTTGCGCTTGGCGTGTGGTGGCTGGTCGATCCGGTGCTGGCGTGGATTTCCGGCGCTGCCGGTCCGCTGGCCGATACCGGCACCGGGTTTGCAAACTGGTTCGGCCTGGGCGCCGAGGCCAACGCCTTGCGCGATGCGGCCAATATCGAGGGGCTGGTCGGCTGGGCGATGGGGCCGGTTCACTTCCTCGCCAAGGCGGCCCTTCTATTGGTGTGGGTCGTCGGGCTGATAGGGCTGACTGTCCTGCCTGCGGTGCTGCGCCGCCGCCGGGCGGCATGGAACTGACGGGCGGCGCGTTCATGGTGACAACAGTGCCTGAACGCCGCCCCGAACCACGGTACACATGACATCCGAACCGCCGATCATGACCGGTCCGATCCTGTTTCTCGATGATATCGGGGCGTCCGGGGCGCAACTGTCTGCCCTTTTCATCGCGGCCGGGCGGGCGCGCCCGGAGCCGGTCAGAACGGTCGATGGCGTCCATGCCGCGGAACGCCTTGCCGACTACGATCATGCCACCGTATGGCGCGCAAGGTTCCACCTGCCAGCCGACAGGCCGTCCAGTTACCAATGGAGCGGTGAAAGCTACGACGTTGCAGGCGATTTGCGAGGCGATATGCGGATTGCCTATGTGTCCTGCAACGGCGAGGAGATCGGCGATCTTGAGCGCGAAGGCTCCGAGCGCAACGCGATGTGGGCGCGCCTGCGGGAAGATCACCGGAGCGCGCCCTTCTCCCTGCTGCTGCATGGCGGCGATCAGGTCTATGCCGATCAGGTGACCGAGGGGCATCCGCTGAGCGAGAACTGGCCCGAGCATATCCCGAAGGACCCTTCCCGCGCCGATCTGGCCGATCTGCGCCATCACCTGCGCGAACGCTTTCTGGAACGCTATACTGGCCTTTACCGCGCGCCGGAATTTGCCTGGATCGCCGCGCGCGTGCCCTCGCTGATGCAGTGGGACGATCACGACATCTGCGATGGCTGGGGGTCGCTGCCGCGCTCGAAAACCTATTCCCCGGTCGGCCAAACCCTGTTCGAGGTCGCGCGCGAGAGTTTCCTGACCTTTCAGCACGCCTCGGCGGACGGCGATCTGCCGCGGCGCTTTCATGACCCGTCCGGCCTGCATCTGGGCTGGAGCGTCCGCACCGCTGGTCTGCGCATTCTGGCACCCGACATGCGATCGGAGCGCACGCGCCGTGCGATCATGGGAGAGGGCGGCTGGGCGATGATGCGCGCCGAAGCCGCGGCACCGGTTCAGGGCCACACGTTCCTGATGTCCAGCGTCCCGTTGCTGGGTCCGCGCCTATCGCTGCTCGAGGCGCTGATGGTTGCCGTCCCGAAGATGCAGAAATACGAGGACGATCTGCGCGATCAGTGGCAAAGCCGTGCCCATCGCGCAGAATGGTGCGACATGCTGCGGCTGGTTCGCGACATCGCGCTTGCCGACGGCCATGACGTTACCGTGCTCTCGGGGGAAATCCATCTGGCGACGCGCGCCACGATGAAGCTTCGCACCGACCGCTGGCTGCACCAGTTGGTCGCATCCGGTATCGCGCATCGCGCCCCGCCCAAGGCCTGGGCGCGATTCCTGGGTGCCCTTGCACAACTCGGTGAATCGCCGCTCAGGGGGAATCCGATCCGAATCCGGCGCATCCCCGGACAGGCTTCGCGCTATATCGCGGAGCGCAACTATCTGCTGCTGGAAAGGCATTCGGACAGCTGGCGCGCCCGTTGGGTTCTGGAACAGAGCGGGACAACGCCGCCCCTCACGCTGTGATGATGTCGCCACATGTGGATGTGCCGCCCCGCAAGCGGCTGACCTGTGCTGTCAGGCTGCCGCCCTGGTGTCCGGGGCGGGTGCCGCCTCCACAGCCGCGGTCGGCGGCGCAAAGCGGAATGCGAGCAATCGCAGTGCGTTGAAGACAACGACAACCGTCGATCCCTCGTGGACGGCCACCGCGGGACCAATTCCCAGACCAAGGATCGTGGCAGGGACCAGAAAGGCGACAACCCCCAGGCTGAACCACAGGTTTTGCCGGATGATCGAACTTGTCGATCGGCTGAGCGCCACGGCAAAGGGCAGATGGTTCAGATTGTCCGCCATCAGCGCCACATCGGCGGTTTCCAGCGCGACATCCGAACCCGCCGCGCCCATGGCGATGCCGACCGTCGCGTTCGCCATCGCTGGCGCGTCATTGACGCCGTCGCCGACCATGGCGACCTTGGCCTCGGCGCGCAGGCTCTTGATCGTTTCCACCTTGTCATCCGGCATCAGATCGCCGCGCGCCTCGTCAAGGCCGATGGCCCGCGCCACAGCGTCGGCGACTTTCTGATTGTCGCCCGAAATCATGATCATCCGGCGGATGCCGATCTCGTGCAGCGCCTTGATGACCGCCGGGGCCGCTTCGCGCGGTGTATCCATCAGGCCGATCACCCCGAGATACCTGTCCCCCTGGCGCACGACCATCGTGGTGCGCCCGCCTGCTTCCAGCGCCTCGACCTTTGCGCGCAACGTGTCGGGCATGGGCGGGCCGTCGACTTCGGCAAACAGATCGTCCTTGCCGATATAGGTCGTCTCGCCATCGACCTGGGCCACGACACCGCGCCCGGTGATGCTGCGCAGATCGGACGCCTCGGCGGCGGGTATGTCGCCAAGCCGTTCGCGCCCGTCCCTGACAACGGCGGCGGCGAGAGGATGGTCACTCAGCGCCTCGACCCCGATTGCCACCCGCAGAAGGTCTTTTTCCTCGGCACCCTCGGCCGTCACCACATCGACCAGCTTTGGCTTACCTTCGGTCAAGGTGCCGGTCTTGTCGAAAGCAATGGCTGTCAGCCGCCCCAGATTTTCAAGCGGCGCACCGCCCTTGACCAGGACGCCGCCGCGTGCGGCGCGTGCCACCCCGCTGAGAACCGCGCTTGGCGTCGCGATGGCGAGCGCACAGGGGCTTGCCGCCACCAGAACCGCCATGGCGCGATAAAATGTGTCGCTGAAGGGCTCGTCGATGACGAAGCCCGCGAACAACAGCGCGATGGCAAGTACCAGCACCGCCGGAACAAAGATGCGCTCGAATCGGTCGGTCAGGCGCTGTGTGGGCGATTGGTTGGTTTCGGCCTCGTTCACCATCTTGACGACACGGGCGAGGGTCGAATCCGCCGATGTGCGCGTGACCTGGATTTCCAATGCGCCGCCACCGTTGATCGTACCGGCAAAAACACGGTTTCCGGCATCCACCAGGTCGGGCTTTTCGGCGGCCACGTTCGCGTCCCCGACGGGCGATTTGTCCACCGGCACGCTCTCGCCGGTAATCGGTGCCTGATTGACGCTGCTTTCACCCTTGATGACAAAGCCGTCTGCGGCCAGTCGCTCGTTCGGTTTCACCAGCACAATGTCACCGACCCGCAAGGCATCGACGGCGATCTCCTCGACCTTGCCGTCCCGGCGTACGGTGGCCGTTTTGGGTGCCAGGGCACCAAGCGCTTCAATGGCCCGCTTGGCGCGACCCATGGCATAGCCTTCCAGCGCATGACCAAGGCTGAAAAGGAACAGCAGCAACGCGCCCTCGGCCCATTCGCCAAGTGCCGCCGCGCCCGCCGCCGCCACAAGCATCAGGAAATCAATCTCGAACCGGCCATTGCGGACACTGTCGATGGCCTCGCGCAGAGCATAGTAGCCGCCGAAGAAATAGGCGGGGACAAGGACGAACAGGGGCGCCCATGACGGCATCGCCACAAACTTCGGCAAAAGCCAGCCAATAAGCAGAAGCACACCGCACAGCCCCACAAAGATCAGTTCGGTCTGCGCCCCGAAAATACCACCGTGGGCGTGATCGTGGTCATCCGCCTTGTCGGCACTTGCGGGACCGGGTTTCTCCCGCTCCGGCGATACCTTCATCTCCTCAAGGGATTTGCGGATGGTGTCCTCATCGGTTTGCGCCCGGTCGAACTCGATCCGCAGGGGACCGCCCGCGTTGGCGTGGGCCTCGACAACCCCCGACAGACGGCGCACGTTCTCGCTGACGGTCCTCGCCCGGCGCTGATCCGCGATCCCGTCAACCTGCCAAACCATATGCCCGAACTTTGCGGCAATTTCCGCCCCGAAGGTCCCGGCGAGTTGGCGGATGCGCTCAAGCGGAAGGACGGCGGGGTCGTAATGAATACACAACTCCGCACCTGCGCCGTCCTCTTCGTCGCGAATGTGCACGCGCTCGACGCCGTCGCGAGGCTCAAGGCTCTCGATCAGCCGTCGAACACAGACGTCACGCGCGTCCGGCACATCGGGAAGCAACAGCGGGAGATCGAGACGAAGGGTATCGGCCATGGTGAACATCCTGTCAGTTTGCTGTCGGCTCAAACCTGCTCGCGGCAAGCGCCGCAGTCGAGTTCACCACCAACGTTGGCCGTTTCTGGAGCACATTCCGGCCATGTAAAGGTCGTTTGTCGGGTGACCTCTAAACCATTTTTCGCCTTTTTTCCAATACCATGGAAATTATCTCGATGATAAGCAGCTTCGGGAATCCGCAAGCAGGATTTTCCGGGGCAACCCTGGCCCCAAGCAATTCGGGCCAGTCTGTCACCAGCCTTATCCTCGCGCATCGGCCAATGTATCAGCTCGCGCGGCTTGTCGGTGATTTCGACCAGCGTGCCGAAGACGTCGAAACACACCGCCTCGATCCCGTCGAAGATTGGTGGCAAGTCAGTGACTGAGGCCACGGTCACGATCCACCTCCCTGTCGATTTCTTTCTCGCTTTCGACTTCCCGGTCTTTCTCCGGTTCTTCGATCTCCAGCCGCTCGCGCGGCTTGTTCAACACATCGTCCAGACGCTCGCGGATCGACGGCTTCTCGCCGTCTTCTACGCTCGCGTCCTGCTCGGCCCCCTGATCCTTGTCCAGCGCCTCGCGCAACCGCTCCTGCACAGAACGCTTCGGTTCTTCGTCACTCTGCCCACCGCGTTCCGGCACGGCCCGGTCTGGACCGTCCCGCCCGGTGATCTGCGCCAGCCGCTCCCGGATATCGTCAGACGCACGTGGCCCGCGCTCTTTCGATGTCGCCGCCCTGAGTGCGGCAAGACCGGCGGAGACACGCCCCTGCCCTTCCTCGCGGGCCGTGCCATAGGTCTCCCGCGCCAGCTCCAGTCGTTCGCGCATGTCGCGGAACGCGGCGCGCGCCTGACGGGCGGCATGGACGACAGCGCCGCGTTCCGTGACCGGCACGTATTCCCGACCTTGGCGTTCGGCCATGGCCTTGGCTCGTCGCTCCATGGAATTGGCCGCCGGTCCCAGCTTCAGCTCGGGGTCGCGGTCCAGCTCCTCGGCGGACAGCGTGTCGCCGCGCTCTTCCGCCGCCTCGCGCTGCGATTCAAGCGACCGATGATCGACCCGCTCGACCTCGCCGACACGCTCCAGCGCCCGGTTCTGCAATTCGGCCCAGACGCCGCGCATCTGCTCGATTTCGACGCCGCCGGTCTTCGCGGAATCGAGCACCCGCGTCTTGGCTGTGAAGCCCTCGGCCTCCAGCTTACGAGTGCTGGTCAGGACGTGGGCGTGATGGTTTCGCTGATCGCCTTCCCGGTGCGGCGCATGGATCGCCACATCGACAGCCACGCCGTATCGGCTGACCAGCTCCTCGGCGAACTGCCGGGTGATCTGCGACCGGTCCTCGGCGCTGATTTCGGAGGGAAGGGCCAGCTCCCACTCGCGGGCGGTGACAGAGTTGCGGCGGGTCTCGCTGGCCTCGGCCTCGTTCCAAAGTTTGGACCGGTCCTGCGCCCAGGCCGGGGCAGTCTCGGGGGCGACAATGAACGTCTCCTCGATGCCCTGCTTGCGGGTGTAGTCGTGGATGCGGCCCTCGCGCTGGCACTCGATGCGCTCACCGACCCGGTAGGCGGCTGCGGCCACGACAGAGCGTCCGGCGCTGCGTTTGATCGTCTTCACGGAGAGGTGGTAGCTGGCCATGCGCCCTCCCCTCGCCCGTGATGTGAACGATCATCGCGCGCGCCGCTGCTGACCCCAGCCCATGCCCCGACATGGGCCACCGGGTCAGCCGTCTTTTCCCCGAAGGCCCGCGCCCCACAACGCTGGGGCCGGAGGGGAAAAGACGGTCCGAACGAAGCGGCCCGAAGGGTCTCTGAGGCGCGGGCTTGCCAGTGACCTAACCTATAATCCCCAGCCTCGTGGGGGGCGGGATCATAGGTTAGGTCATGGGCGGTTTGCCACCGGCAAACCCGGCGTGGATCGGCACCGACAGGTCCGATGATCCGCGCAGCCCGCAAGCGTGACTCCCTCGGTGATCCAGCCCCGGCCACGGGGCACAGGATGCCGTCAGGGTGTCGTGATGCGGGACGCCATCCAACCGCGCAGGTTGGTCCTAGAGGGTTTGGGAGAGGCGATGTCGTCTCCCATTTCGATGCGCCTCGCATCGAAGGGGTTTGCCATCGGCTGGAGGTTTGCCCCGGAGAGATCGCACGCAAATCTCGGAACCGCAGGTGAAGAGTTTGCATAAGTGCGCCCTTGTCCTTTACAGGCCTACGGGTAAGCGCTATCGCTCAATCTGACAAGACCAACCTGTCCACCTGCTCTTTTCGAAGATGGAGACGTGCATTGGCAGACACCGAACTCGAGCGGGCCGAGAAACGATACGCCCAGGCCAAGGCCCGTCTTCAGGCACTGAAGAACCGGGCAGCCACCAGGCAGCGCAAGCTGGATACCCGGCGCAAGGTGATCCTGGGCGGTGCGCTGCTCGATCTGGCGGAACGGGATTCCGGAGCGGCGGCAATGCTGGATCGGCTGATCCGCAACCTCGCCCGTGAACAGGATCGCAAGGCCTTCGCGGATTGGGATGCCCCCTCCGGTATTGCCTCCCCTGCCCCGTCCAGTTCTGATCCGGACACGCCGTCCTGATGCGGGCCGTGATCGGCCTCTTCGATACTCTGTTCCGGTTTTTCGGTCGGTTGATCTTCACGCCCATCCTGATGGGCTGGATGATCGGCGCTGTCCTGTTCGGGGCGATGATTGGGTTCATCATCGGGGGCGTCGTGGCCATATCGGCCTTTGGTCCTCCGCTTGGTCAGTCGGCGTGGGAATGGGCCATCATCGCGCCGCCTGTCTTCATCGGCGCGGTCTTTGGCTTCCAATACTGGCGGGGCGTCTCCGGGGCCGACGCCTACTTCGGGCTGACCGGTGACAGCCACGGCTCGGCCCGCTTTGCCAGCCGCAAGGAGCTGAAGAAACTCCAGGGCGAGGATGGTCTTCTGATCGGGCGCAATCCGGGCACCGGGCGGCTGCTGCGCTATGACGGCCCTGCCCATCTGATCACCCTCGCCCCGACACGGGCCGGGAAAGGCGTCGGCACCGTGATCCCCAACCTGCTGGCAGCGGAACGCTCGGTATTGGTCATCGACCCCAAGGGCGAGAATGCACGGATCGCCGGGGAAGCCCGGCGGCGGTTCGGAACGGTCCATGTCCTCGATCCGTTTGAGGTTAGCGGGATGCCCTCTGTCGCCTACAACCCGCTCGACCGTCTCACACCGGACAGCCTCGATCTGGGCGAGGATGCGGCCTGCCTGACAGAGGCGCTTGTGATGGACCCGCCGGGACAGGTTTCGGAAGCGCATTGGAACGAGGAAGCCAAGGCCATCCTCGGCGGGCTGATCATGTTTTGCGTCTGCCACGAGGACCGCGACCGGCGCACCCTCGCCACCGTCCGGGAATATCTCACCCTGCCCCCGGAAAAGCTCCGCGCGTTGCTGGAGCTGATGCAGGACAGCGATGCAGCGGGCGGGCTGATTGCCCGCGCCGCCAACCGCTTCCTTGGCAAGGCGGATCGGGAAGCCGCTTCGGTGCTGTCCAACGCGCAGCGCCACACGCATTTCCTCGACAGTCCGCGCATTGCCAAGGTCACGTCACGGTCGGACTTCCACTTCTCCGATCTACGCCACCGGATCGTCGGTGTTTCTGGTGCTGCCGCCGAACCGGATGGACGCCTACAGCCGCTGGCTGCGCCTTCTGGTCTCCCAAGCCCTCCAGGACATCGCACGGGACGCCGAGTCGGCGACACAGCCCTCCGGGGCGTCCCCTGCCCTCTCCGGGGCCCCTACAGCGCCTGTGAGCGCCACAGGACGCCTCAAAGCGCCCACGTTGTTCCTCCTCGACGAATTTGCCGCCCTAGGTCGTCTGGAAGCTGTAGAGCGCGCCATGGGCCTGATGGCGGGCTATGGCCTCCAGCTCTGGCCCATCTTGCAGGATATGAGCCAGCTCCGCGATCTCTACGGCGAACGTGCTGGCACCTTCATCGCCAATGCCGGGGTGCAACAGGTCTTCGGGGTCAATGATTTTGAAACGGCCAAATGGCTGAGCCAGATGATCGGCCAGGAAACCACCGGGTTCCAGACCGACAGCTACAAGCCGGGTGACAATCCCAGCTTCTCCAACAACCTCACGGGCCGCGATCTTCTCACCCCCGATGAAATCATGCAGATGCCGCCGGGGCTGCAGCTTCTCCGTGTTCAGGGCCAGCCCTCGGCGCTGGCCCAAAAGCTGCGCTACTACGCCGACCCCGACTTCAAGGGGCTGTTCGTCCCACAGGACCAGTGATCCGAAGGACGCCTCCCGATGCCAGACCAACCCGACCTCCCTGCCCTCTCAGACGATGAGCTGCGCGAAACCCTCGACCGGCTGGCGAGCCTGGCGCTGAACCTGTCCGACCAGGTGGAGGATCAGACCAAGGCGATCAACCGTGCGACCACGGCGGCGAACGAGGCGCGGCGAGCGGCTGTGACCGTGCAGAGCCAGAATGATCCCGCCGGGTTCGGCGACCGGATCGGACAGGCCGTCGAGGCGCGCCTCTTGGACACGCTCCAGCGTCTCGACCGCACGGCCAATCATCTGGACCTGCGAACGAACAAGACGGCTGCCGTCCTCGATCAGGCCAGCGAGGATCGCGGCAACCTTCTCCGCAATATCCGGGACCGGGAAGAAAGGCTGGACCGCTGGAAATCCTACTGGCCCTGGTTCGGTCTGGGTGCGCTCGTTCTGGCCCTGGCGATGACCGTCGCCCTGCCCCGTTTCTTGGCCAGCACCCCCTCCACATGCGCTGTCCTCGGGGCGATGTGGACGGCCACAACAGAGGGCGTCAACGCCTGCGTATTCTACCAGCCGTGACGTTCAGCGTGGTTGATTAGGCACTTATCCACAGGAGCTGTAGGCTTCGTCTGGTGTTAATATGTGTTAGATTCTGTGTTACGCGCCAAGATAATGTCGTTTTATCCTTTGGTATTAAAATACTAGCGAGTGTGCTGGTAACTAATAACACGAATCTTGGTAACTGAAATCCTGATTTCGGTAACTGAAAACACGAATCTTGACAGCGGTAACTGAAAACACGAATGTCGCCGCATGGTAACTGAAAACACGAATCTCGCCCCCCTCCTCCCAGATCGTCATCCGCAGCATGATCTGTTCATCTGCGACGTTGCCGACGCGGTGCTGAAGGACGTGATGCAGCACATGGAGCATCCCTTCTATTCGCTGTCTAAGAAGCCCGAAACCTCGGTGAAGCGATACAGGAACGGCGAGAACTGGCTGGAGATCACGCCAAGCGTCAAGGGCCTCGCAACGATCTACGACAAGGATATTCTGATCTACTGCATCAGTCAGATCATGGCGAAACTGAAGAAGGGCGAACAGGTTTCACCGCGTGTCCGTATCAACTCGCGCGAGCTGCTGATCTTCGCGAACCGTGGCACGAGCGGTCGGGAGTACCAGTCCCTCCTCGATGCGCTCGACCGTCTCGAAGGAACGCGGATACGGACCAACATCGTAACTGGAGACGAAGAACAGATCGACGGTTTCGGTTTGATAGACGCCTCCTCGATCCGCCGGAAACATGGCATGGACGGCCGCCTTCTCTGGTGCGAGGTCCAGCTTTCCGGCTGGGTGTTCAATGCGATCCGCAACGAAGAGGTTCTGACGCTACATCGGGATTACTTCCGCCTGCGCAAGCCAATCGAGCGGCGCGTGTATGAGCTGGCCCGCAAGCATTGCGGCCAGCAGAAGAGCTGGCGCATCACGCTCGCCAAGTTGCTGCTCAAGTCTGGTTCCCAGAGCCCTGAAAAGCGGTTCAGACAGATGATCAAGGAGCTGGCCCGTCACGATCATCTGCCCGACTATCGCGTCACATTCGATGAAGAGGCCGATATGGTCATCTTCCACAATCGCGGCACGATGACCGGTCCCTCGCTGATTGAGGGCCGCGTGTCGTCCCTGAAAGCCGAAACCTACGAATTGGCGCGTCAAGCTGCGCCTGGGTGGGACGTGTATCATCTGGAACATGAGTGGCGGGACTGGATCGTTGAACCGCCTCGCAACGCGGATCGAGCCTTCGTCGGGTTCTGCCGCAAGTGGTTTGAAAAGCGTGGTCGGCCATAGATGTAAAACCGGTTATGGAAACATAACCGGTAAGTGAAATATATCCGGTAGGAGAATAAAATCCGGTATTGGAAACTAATCCGGTTAGAGATATAAAACCGGTAAGAACAACAGTTGGCAGGGTTGAGCAATGCCTGTTATCGTTATGGCAAGCCCCAAGGGGGGCGTTGGGAAGTCCACTTGCGCGGTGCTTCTCGCTTCCGAGTTTGCGCGCATGGGGGCTGAGGTCACAGTGCTGGACTGTGACCCGAACAAATCTCTGAGTCGATGGGCGTCTCACGGAATGCCCAAGGGGGTTTCCCTGCTTGGCGATATCGGTCGCTCGGAGATCGTCCCGTCGATCCGTGCGGCTGACGGAGACGGAAAGATCGTGATTGTCGATCTGGAAGGCATCGCGTCACAGCTTGTGAGCCGTGCTATCTCTCAGGCTGATCTGGTCATTGTTCCAATGCAGGCGACCGCGCTGGATGCAGAGATTGGCTCCGAAGCCTTGGCTCTCGTCCGCGAAGAGGAGGACGCGCTCGGCCGCGATATCCGCCACGCAGTTGTGCTGACTAAAACAAGTGCGGCCGTGAAAAGCCGTGTCCAGAAAGAGTTGGAAGAACAACTAAGCGGGGCAGGAATCGACGTGATCGAACCGTCGCTGGTCGCTCGCGCCGCCTTCTCGGAAATATTTGCCTATGGCGGCGATCTGACTGCGATGATGAACGACACGGAACTGAGAACGGGCGGCAAGGTCGATAAGGCCCTGGCGAACGCCCAAAGCTTCGCGGAGGCTGTTTATGAGCGGCTCAAATAGGCTTGCGGGCCTTACGGCACGCCCGAAAGAGACAAGCGCCGAAGAAGTCCGGCGTGTGGATGACGTTGGAGAGGCTAGGGGGTTCCTTGATCGCACCCCTCGCAAGAAGCCTGGCCGCAAACCCAGTCCTCGCACCCACCAGCTGCACCCGAAGGTTTTTCCCAAAGTAGGGGAGGCTATTGCGGCCGAAGCGGAAAAACTTGGAATCACCCAGGGCCAACTGATCGAACAGATGTGGGAACTCTACAGCTCTCGATGATGGATGACATCCTGCCACTATGCTGAGAATGAAGTATGCTTGCATTTTTCGCTAGCACTTGCTATATGACCTGATGAACAGCAAACACCGCAAGACCCTAGCCGTTGTCTTCACAGACCCGGTGTCCGGCACTGTCGAATGGTCGGCAATCGAGCGTTTGCTTGTCGCTGCTGGCGCACAGGTGATCGAAGGACGCGGCTCGCGGGTGCGGTTCGAGAAGGATGGCGAGGTCGAGACGTTTCACCGCCCGCACCCCGCCAAGGAAGCCAAACGCTACCAAGTGCGCGCCGCCCGCGCGTTCCTGGAACGGATCGGAGTTACACCATGACCAATTCCATGACCTACAAGGGCTATACGGCCCGCATCGAATATGACGACGAAGATGGAATCTTTACCGGACGCCTCGCCGGTATCCGCGATGGTGTCGGCTTTCACGCGGACACGGTTGAAGCTTTGCGGGATGCCTTTCACGAAGCGGTCGAAGATTACATCGAAACCTGCGCAAAGATCGGTAAAGAGCCGCAGAAGGCCTTTTCCGGCCAGGTGATGTTTCGTGTCGATCCCGAAGTGCATCGCAAGGCTGCGCTCGCAGCGGAGCTGTCCGGCAAGAGCCTGAACCAGTGGGCCGAAGAGGTTCTGGATCGCGCCGCAGGGTAGGGGGCCGGTGGATATGGCCGACGCTGACCGCGTTCTGGACGCAAGGACAGGTGAGCTTGAAACTGTCGATCAAGCCATGATGGGCGAAGTCGTTGGTGTGGCCCAGGCGGTTGGTGATCTGCGAAAGGCTCTCGATGAACTTGATGGCCAGCTTGATGCCCGGCGGTTCGAAAAAGCCGCTGCGTTGGGGTATCAAGACATCGCATCCGCGTTCATCTTCCTCCAGCGCACTTTGGGCGGGCTACAGAGCGCGGAGCTTAACCGCCACGCTTTCGTTTCAAGCATCGCGGAAGAACTGCAATGCGCACACGAGGATGCAGAGCCCCTTGTTGCGGCGCGTCTCCAATGCCTGAAACCCAGACCGGAATTGACCGAAGAAGAGCTTGCAGCGTCGAAGGCGCGCCTTCGACGCAGAATAGAGGAAATAGGCTCGAACGGCGAAGGCCAGTAAGGCGTTGGCTCACGTCGCAATATGCAAGTCCGGCCACTCGCTGCACGCTGTCGGAACTCACTGGTCGCGGGACTTTGCCGCCGTTTGGTTATGCCTTCTGAAGGTCCGCTATGGCGGCGCAGATGGTGAATTCACGGTGCGACAACAAGGCGATACCCACAGTCACGCTTATCGAGTTCAAGAACGTCACCAAACTGCTTCGTCCAAGTCCCACTTTCGAGATCACGCCTAAGGCTTTCCAAACCGGGGGCGATATCGCCAATCTTCCAGAATGAGGAAATCCCAGCACGAACACGGGCATCAAGATATGCAGAAGGACGCCGCCAGTAGGCCGCAAGAAAACCGTCAGAACAATCGTGCGGGATCAGAACTGGTGACACTTCCACCTCGCCAAGCCATTTCGCATATTCATCTATTGGCGGCATCTGGCCCTTATCTAGTGCGGCAAGTTCTGGGAAATAGTCAAATAGCCAAAAGTCACGGAATGTAGGATCGTAAGTCAGGATCACTTTGGGGCCACGCGAAACTCGGCGCAACTCGGCCATGCCTTTTGCCTTGTCGTTCCAGTGATGCACTGTCAGCACCGCCATAACCGCGTCGAAGCAATCATCATCAAAAGGAAGGTTTTCGGCGATGCCTTGCACCACTCTCGCATTGGATGTTGGCCTCTGCGCTATCATTTCGGCGGACGGTTCGAGTGCTGTAATCATACGATCCACAGGCTCGTAGGAGCCTGCACCTGCACCAACGTTCAACACCGCTCGGCTTTCACCGAGTGCCGTATGTATTAACTTCGCGATCCGCGCATCAGCACAGCGCAATTTGGCGTAGTCCAATCCAATCGTGTCGTAGCTTTCAGGCATTGGGAAATCCACTCAAGTTCAGTCAAGAAGAATGATACCCGGCATTCGTGCGAAGCGCAGCATCCGTCCCTTCGGGCTCTTGCACTAAATCGCTCCGCGATATGGGCGCCTATGGCTGGGGTTGCGCTTAGTCGGGATTTGTTTTGCGGTTTGCGGTGTTGGGTTTGTGCTGTTGATCGAGGTGATTTTGCCTCGGTTGACAGAGGGTTTTCCCATGAATGTACAGCACTCCACACCCTTGACGCCGCTTCGGGCGCGCATGATCGCGGATATGTCGGCGCGCAATCTAGGACCGGCATCTCAGATCGGACACTTGCGGGCGTGCAAGCGGTTTGCGGCCTGGCTTGGGCGTTCGCCAGAGACAGCGGAGCCAGATGACGTCCGCGATTTCCAACAGCATCTGATTGAGACCGGCACCAGCATCTGCACGCGCAATCGCACGATGACCGGGGTGAAGTTTCTGTTCCGGGTCACCCTGCGACGGCACGATCTTGTGGCCGAGATTTTCAGCCTCAAGGAGCCGGTGAAGGTACCGCTTGTCCTGAGCCGCAATGAGGTTAAACGCATCCTGGCCATGGCACCTGGCCTTAAGGCGCGCGTGATGTTGTCGCTTGCCTATGGCTGCGGGATGCGTGCGGGCGAAGTTGTCCGGTTGCGCGTTGGCGACATCGATGGCGCCCAAAACATCATCCGCATCGTGCAATCCAAGGGCCGCAAGGATCGCAACGTGATGTTGCCCACAGATATTCTGGGCCTGTTGCGCGAATGGTGGACCGAACGCCCCACCGGCCAGGATGCAGGCGTGCCTGGCCCCGAGCGGGTTCTCTTCCCCGGCTATCGCGGCAAACATCTCTCGGCCCGCCAGATCTCGCGACTGTTCAAGGAGGCGGCGCGGATGGCGGGCATCACCAAACCGGTTACGCTGCACACGTTGCGCCATTCCTTCGCGACACATCTGCTGGAACGTGGTGTGGACATCCGGGTCATTCAGGCACTGCTCGGCCATACCAAACTGACCACGACGGCTCGATATGCGAGCGTTGCCACGGGCATGATCGCGGCAGTGGACAGCCCGCTGGATGACTTGAGGTCGGCCAAGCGCAAGAAGGGCAAGAAAGGCGCGTCGTAGCCCCCGTTGCCTCGGCCATCGCTGGAGGTTGCGGATATCTTCCGCGCCCACGGCGCTGCCTGGCTGGCGGCCAACGTCGGCCACATCAGCCTCGATCAGTTGAAGGTCATGAGCGCTATCGAGCGCTGCCGCACGGCGGCGCTCGGCGGCCATGTCGCGCGGTGCGAAGACTGCGCCCATGAGCACATCGCCTACAATTCCTGTCGCAATCGCCACTGTCCCAAATGCCAATCCGGGGCAGCCAGGGCTTGGCTGGCGGCGCGCGAGGCCGAACTGCTGCCCGTGCGGTATTTCCACCTGGTCTTCACGCTGCCCAAACCGATCGCGGACATCGCCCACCAAAACAAACGGGAGATCTACAATCTCTTGATGCGGGCGAGCGCAGACGCGGTGATCAGGATTGCCGCCGACCCCAAGCACCTCGGCGCACGGGTGGGCGTCACATCCGTGCTCCACACCTGGGGCTCGGCGATGACCCACCACCCACATGTCCACATGATCGTGCCGGGCGGCGGCTTGTCTGAAGATGGGACCAAGTGGATCGCTTGCCGCAAGAACTTCTTTTTGTCCGTGCGTGTGCTGTCTCGGCTGTACAGGCGGCTCATTCTGGACGGGCTCTCCCGGCTGCACAAAGCCGGGAAGCTGCGCTTCTTCGGAGACCATGCAAAGCTTGCTGATCTCGCGGTTTTTGACGCTTTCCTGCAACCGCTACGCAAGATCGATTGGGTCGTGTATGCCAAGGAGCCCTTCGCCGGACCCAAAGCCGTGCTGGCATACCTGTCGCGCTACACCCACCGTGTCGCGATCTCCAACAGCCGCCTGATACGGGTCGACGACCGGGGCGTCACCTTCCGCGTCAAGGACTACCGCATCACCGGCCCCGGGCGGCACACCACCATGACCCTGAAAACCGACGAGTTCATCCGCCGGTTCCTCATCCACGTCCTGCCCAAAGGCCAGCACCGCATCCGCCACTATGGCTTCTTCGGCAACGGCAATCGGACCGCCAATATCGCGAGGATCAGGGAGCTGCTCGGGGCCGAAACACCGGTTCCGGGTCTTGCTCACGATAACACGATCGAGGATGCCGATGCGCCCGCCCGCGTCCTCGCGCTGCCATGCCCATGCTGCGGCGGCCGGTTGATCATCGTCGATACCTTCGCGCCCGCACAACATCCCAGAGCACCACCGGCATCAGCGAGGGCTGCCGCATGAACAGCGCGCCTCAGTCCCCAGGTTGCGATCGTAACCGCACACCCCACCGGCTGCGGCACATCCCGCCTGCCCAAATCCAGCCCTCAGCGATCCTCAGGTCGCAAATATCCCGGGAACGCGACGCAGGTTGCCAAAAACTAACCAGAACCCATGACGGGCTTGCCCTCACGGGCCACCACGAACCTACCCCGAGCCGTCGGAACCAGGGCACTCAAGCCTCCAAATCCCCATAGACCCAGCCGATCCGCCCAACCCCAACCCCGCGATTTCCCGCCTGAGCGCTTCTCCGACGCCAGGCAACCGCAGCGCTCCGCCCAAACCCCCGCGCATGGCGTCCGAGAAACCTGCATCACAGCCCGAATTAGCTGCGCGCTGCATGAACGGCTGGTCTCGAAAATTTGCCACCGAGAGGGCAGGGGGCCGGCCATCACCCTGCGAGCTGATAACCGCGCTTCTGCTTAGCCTTGTAGAGCGCGACCATGGCGTCAGCGGCGCGGCCTGCATCCTCGAAACAGTCGATCCGATGCCGCCCCTGGGTGCCAATCCGGCCCCACTCCCGCAGGAGCGAGACACCGCCGAACAGGTCAGGCATTAGGCGCAACCGATAGAAGCGAAACATATTGGCATCCGGGTCTACACGCTCGATGCGGATATCTTCAGGAAACATCTCAAGCTGCTGCATCGGGTGCCACCTCCCGCATGACACGGCTGATCGTGGACCTGTGGACGTTGAACAGACGCGCGGCCTCAGCCTCGGTGCGTTTGCCGGATCGCACCAAGTCGCGGATTTCTTTGCGCTGATCATCCGACAGCTTCGGCTTGCGCCCTGGGTGGCGTCCCTTCTTGCGGGCGCGCTCCAGACCGGCGCGCGTGCGCTCGCGGATCATCTCGCGCTCGAACTCGGCGAAGACCCCGACCATTTGCATCATCATGCGCCCGGCGGGCGTCGTGGTGTCGATGGCCTCGGTCAGCGACCGGAAACCAGCTCCAGCGGCGTTGATCTTCTCCATGATGGACAGAAGGTCTTTCAGCGATCGCGACAACCGGTCAAGCTTCCAGACGATCACCACGTCGCCGTCGCGGAGCTGATCGAGCATCCGGTGCAGCTCCGGCCGATCCCAACGGCCACCGGACGCGCGTTCCTCAAACACGCGCTCGCACCCGGCGGCGCGTAGCGCATCGAGTTGCGCGGCGGTGTCCTGACCGCGATCTGTGGAAATACGAGCATAGCCAAAGTTCATGCGCTGATTGTTGCGCTTTCTTGTTGCTCAATCAAGTGATTTCGCAACATATTTTTGCAACAAACAAGGGGAGGGTAGGGGCCTGTGATCTCGATGCTCACGCGCCTGTTTTTCTTGGTGTTCTATGCTCCTAACGGGCATCCCGGCCTCACCGGGCAGGATGTGTCTCGCAACTGGCCGTTTTCACGCGGGACGCCTCCAATGGATGCATTTAGAGGCTTTATAGAACCTCCACCAGCCGGAGCTTCGAACGCTCGCCAATCACAAAATCGTGAATCCGTTAGCTGAGAGATACATTCTAGCGAACCGACCGGGGTCATCGCCGATCTAATCCGGTCCGCCGCGCTAGGCTCCGCGCGCCCAAGAGATGGCGGCGTCTCGTTCATCTTTGTCGAACCATTTCAGGTCGGCACCCAACACTCGGTCCGCCGCCTTCATCCCCCATTTGATCCATTTCTGATCAGCGACCATGGCGACCCGCGAGAAGTCGTCGGCATGTCGGGTGTCTACTTTCATGTCCGCCCACATCGCCGCGGCACTTTCGTACCCCTCGAACGAAGCCATGAAGATGACCAGCGCCGGTTTGGCCTCTGCCCCTTTCAACTCGCGATCAAGCCATGTGTGCATGGTTTCGAAGTCTCGTTTAGACAGTTTTCCATTACATTCGAGCCCCAATACATCCTCGCCGTCCAGGTTCACTTCCTTCCACATGAGGTTCTCCTTTCATCCAAGCCCGCAACGGGCTGCCTCGTCGTGTTTGCTGTTAGCCTTTCGAACTCCAGCATTGAACATGATCGCTGACGCTTGAGTGAGGCCGATCTTTCCCTGCCCAGACTGGAACCTAAATGACGTCCGCAAGTTCTTATTCTTAACAGTAAGAAACTCTCAGTTTGGGGGGTCGGTTCCCTTCGACATCAGAACCCATTTTTCGGACGTCGTGCATGGCAGAGCAAAAGAACTCATCGGCAAGACGCGCACTGTGGATTGTGCTGCTGCTGAATCTGGCGATTGCCATAGGGTTCTTCGTAACCGGAGCCATCGGGGATTCCAGCGGATTGATCGCCAACGGTCTGGACAACACTTCCGACACGGTCGTCTATGCCATCAGTCTCTTTGCGCTGACGCGGGCGGACAAGTGGAAACGAGCGGCCGCAAACGTCTCGGGGGGAATGCTTCTGCTGTTCGCAATTGGGGTTCTGGTGGATGCGGTCCGGCGCTATTACGCCGGATCAGAGCCACTCGGCGGGTTGATGATCGTGATGTCGGTGATTGCGGCCATCGTGAACGTGATCTGCGTCTGGCTTTTGAACAGGATAGACGATCCCGACGTCAACGTCCGCGCCGCGAATACGTTCAGCTGGAACGATTTCGCGGCGAATGGCGGCATCCTCGTTGCCGGAGGACTCGTTTGGTGGCTGGGCTCCAATTGGCCGGACCTGGCCGTCGGCGTCGCCGTTGCCGGTATATTCATCTGGGGTGGGTTCAAGATTCTCCGCGACGCCCATCGCGAGCACCACAAGGCTGTGCATGAGGATGATGAATGACCGCCGCTGGCCACCGGTCCGTGTTCGAAGCTCGCAACTCCACCATAAATCGACGACCTCGACGGCGCGGTTTTTCACCATGTTCCGGGACAGTATCCAGCCATTCCTGATTGGAACCTCGGAAGACAAACAACGTTATATACTCATGATGATCACGAGAAATTTCCGCCAGGCAGCTTTGCTTCTTGTTACCATTCTGGGTTTGACTGGTCTGGGACTTGCGCTCTTCGAGCTTCTATCTCCGACAAGCGGGACTGCCGGGTCGGCAGGCGCGACCCTCGTGTTGGTTTCCACGGCGCTGCTTGCCGCCACTGCGGCATTGCTGGCTTTCGTTCATTTGAAACGGTGGCTGTTCGGGTTGTTGCTCACATTGAGCGTCATCGACGCGGCGGCGACGGCGGTCGCGGCCTATTTCCTGATGGCCAATGTACTTGTGGCCACAATGCTGCTGGCGCTGCTTGCCGGTTTAGCTGCGGCCTTTGCAGGCAGCAGACAGGGAAGGATGACAACGTGACCTACATGGCCCGGACTCTTGCAGCCTTTCTTCTCCTCGCCGCTTCGGGTGCCGGTGCTCAGCCCACCGACTGGACGACGTTCAACGGCAATCTTGCGGCGCAAAAGTATTCTCCCGTAAGCTCCTTCACACCCGAGACGGTCCAAAGACTTGAAAGGGTGTGGTCGGTTGAAACCGGGGACGCGGCCGACGGCAGCGACGAGCTGCCGCAAACCGTGTGGTCGGCGACACCGATCTACGCCAACGAGACACTGTATCTCGGGACTCCGTTCTACCGCATACTCGCGCTCGATCCCGCGACCGGCGAGGAACGCTGGTCCTATGAGCCCGAGACGGTGCTCGAGGCGCTGACCCAGCCCGCGTTGAAGAATCGCGGTGTGGCCTATTGGCAGAGCGGGTTGCAAGGGGTTTGCGAAAAGCGCGTCTACATCGGAACGATGAACGCGACATTGCACGCGGTTGACGCCGATACCGGACAGCCCTGCGCCGATTTTGGCGAAAGCGGCGTTCTCGACGTAAACCAGTGGAATACGGTCAACGACAATTTTCCGTTCTCTCTGCTTCAGCCACCTACCGTCGTCGGCGACACCTTGCTGCTGGGTTGGGCCGGGAAGGACTGGGCCTATGCCGTCGCGCCGCCGGGCAATCTGATGGCGATCGACGCCCGCACCGGTGGGTTGAAGTGGGATCTGTCCTTCATCCCGGAAGACCTGATACCGCAAACCGGCACCGCCAATATCTGGACCTCCATGGCCGCCGATCCCCGGCTCGGGCTGGTCTATGTACCGGTATCCTCGCCCAGCCCCAACTACTGGGGTGGCAACCGGACGGATCCGATTCCGCTGGCAACCTCGGTGACGGCGGTCGATATCGAGACCGGCGAGGTCCGGTGGAGCCAACAGCTCATCCGTCATGATATCTGGGATTATGACACACCTTCCGCCCCGACCCTTGTCGATCTGGAGAAGAATGGCGAGACGATCCCCGCGCTGGTCCAGACCACCAAGCAGGGTCAGATCTTCGTGCTCAACCGCGAGACCGGCGAGCCGGTCTATCCGATCGAGTATCGCCCCGTGCCCGCCAGCGATGCGAAAGGTGAAAAGGCCGCCCCGACCCAGCCCTTCTCGTCCGCGCTGACACCCACCAACGATCCCGGAAAGCTGCCCGAGGTCTCTCGGCTGGCCGATGTGACGGGCTGGGGCCAGTGCAGCGACGATGTCGAACGTTTCCGCTACGAAGGACTGTTCACGCCGCCTTCCGAACAGGGGACATTTCTATGGCCCGGAACGGCCGGTGCCAATAACTGGGGCGGCGGTGCCGTCGATCCCAGAACAGGCATCCTCTACCTCAACTCCTCGCGCATCGTGCAGGTGATCAAGCTCATTCCGCGCGACACCTACGCTCAGGTCGCCGGTGAGAGCGGTGCAGAGCAGGGCTATTACGCGCAAGAGGGTGCGCCCTATGGAATCCAGCTTTACAACTGGACCAACTGGGCCAATTTGCCTTGCTGGGCGCCGCCCTACGGCACCTTTTCGGCCTATGATCTGCGCACCGGCGAC
>Ga0066860_10000256_pt1 | contig 22702 bp, 19 predicted proteins | sample ETN07SmetaG_FD_65601 | JGI IMG/M metagenome (GOLD analysis project Ga0066860, IMG submission 65601) | Marine microbial and viral communities from oxygen minimum zone, Eastern Pacific Ocean - ETNP2014F14-07SV275 | ecosystem: Environmental > Aquatic > Marine > Oceanic ... | reverse complement strand
GCGGCCATTTTGGATTTTGAGGATTTGGGCTTCATCTTCGTTCCTTCGTCACTACGACGAAGCCCAAATCCTCCTTAAATCACAACCTCAAATCTGTGCCATAGGCGCTGACGGGGAACAGCTTGCGCGCCATCAGCGCGTCGGCATCGGCTTCGCTTTCGATCGGAATGTAAACTTTGTCGACTTTTCCGGTGCGGCCATAGACGACCATCCCTGAATCGATCGCGCGTGGCCCGGTCATGATCCCCGCCATCGTAATCTCGCGCGTGGCGTAGGTGGGCAGTTCGGACGTATACGGATCGTAATTGGTCGTGACGCCATATGCGAGGTCGGCATACTGGGTCGGCTGCTTCTGCGGCGTGAGGCCGGAGGAGCTGTAGTAGCAATTGTCGACATGACCATGCATGTCGACCAGGCCCGGCATCACCGTCTTGCCGCTGATATCGATCACTTTGGCATCGGCCGGGACATCGATTGCCGCGGCAGGCCCGACGGCCTGGATGCGATTGCCGCGCACGATAACCGTGCCGCCTTCGATCACCTCGTCGCCGCGCATGGTGATGATGCGGCCGTTGACGAACGCCAGCGCGCCATCCGGCACGTCGGCCCTGGCCGTCAGCGCGACCTCGGCATAGACTTCGGGCGAAGTGCCCCCCACCGCGCTGCGATAGAGTGTCGGACCCAGGGCCCAGAGCACCGCGCTCGAATCCGGTGCCCAGGTCAGCTCGTATCCACCCAGGTGGCCGAGCGGTCTCGCCCCATCCAGAGTGATCTCGACCGGGTCCGCGCCAGCGGCGAAGGGTTTCAGATAGTACTGCTGTTCATGGCGGAAGGCGATCCAGGCAAGGTCGGGGCTGATCTTCAGCTCGTTCAGGTCTGCGTGCGACGCGCGGGCGCGAACCTGGCGGTCGCTGCCGTCGAGCCGCATGCTTTCGACTTGCGAAACGAGATCGTGCCCTTCGTAACTTTCCGTGCTGAACCAGATACGCTCACCATCGGGCGAGAAGGCAGCTTCGAGGGCGGGCGGGCCCACGTAGTTCGCCTCGCCTCCCTTCGCGTCGATCCAGTATATCCCTGGCCGGGCCCGATGTCCGCCAAGGCAGCGATCGCCCTCGGCCACGATATAGAGGATGCGCCTTCCGTCCGGCGAGAATGCCGGTGCGCGCAGGATTCCATTGCTTTCCACCAGCGTGCGAACTTTGCCGCCGGTGCTTCTGACCTTGAGCGTACCGCTGCGATCCTGGTGACGGCAGGGATTCAGCTCGCCTTCGCGGACACGATCGAGGCGACCGTCGACGGCGGCCTGGCTGAACCGACAAGCGCCCCCGCCGGACCTTACCGACTGGACCCGGGCGATGCGATGGCACAAGCGCTCGCGCGATATCCCGGGGGCGAACTCACTGCGCTGTCGATGCCCGGCGAGGATGCGCCCTGGTACCGGATAAGATTGCGCGCGGATGGCGAAATCCCTCGCCAGTTCGGTGCGACCACGGTGTGGATATCAGCGGTCGACGGCAGCGTCCTGGCCGATCACGATGCCCGGTCCAGCCGCCCCGCACGCCGTCTGATGGAATGGCTCTATCCCATTCACACCGGGCAGATCGGCGCAGTGCCCGGTCGCTTGCTGAACTTCGCGATCGGGTGCTGGCTGGTGACGATGATCGTCCTCGGCCTGCTCAGCTGGCAGCGCCGGGCGCGCCGGGTCAGCGAAAGCCGACGCCCAGCCGCAGGCCAATGACAAGCGCATCGTCGAGCGCCGGGTCCCAACCGGGATTACGTACGTATTGAAGATCGGGCTGAACCGAAATCGTCGACGTCAGCGCGTGGAGATAGCTGAGTTCGAAATTGGTTTCCGCCCGTTCTGCCCGGTCGCCGGCGGCTTCCGCAATCTCGATCGCGGTGTCGCCCAGCCGGGCATGGGCGATAGCGAAGCCGATCGCGCGATCATCCGTGCCGTAGCGCAGACCGCCGCCCAGATACGTTGCAATCGGCAGAGCCCGGGCATTGGCAACGCCGATGCGAACTCAGGAATCGAGCGCCTCCCCATTGGGGCCATTCGCCAGTGTCGCCTCGACCGCGGCATAGGCACCCCGGCTGCGCCACCGATCGCCGGGCGCATCCTCCGGCTCCGACAGGAACGGGGTCGCTGCGCTATAGCCCCAGGCACCGGCATAGACCCGGCCGATTTCGAAAGACCGCTCCGCCTCCGCGATCAGCAACAGGCCATCTTCGCCCGGCACAGGCACGACCGTCTTGCCAGGGTTCTCGGGATCGCCCGCGACGGCATTGAACGCCCCCACCCGCACGCCCCAGCGACCGGCCTGATGGCCATAGACGAGGGCAGTCGTGGTGGTCGGAAAGATCGATGGGCCATTGGCGCCCGATTGCGCAAGTTCGGGGCCAATGCCGTGCGAGCTGTTGAGAAACATGCTCCCCACTTCCTGCATATCGAACTCGCGATTGAGATCGATGAGCCCCGCCTTGATGCGATGGCCTTCGCCATCCAGACTGAGCTGCAGCCAGGCTTCCAGCGCGCGGAACCCCGAGTCAGCCTCGATATTGCTGACGCCCTGGCCGTCGCCCACCACGCCGTCCGAAAAGCCGCTGCCTTCGACAAGCTGCAGTTCGGCGAAGCCGGAAACCTCAACCGGTCCGTCGCCCAGATCGTTCACGCCGGCGGCCATCGTGGCCAGCCCCAGCATGCGGGTATTCTGCCCATCGCCGCCGGATGTATTGCTCAGGGTGTCGATGGTAATGCTGCCTTCGACAAACGTTTCCGTCTTTTCCGAAGCTGCGGCGGATGGCGGCATGGCCATTCCCGTGGCGGTGAGCACGGAACCGAGCATGGCATGGGCCGAGGTCGGGAATCGAAAGCGCCGCTGGGCGGCTGTGTCTTGCGTGTCTCTCATCAGGGGTGCAATGAAACACCGGCATCTGTGCCCAACCAGATGCCAAGGTCGGATGAGATGGTGCAGATCCCGCACCGCACCCGATCGACGGCGGCCCTTGACCGGTCAGCCGCGGCGTCGATAGGTAAACCAGCTTTCGCAAACCATTGAAGGAATTCAATTGACGGACGACCAGCCCCAGCCCCCTGCAAGATCGGAAAATCCGCCATCCCGGAAATCGCTGCCGCCGTTCGAGGCCCTGCGTGCTTTCGATGCCGTGGCCCGGCTGGGCGGGGTGCGGCGGGCTGCAAAATGGCTGGACCGCGATCATGCCGTCATCGGCCGCCACCTTCGCGCGATTGAAACCTGGGCCGGTGTGCAACTGGTCGAACGCACCCCCTACGGCATTGCCTTGACCGAACTCGGGCGCGGCTATCACGAACGGGTTTCCTTCGCGATGGACATGCTGGCGCACGCGACGCTCGACCTCATGAGCGAGGGCCACCATCGCCGGCTCCATATCTGGAGCACGTCGGGCTTCGCCCTGCACTGGCTGTCGAGCCGGCTCGAGGAGTTCGAGCGGCGCAATAGCGATGCCGACATTGTCCTTCGCCCAAACTACCACAGCCCGGACTTCGCCGCGCACGAGGCCGATATCGATGTCCGTTTTCACGCCACCTACGAACCGGAACCCGAGTTGCCGCCGCTGCTCAAGCGGCAGGTTCTGGTGGAGGCTCCGATCATCGCAGTCGCAAGCCCGGATTACCTGGGCAGCACCGGAACACCGCAAACGCCCGACGACCTCCTCCAGCACCGCCTGCTGCACGAAGACAGCTTCAAGACCTGGGCCAAGTGGCTCGCTTCCTACGGCGTCGACGATGCCTCACGCCTGTCCGGCGCGCGCTTGTGGGAAGGGCACCTCACGCTCGACGCTGCACGGCATGGCCGGGGCATTGCCCTCGCCAATCCGGTGACCGCCGGCGCGGATCTGGAATCGGGATCGCTGATCGATATCGGCAGGGACAATCCCGACTTCGCGCCGCGTCTGGGGCGCTACACGCTCTATGCCCGCCGCGATCGGTGGAATGATCCGCTGCTGCGGCGGTTCAGGAAGTGGGCGACCTCCGCCGTGCTTGCCGATTACCCCGCGCTGAAATCCGCCACCTGACCGGCAGGCTGCCGGTCACCGCAGCGCTTCGACCGCCGAATTGAAGAAGTGGTTGTCCAGTATCGCCTCGGCGAACTTCGGCTTGGACCGCGCGCTCAAAACCGTGAGCACCACGCGTTCGGCGGGATTGACGTAGATATATTGCCCGAAGATCCCGCGCGCGCTGAAAGCGCCGTCGGCGAAAGACCCTGCGGCATCGGGAACCGGCCACCACATGTATCCATAATTCAGCGGATTGCCGCCTGCCTGTCGCGGAACGGTCGATTCTTCGATCCAGCCCGCCGGCAGGACCTGCTCACCCCCGATCCGGCCATCGTTCATCGCGAACAGACCAAGGCGCGCATAATCGCGGAGCGTGGCGCAGATGCCGCTGCCTGCCACTTCCAGCCCATCGGGTGCTTCCAGCCACCAGGCGGCATCCGCTTCCATCCCGAGCCGCGACCAGATCTTGTCCGATGCATAATCGGCCAGCCAGTGCCCGGTTGCCGCCTTCACCAATGCGCCCACAACATGCGTCTCGCCCGTGCTGTAGTTCCACAGCGTTCCCGGTTCCGCGATACGCGGCAGGCTGGCCATGTAGGTCATGATCCTGTCCGGCTCCTGCCCGATCTGCAGATCGAGCATGTGACGCCTGTGCGAATTGGGGTCGGTATGCGTGTCGTCCCATTCTACGCCGGATGTCATCTGCATCAGGTGGCGGATAGAGACCCCGTCATATCCGCTGCCGCGCAGGCCGGGCAGATAATCGGTCAACATGTCGTCAACCCCGCCGATGAAGCCATCGCGGATCGCGATGCCGATCAACAGAGTGCTGACCGACTTCGCCATCGACATGGACATCCAGCGGGTGGAGGCGTCGATCCCCAGCTCGTAACGCTCGTGAACGACCTTGCCGTCTTTCATCATCAGCAGTCCGGCAAGCCGATTGCGCGACACATAGTCGTAAAGATCGAATTCCTGGCCGTCCGCCCGGATCGGGAGATTTTCGATCATGGTCGCGCTCTGCGGCAGGTCGGCGACCGGCCCATCCCCGCGCGAGATACGCCGGCAGGGAAAGGCGCGATGGGTATTGCGGAACAGGTGCACCTGTTCGCCAGGCATCAGCTTGCCTGCATAGGCCTGTTCTATCGATGCCAGTGGCTGCCGGCTTTCATCCGCGCTCGCGTTCGTTTCCCCCACGGCATCGTCCTTCCTGCTTTCGTGATCCATGCCTGCAATGTCTATCGGGCCGCCGGCGGATGATCCGGTGCGAAAGCCATCCGCACCCGGTGAGGCCCGGTCACCACCGTTGCCGCGTCGCACTCGGTGCCCCTTTCGCACCGGCGCGCGCGGATTCGGCATCTGTCGGCGCCCGGCAGGACGAACAAGATGGAACTGTATTTTGAGAGAGACACGACCATGAACCACGAACGCCGGCTCTATGCCCCCGAAGCCTATGCCGCGCGCGATCCGCGCCAGATCGTGCGCGAATATCCGTTCGCGCTGCTTTTCACGAATGGAGCGGACGGACCGCTGGCGACATCCGTCCCGATCTATTTCGAAACCGACGATCCTGCCGAAACCCGGTTGATCGGTCACATGGCCCGCAAGAACCCGCACGCGCAGGCCCTGCAAACGGGCGACCGCGCGCTGGCGGTGTTTGCCGGCCCCCACGCCTACATCTCGGCCGGATGGTATCGCGAACGGCCCACGGTGCCGACGTGGGACTACGTCACCGCGCACGTGCGCGGCACGCTGGAGCCATTCGATGACGACGCGACCCAGTTGCAGCTGCTCGAACGGGTAACCGACATGGTCGAGCAAGATCGCGATCCCGCCTGGACCATGGCGCAGGCGCCCGAAGGCAAGGTGGATGCCCTGCTCCCCCATATCCGTTCGTTTCGTATCGAGATCGACAGCATCGAAGGGGTCACCAAGTTGAGCCAGACCCATCCCGCGGGCGACCGCGCAAGGGTGATCGATGCGCTGGAGGCCCGCGGACAGTTCGGCGATCGACAAATCGCGGCCCTCATGCGTGCCAACGAACGGTCTGGCGAACCGAGTTGAAGCGACGCCTGCCCCGATGGTGCGCATTGCGCACCGGGGCTGGCGATTTAATCATCTGATGCCTCCCGCCCCGGCAGCATACCCCGGCCCGGAACCAATGGAATGGGAGTTCGAGATGCAGCAGATTACCACCACCACCGCCGAATGGCAGGCGCTGGACCGTGAACATCACCTGCATCCGTTCACCGATCCCAAAGTGCTGGGCGAACAGGGCGTTCGCGTCTTCACCCACGCCGATGGCTGCTACATCTGGGATAGCGAAGGCAACAAGATCCTCGATACCATGGCCGGGCTGTGGTGCGTGAATGTCGGCTATGGCCGGCAGGAACTGGTCGATGCGGCATCGAAGCAGATGGAAACGCTGCCGTATTACAACACGTTCTTTTCCAGCTCTACGCCGACCCAGATTCAGCTGGCACGCCGCCTTTCGGAAGTGACGCCGGCGGGGCTCGACTACATCTTTTTCGCCAATTCGGGGTCCGAAGCGAACGACACGATCATCCGGCTCGTGCGCCATTTCTGGGAGCTTCAGGGCCAGCCGAGCAAGAACGTCTTCATCGGCCGCACCCTCGGCTATCATGGCAGCACCTTGGCCGCGACCAGCCTCGGCGGCATGGCCCCCATGCACGCCATGGGGCAGTCTCTCCTCCCCGGCTTCGAACATATCATGGAACCGCACTGGTACCGCCATGGCCAGGGCAAGACAGCCGAAGAATTCGGACTGGAAGCCGCCCGCGCTCTCGAAACGAAAATCCTGGAACTGGGTGCGGAAAATGTCGCTGCATTCATTGGCGAACCTGTGCAGGGTGCTGGCGGCGTAATCGATCCGCCTTCCACGTACTGGCCCGAGATCCAGCGCATTTGCCGCAAGTACGATATTCTGCTGATCGCTGACGAGGTTATCTGCGGATTCGGCCGCACGGGACACTGGTTCGGGTCGGATACCTACGGGATAGAACCCGATCTGATGCCGATGGCGAAAGGGCTGTCGTCAGGCTATCTCCCGATCGCCGCCGTCGCCATGAACAAGCGCGTCAGCGATGTCGTGAACGGCGGCGGAGTGATCTCGCACGGCTATACATATTCGGGCCACCCGGTGGCCTGCGCCGTCGCCCTCGCCAATATCGACATTATCGAACGCGAAGGTCTGGTGGAAAAAGTCCGCGAGGAAACCGGCCCCTATTTCCGCCAGGCTCTTCAGCAACTGGCGGATGCGCATCCGATCGTCGGGGAGCTGCGCGGGGTCGGCCTGATCGCCGGCCTGCAACTGGTGCGCGACAAGGCGAACCGCGAATTCTTCCCAGCCGAAGAGCAGCCGGCCATTCAATGCCGCGAGCATTGCATTGAGGAAAATCTGATCCTGCGCGCCGTCGGCCATACGATGGTCGCATGTCCGCCGCTCACGATCAGCCGCTCCGAAATCGATGAGATGATCGAGAAGACGAAAGCCGCCCTCGACAAGACCGCTGCGGCTTACGGCCTTTTGTAACGGGAGCCGGCCGATGAACGCTATGACCGACATCGATCGCGCGAAGGATGCGCAGATCCTGGCCCGGATCGCGCCCGGCCCCGGTGCGACGGACCGTTTTCCGGTAAGCAATCCCGCCACCGGGGACCAAATTGCCGAAGTCGCCGATATGGGCGCGGAAGACGCCCGTCAGGCCATCGCCCGCGCCGCGGCTGCCCTGCCGGCATGGGCCGCGAAGACGGCCAGGGAACGCGCCGCGATCCTGCGCCGCTGGCACGATCTGATCCTGGCCAATCAGGAAGCGCTCGCAGTCCTGCTCACGCGCGAACAGGGCAAGCCCCTGATCGAAGCGATGGGCGAAGTCGCCTACGGCGCGAGCTTCGTCGAATGGTTCGCCGAGGAAGGGAAACGGGCCTACGGCGACATCATCCCGACCAACGCGGCGGGTCGTCGGCTACTCGTGCTGCGCCAGCCCGTCGGCGTGGTGGGCGCGATCACGCCCTGGAACTTCCCGGTCGGCATGGTGACGCGCAAGGTCGCACCCGCGCTTGCAGCCGGTTGCACCATCGTTCTCAAGCCGGCTGAAGATACGCCGCTCTGCGCCCTGGCCCTGGCCCAGCTCGCACGCGATGCCGGGATACCCGATGGCGTGCTGGAAGTCGTCACGGCGGTACGGGCCGAACCGATCGCCCGCGTCCTGACCGACAGCCCGGATGTGCGCAAGCTGTCCTTCACCGGGTCCACCAGAGTGGGCAAGCTGCTGATGGCCCAATGCGCGGACACGGTGAAGAAGCTCTCGCTCGAACTGGGCGGCAACGCACCGTTTATCGTGTTCGACGATGCAGACCTCGATGCCGCGGTTACCGGCGCGATCCAGTCGAAATTCCGCAACGCCGGGCAGACCTGCGTTTGCGCCAACCGCCTGTTCGTCCAGGCCGGGGTTGCGGAAGAATTCGCCGCCCGCTTCGCCGCTGCGGTGGAGGCACTGTCGGTGGGCGACGGCATGGAAACGGGCACTGCGATCGGACCGCTGATCAACGCGGCGGCCACCGCGAAAGTCGACGGGCTGGTACGCGATGCCGTGTCGAAAGGGGCGCGCTGCACGCTGGGCGGCGGGGCGCACGATCTGGGGGGCAATTTCTATGCACCGACGATCCTCACGGGCGTCGACCGTTCGATGGAGATTGCCGACGCGGAAATCTTCGGCCCCGTGGCACCGATACTGACATTCGAGACCGAAGATGAAGTGATCGCCCGCGCCAACGACACCCCTTACGGGCTCGCGGCCTATTTCTGGACGCGCGACCTCGGGCGGGCGTGGCGCGTGGCCGAACAGCTCGAGTACGGGATGATCGGCCTCAACGAAGGCTTTATATCCAGCGAGGCCGCACCGTTCGGCGGGGTGAAGGAATCGGGCATCGGCCGCGAAGGGTCGAAGTACGGTTTGGATGAATTCCTCGAGTTGAAATATTTCACGATGGGCGGCCTATCCGCCTGAAGCACCCGACGGCGAAGCCGCCTTGGGTTTCGCCGATCCACGACATGGCAGGGGGGAATGCGGCGCCAGGCCGCCCCCCGGGGCCTGAAAACCCAGGAGACAATCGATGCGCGTCGGCGTTCCCAAAGAGATCAAGAGCAATGAATACAGGGTCGGCCTGACTCCCGCCGCGACTGCGGAACTCACCGCACGCGGGCATGAGGTGGTCGTCCAGTCCAGCGCCGGCGAAGGGATCGATTTCACGGATGCGGACTATCAGGAAGCCGGTGCCCGGATAGTGCCCGCAGCAGAAGCTGTGTTCGAAAGCGCCGACCTGATCGTCAAGGTGAAGGAACCGCAATTGCCCGAATGCGCGCTGCTGACGCCGCGGCACACGCTTTTCACATACCTCCACCTCGCTGCCGATCGGCCGCAGACCGAAGCGCTCCTGCAATCGGGCGCGACCTGCATCGCCTATGAAACGGTCACCGATGCACGGGGCGCCCTGCCCCTTCTGCGGCCGATGTCCGAAGTCGCCGGCCGGATGAGCGTGCAGGTCGGTGCGCGGTTCCTGGAGAAGGAGCAAGGCGGACGCGGTGTGTTGCTGGGCGGCGTCCCAGGCGTGGAACCGGCCCGGGTCGTCGTGCTCGGCGGCGGTGTCTCCGGCCTCAACGCTGCGCAGATCGCGCTGGGCATGAGAGCAGACGTCACGATCTTCGATATTTCCACGGTCCGCCTGGCGGAACTGGACGGGTTTTTCGACGGCAAGGTAAAAACGGCTTTCGCATCGCGCGCCGCCATTGCGGAAGCCGTTGCAGAGGCACACCTGGTCATCGGTGCGGTCCTCGTCCCCGGCGGCGCGGCGCCCAAACTCGTCACGCGCGAGATGCTCAAGACGATGAAGCATGGCTCGGTCCTCGTCGACGTCGCGATCGATCAGGGGGGCTGCTTCGAAACCTCGCGCGCGACGACCCATCAGGATCCCGTTTTCGAAGTCGATGGCATCGTCCATTACTGTGTCGCCAATATTCCCGGCGCGGTTCCCCGCACCAGCACGCTGGCGCTCAACAACACGACGCTGCCCTTCGTGCTCAATCTGGCGGACCGCGGTGTCGAGGCGGCACTGGCCGCCGATCCCCATCTCAGGAACGGATTGAATGTGGCCGGGGGCGAGATCACGCACCCTGCAGTATCCGAAGTCTTCCCCGACCTCGTGCGCAGCGCTGCGTGAACGACGAAGGCGAACGCTGATGCAACGGAAGATCGCCGCCGCCCTGCTCGCAACGACATTCGCGACCGTCCCCGCACTGGCCGGTGACGGGGCGGAGCAGGATTCCCGCATGGCCGAGCTGGAAGCCCGGCTGGAAGCGCAGGAAGCGCGCATTCTCCAGCTCGAGCGTCAGTTGCTGGCGGCGACCGCAGCACCCGTGTCGCCCCCCCGGGCGCAGGTGGAAGGGCAAGCCGGAAGCGTGAGGGTAGCCGGAAGCCCCTCACCCAGCCCAATGCCCGCCGTGGCGACGGCCGCCCCGGCCTCCCCGTCCGCTCCGGCATTGAGCGTTTCGGGTGACCTGCGCCTGCGCTACGAACATAATGGGAGCGACAACGATGCGCCTGACGACGGGCGCGGCGTAATCCGCGCCCGGATTCGCGCGGGTTACCAAGTCAACGATTGGCTCCAGCTCGGCGCGCAGCTGGCGACCGGCAGCCAGGACGATCCCAATACGACCGACGTCACCCTGGGCAACTTCAACGACGATCTGGAAGTCAGCCTCGATCAGGCTTACGCCCATCTTTCGCGCGGCGGCCTGGATGTCTGGGGTGGGAAGTTCCCGCAAGTGTTCCGGCGAACCGATCTGGTCTGGGACGGGGACGTCAGCCCGCAAGGGCTTGCCGCCCGCTACCGCGTTCCCCTGGCCGAAGGGCTCTCGCTCGGTGCGACCGGGATCTATTTCCCCATCGATCGTTCGGTGGACGGACCTGACAGCACAATGACGGGCGGCCAGGTGGAACTGGCTGCCGACGGTGCGGCATGGTCCGCGGCCATCGCCGCCGCATACTACGATTACCGCCTGGGAAGCGTCGCCAGTGCCGACACCGGCGATTTTCGCGGCAACCTGCTACGCCCCGATGGGCGCTATCTCTCCGACTTCGATCTTGTCGACGTGATCGCCGAAGTCCGGGTGCAGCCGTGGGATGCCCGCTGGCCGATTTCTCTCACCGCGGACTACGTGAAGAACTTCGGCGCCGCGACCGGGGCCGACAGCGGATATAGCGCGGCCCTGGCAATCGGGCGGGCGGAAGAAGCGGGGGATTTGCGCTTCGGCTATGCCTACTCGCGGGCCGAAGCCGACGCGGTCTTCGCCGCGTTTTCCCACGACAACATCAATATCGCGACGAACTATCGCCTGCACGCGCTGAGCGCCGATTACGCCTATCGCGACGATCTGATGTTCAACGCGACGCTCTACCTCTACCGGCCGGACGAACCGCTTCACGCGGGGGCTAACGATCCCGGCGACTGGCTCTCAAGATTCCGCCTGAACGCGCTCGTAACCTTTTAACCGCGTGGGCTGACGCCAGCCCAACCGTCGGCGCGCAGGGCATCGCCATGCTCGTCCAGCGCCGGCGGGCCCAGATCGTCGCGCGGCGCGGATGCGGAAAGGCGCACCGGACAGGCCACGCCCGGCAGCTCGCCCAGCGCCCGGTGCGGCATGACCCTGCGAACGCCCCTTGCCTGCACATGCGGATCGGCGAAGACATCGCCCATCGCGTTGACCGGCCCTGCCGGGATGCCAGCGGCGCGCAGAGCGTCTAGCCATTCGGCGGCGCTGCGGCGCAGGAACTCTTCCTCCAGAGCCGGGATCAGGCGATCGCGGTTGGCGACGCGTTCGGCGTTGGTCACAAGGCTGGGATCACGGCTCAGATCCTCCCGCTCCAGCAGCACGCAAAGCTGCCGGAACTGTGCATCGTTGCCGACTGCGAGCGCAATCGTGCCGGTGGACGTCGCGAAGGCTTGATAGGGCACGATGCTGGGGTGGGCGTTGCCATGCCTTGGCGGATCGCGCCCCTCGGCGAGATAGGCCGCAGCCTGGTTGGCCAGCGACGCGATCTGCACGTCGAGCAGCGACGTCTCCACCCACTGGCCCAGGCCTGTGCTCTCTCGCTGGTGGAGCGCGGCCAGAATGCCGTTGCAGGCATAGAGGCCGGTCAGGATGTCGGTCAGGGCAACGCCGGCCTTCATCGGCTGGCCATCGGGTTCGCCAGTCAGGCTCATCAGGCCGCCCATGGCCTGCACGATGAAATCGTATCCCGGCAGACTGGCATAAGGACCGTCCTGCCCGAAGCCGGAGATCGAGCAATAGATCAGCCGCGGATTGCGTGCACGCAAGGTTGCCTGGTCGAGACCGTAGCGGGCGAGCCCGCCAACCTTGAAGTTTTCCACCAGCACATCCGCTTCGTCGGCCAGCGACGCGACGAGCGCTGCGCCTTCGGGCGTACCGACGTCGACGGCCAGCGACCGCTTGCCCCGATTGGCGCAGGTGAAATAGGCGGCTTCGCGACTTCCGTCGGGCGCGGTGAACCAGGGCGGTCCCCATCCGCGCGTGTCATCGCCCGTGCCGGGCCGCTCGATCTTGATTACCTCTGCGCCGAGATCGGCGAGAAGCTGGGTGGCCCACGGGCCGGCCAGGACCCGACTGAGATCGAGCACCCGCACCCCGTCAAGCGCCCGCGCCGCCCTGTTCTGCCCCGGCATCGTTTCCTCAACCAAAAGCCGCCAAGCCCGTCTGCGCGCGGCCCAGGATCAGCGCATGAATGTCGTGCGTCCCCTCGTAAGTATTGACCGCTTCCAGATTGCACAGGTGCCGCATGACGTGGAATTCGTCCGAAATTCCATTTCCGCCGTGAATGTCGCGCGCCTCGCGGGCGATGGCCAGCGCCTTGCCGCAGCTGTTGCGCTTGACGATCGAGATATTCTCTACCGGGCAGCGGCTTTCGTCGAGCAAGCGCCCCACCCGCAGACAGGCCTGCAGACCCAGCGTGATTTCCACCTGCATTTCCACCAGCTTGCGCTGGACGAGCTGGGTTGCCGCGATCGGGCGGCCGAACTGTATCCGGTCGAGCGCGTACTGATGCGCCGCCTGCCAGCAGAATTCGGCGGCACCAAGCGCGCCCCAGGCAATCCCGTACCGGGCCTTGTTCAGGCAACCGAACGGCCCGCCCAAACCGCGGGCCCCGGGCAGAAGCGCGCTTTCGGGCACGAACACATCGTCCAGCACGATCTCTCCGGTAACGGAAGCCCGCAGCGCCAGCTTGCCTTCGATCTTCGGGGCGGAGTAGCCGGCAGCATCTGCCTCCACGATGAAGGCACGGATCACACCGTCCAGCTTCGCCCAGACGATCGCAATGTCGGCAATGGGGCTGTTGGTGATCCACATCTTGTTGCCGTTGAGGCGATAGCCACCCTCGACACGGTCCGCGCGGGTGCGCATCCCGTCAGGGTCGGAACCGTGATCGGGCTCGGTCAGGCCGAAGCATCCTATCATCCGCCCGGCAGCGAGTTCGGGCAGATACATCGCGCGCTGCGCATCGTCGCCGTAAGCAAAGATGGGATGCATGACGAGCGACGACTGGACGCTCATCGCGGAACGGTATCCCGAATCGACGCGCTCCACCTCGCGAGCGATCAGTCCATAGGCGACGTGACCGGCATCAGCCCCGCCGTATGCTTCGGGCAGCGTCGCGCCGAGAAGGCCAAGCCCGCCCATCTCGGTCATGATTTCCCGATCAAACTGCTCGTGCCGGCCAGCCAGCAGGACACGCGACATCAGTGATGACTGACAGTAATCGCGTGCCATATCGCGGATCAGGCGCTCCTCTTGCGTGATCTGCGATTCGAGATCGAAGGGATCGTCCCATTTGAATGCCGTCCGTTCCGCCAATTTCCTGCTCCTGCCGTTCAACGATTGGGGGCAGGAAAGCGGAAGGCGGGTGAAAACGAAAGCGAACACTTGCCATGAATTCATGCGTGTTGGTAATGATATGGGAGTGCAACCGATAGAGATCCCACCGCGCCGGCAAATGCCCCGAATGCACGAACTCGTCGCGTTCGAAGCCGCCGCGCGCCATCGCAGCTTCACCGGCGCGGCGGTGGAACTGAACCTGACGCAAGGGGCGATCAGCCGGGCAGTCGCTGCGCTGGAACAGCGGTTGCGCACGCCGCTGTTCAAACGCGTCCGCCAGCGCGTGAGTCTGACCCCAGTGGGCCGCGACTATCAGGATCAGGTGCGCGCCCTGTTGGGGCAGCTCAACACCGCGACGCGGCAGGCCATGTCGGCAGGGACGGTGGAACAGACGCTCCATATCGCAACGCTACCGACATTCGGCATCCACTGGCTGACACCGCGCCTGCCGCAGTTCCTGGCCCTGCACCCGCACGTAACGGTCAACCTGGCATCGCGGACACGCCCGTTTTCGTTCGAGGCCGAAGGCTTCGACCTGGCGATCCATCATGGAGAGGATGCCTGGCCCGGTGGGACCCTGCGGCGCATTGTCGACGAGACGATGGTGCCGATGTGCAGCCCCGAATATCGGGAGGCCAAAGCAATCGAAGCTCCGTCCGACCTGGGGCGGGCCACGCTGATCCATCTCAGGACCAGACCCGCAGCCTGGGCCGAATGGCATGCCGCGGCCGGGCTGCGCGGGGACGGCGCCTATCGCGGCCCCGTTTACGACCAGTTCGGTATGGCCGTATCCGGCGCGGCGGCGGGTCTGGGCGTGGCGCTCCTCCCCGAACTGTTCGCGGCGGAGCAGATCGAGGATGGCAAACTGGTTACGCTGTTCGATCTGGAGCTGCGCACGGGCAGTGCATATTACATCGTGCTGCCGGAAGCGGGCGACAAGCCAGCCGCAGTGGACTTCGCCGAATGGCTGGCCACTCAACTGCCGGGATAAGAAACGTAAACCGGCAGACGGCGCGGCAACTCAGCGTCCTTCATTCGCCCCTTCGGCAGAATGCGCGAGCCGGAAGCCGACGGTGAAAAAGCCCTGGTCTTCCGGTCCGCGAAGCCGAAAGCGTTCTTCCAGAAATTCGCCCGCATCGCCGTAGGAACCGCCACGTATCGAATGGTATCCCCCAGTGGGGCATTCGCCCCTGGCCGAGCCGTCAGCAGGCGCGCCAACGTAATCGTCGTGATAGCAGTCAGCCTGCCATTCCCACACGTTGCCGCGAATATCGTAGAGACCCAGCCGATCGGCGGGAAAGCTGCCGACCGGCGCGGTTTCGATCCACACATCACGCCCTTCGGCCTTGCCGCCGCAACATTCCACCTTACCAATATTGGCGAGTTCGTGCGTCACGCCGGGACCGCCGCCCCGCGTGTCGCCGAGATCGGCCAGGGTCGCGGCGTATTCCCACTCCGCTTCGCTCGGCAGGCGGTATTGCCTGCCGGTCGCGGCATTCAGCCAGCCGATGAACGCCTGGGTATCGCGCCAGCTTACGCAGACCACAGGATGATCGGCAGCCTGGGCAAATCCCGGTGTCTGCCAGTTGCGATCCGGGTCGATATGCCAGCTGGTATCGTCGGTATAGACGTTGCACTTTCCGGCCGAGACATAGCCGGTTTCCTCAGTAAATCGGCGGAAGGCGTCAAGGGTCACTTCGTGCGCAGCAAGGTGGAACGGAGCGACGGTGACCTGGCGTGTCGGGCCGTCGATCGGGCCATATCCGCGATCGACCGTCGCGCCCATGGCGAAAGTCCCGCCGGGAACAGCGACCATTTCCGGCACTGCCTCCTGATACCGCGCCTCACCCTGAGGCGAAGCCGCAACCAGCAGGATAGAGGCAGCGGCGACACCCGCCGCAAGCCGTTTAGCGCTGGCGCGCGCTGCCGGCCCAGGCCGGGTTCCAGTCGATTCCGTGCTGATCGCTCATCTCCCAATAGAACTTGGTGCGTGGCCGGTCGTGATTGCCGATTTCGTTCATCGTCGCGGAATCGTAGAGCCGCTCATTGACCATCGTGTAGATAACGCTGTCGGAGTTCTGGATATCGGCCAGCGGGTCCCGTTCCAGAACGATAAGGTCCGCGAGCTTCCCGGGCTCTATCGATCCGAGCTGATGATCGAGGCCCCAGGTCTTCGCGCCGTTGATCGTGGCGGCACGCAGGATGCGCATCGGCGCCATTCCCCCTTCCGCCAGCAACTGCATTTCCCAATGGAGCGCAATGCCTGCCGCCTGCCCGTGGGACCCGACATTTACGACCACGCCTGCATCGTCGAGCCGCTTGATCGAACGCGCGACCGAACGGAAACCGACGTCGTACAGTTCATCCGCCTGATGGACCGATTGCATCGCCCGCACGTAGAGCGGCGCATCCGAAGGCCCCTGGATCGGGTTGTAGGCATTGTTGATCGCGGGAATGAAGGTGCGGACCTTCGGCGCCTTCCACGGCTCCTGGTTCTGGTAGATATAGTTCTCGCCGAACAGTTCACCGAATGTGACCACGAGCGTCGGCGTCGTGGACATTTGCGAATTTCTGAACAGCTGCAGCAGGTCGTCATAATAAGTCGCGACCGGCAGATTGTGTTCCAGGTTGGTGTAGCCATCGAGGATCATCGACACGTTGTCGTAGAAGTGGCCCGCCCCTTCTGCGTCGACCATCAGCCCTTCTTCCGCGGCAGCCTGCAGCAGCCATTGCTTCTGCTCGCGCGTGGTCAGCTTGTAGCTTTTCAGCACCGTGCCACCGATGGCGGTCTTGCGGCGAATGACGGCGCGGGCATCTTCGAGATTGCGGATCCGGTTGAAGACGCGATCGGGCTTCCCCGACCGGCCGTAAATGACATGCCCCGTCGTCAGCCAGCGCGGGCTGACCATCAGGCCGGCAATGGTCATTTCGCCGGTTTCGTAACTCGGCAGCTCGTTCGCATAAGGATCGAAGTTGGTCGTCACACCATAAGCCAGCGCCGCGTAGCGAACGGCGTGCTTCTGCGGCATGGCGCCGGTTCCATAACAGCAATCGATGTGACCGTGCGCATCGAAGAAGCCGGGCATCAGCGTCTTGCCCGTCAGATCGTATACTTTAGCCGCATCCGGTATCGCCACCTCACCCGCCGGCCCCACCGCCGTGATGCGATTGCCTTCGACCACCACCGCCCCGCTTTCGATGATCGTGTCGTCGCTCGTCATCGGCAGAATGCGCGCGTTGACGAAGGCTATGCTGCCTTGCGGCACGTCGGCCGGCGCGCTTAGTGCGACCGAGTGTGCCGGCTTCTCCACAACCCCGCCCGCGTCGGGACGCGTTGCGAAGACATCGGGACCGAGCGTCCAGAAAAGCTGCCCGGAAACGTCACTCCATGCCAGTTCGAAACCGCCCGAGCGAGTCAGCAGGCGGGCCGCCGGGTTGTTCCGCGCGGTGATCGCGATCGGCTCGCCGGTGGGCCGAAACGGCATCACGTTCAGTTCCTGGAATTCCTTGAATGCGATCCATTCAAGATCGGGGCTCAGCGTGAAATCCCCGGTATCGGCGGTTTCGGCATATGCGTGGTCGCGTATGTCGCCGCCTTGCGCCGCGACGCTGCGCAGGATTACGGCGCGCCGGGCATCGAAGTCCGGCAGCCCCATGAAATAGATTCGCTGGTCATCGGGGGAGAAGCGCGCGACCCCCCTGGCCGGCGCCAGATAGCGCGGCTGCCTGCCATCGACGCCAACGACGTAGAGCCCCGCAACGTCGTGCGCGCCGCCCATCTGGGCATCGGGGTCGAGAATGCGGTAGGCGATCTGTCGGCCGCTGTTGGCAAACACCGGCTCGGCAATGATCCCGCCGCTGCGCACCAGGACTTTTTCCTCATCCCCTTCGGCGCTGCGCAGGCGAAGCGTGCTGCCCGACTCGTCATCCCATTCGACGTAGGCAATCCAGCGACCATCGGCAGACCATCGCGGATCGGTCTGGGCGGCATCGCTACCGGTCAGGGGGCGCGGCGGAGCATCGCCAGCCATGTCCTGGCGCCAGATGCGCCCCAGCGCGCGAAAAAGAATCTCGTTGCCGTCAGGCGACGGAGCGATCTGGCGGACGACCTTTACGTCAAGGCGGTCGGGCGCCAGGTCCAGTTCGGTGCGCACGGCCCGATGAATCTCGTGCCGGGCATTCGCGCGGAAGGGAATGTCGGCGGCTTCGCCGGTTCGCATGTCGACTTTGACCAGTTCACCCTTGGCCCAGACGGCCACATGCCGATTGTCGGGGAACCAGTCGAACGCGGGATAATAGTGCTCCTGCGCCAGATAGTCGGCCTGAAGATCGCGGGCGAGTTCGTCGTAGACCGCGTTCTGTCGACCGGTCGCAATGTCGTAACGGAACAGCACGGTTTTTGCTCCCACCCGCCGGACGAAGGCAATCGCCGATCCGTCAGGCGAAACCTGGGGGGACGTTGCGCTCCCGAAGCCGGAGATCAGATCGACCGTCTCGCCGGTCTGCAAGTCGCGCCGGCGGATGACAAAATTGCTGAGGTTGGGGTTGAGGTGGACATAGTGGATCCCCCCAACCCGTTCCGTATAATAGAGATAGCGGCCATCGGGGGAATAGCGCGGTTCCTGCACATCCTTGCCGCTTTCCGGCGGCGCGACCAGTTGCCGCTGCTGCACACCCCGCAGGTCGAATGCGACCAGTTCCGATGTGCGCATATCGAACACCGAGGTGCTCGTCTTGGTCGCAACGATGGCGCTTCCGTCGGGCGACCACGAAGGCGCCGTGATCATGTCTGCCGTTTCGTGACTGATCTGGCGCGGCTCGGAACCGTCCAGATTGGCAATCCAGATATTGTCCGCGCCGCTTGCATCGCTGAGGTAGAGGATCTTGCGGCCATCCGGGCTGATCTGCGGGCTGCGCTGGGTCGCAGGGCCGGAAAGGATCACCCGGGCTTCGCCGCCGGCCGCCGGTATCGCATAGATGTCGTTGAGCAGATCGAAAACGATCGTTTGCCCATCGGGGCTGACATCGGTGCTCATCCAGGTGCCTTCGCTGAGGGTGAGCGTCACCTCGCGCGTGGGCGTTTCCAGTATCTCGGGCGCGGCGATCGCCGGCTGCGCGCTTGCCAGGGCGACAAGCAGCGAAACGCTTCCAAACAGATTCTTCCGGTTAGCACCCAATGCCATTCCGTCCCCCCATCTTCGGCCAAGGCCAAATCTTCCACCTTGTGACAGGTAAAATACAACATGCATCGCTGACCGGTGCGAAAGGGGAAAGACCTGTTGCGGCGCCGTCACCGGTTGCCTCGCCCCGCTTTCTTCGACCACAAGGATGGCCGTCCCCGCCTGGCGACGAACCGGTTGCAGTATTCGGAAGGCTGGGAGAAGAAACGCAATGGCCGATGCAAGCGCACAACCGTCGATTGAAACGATGAACCCTGCGGATATGTCCGCGGTGCTTGCGATCCAGTCGCGTACATATCCACCCTCGCTCATCGAAGACGAAGCGGTATTTCTCAATCGCCTGGCCCTGCCCTTTTCCTATTGTCTGTCCGCCAGGATAGCGGGCGAGGTCGCGGGCTACCTGCTCGCGTATGGATGGCGCGACGGGTCGCCGCCGCCCATCGGGGCGATCGTCGAGGGCAATGACCCTGGCGAAGTGCTGTTCATCCACGATCTCGCCGTATCGGAGGCCGGGCGGGGCCTCGGCATCGGCAGGCTGCTTGTCGACCACGCCTTCGCCGCTGCGGCGCGCGACAAGCTGCACGAAGCGCAACTGGTGGCGGTGGAAGGTGCGCATGAATACTGGCACCGGCTGGGTTTTCTGGAACCACCCGTGTCAGGCGAACTGAAAACGAAGCTCTCCAGCTACGGCGCCCGCGCCAGATGGATGACGCGCACTATCCCTATAGAGCATCCGGCCCCTCGCGAAGACGGAGAGGCATTATCATCGACGCGATCATAGAACCGGATCCATAGGCCCACGGTCTAGAATTCGAACGCCATTTCAAGGCGAACCGTCCGTGCAAATTCCGGCCGGGCAAAGAAGTATTGGCCCGTCGATGAACCGGCATCGAACGACCCGTTGCGCGGATTGCCTTCGGTCTGACGTGCCCCCCAGATTTTCCTCCAGTTTTGATTAGAGTCCGGCCCCACGAGAAGGACGGACGAGGCGGGCGCGAAGACCGCCGACCTGGCCCGGCGGCACGGCGTGTCGGAAGCGGTGATCTACAACTGGAAGTCGAAGTATGGCGGGATGGAAGTGTCCGATGCTCACCGTCTGAAGGAGCTGGAGAGCGAGAACGCGAAGCTCAAGCGCTTACTGGCCGACGCGATGCTGCGCAAGGCGGCGCTGAAGGACCTCCTGGCAAAAAAGTTCTGACGCCCTCCGCCAAGCGGGAAGCTGTCGTTCATCTCCAGACTCGTCATGGGATGAGCGAACGGCGGGCGTGTCGTGTCATCGATGCCGATCGCAAGAGCGTGCGTTACCGTTCCACGCGGGATGATGACGCTGCGCTTCGCGCGAAGCTGCGCGAGTTGGCTAACCGGCGCCGCCGGTTCGGCTATCGGCGTCTGCATATCCTGCTGCGCCGGGAGGGGATCATGATCAATCGCAAGAGGACCCAGCGGCTCTACAAGGAGGAAGGGCTGGCGGTGAGGCGACGACGCAGCCGCAGGCGTGCCGTCGGCACGAGGGCACCTGCTCCGGTACTCGCCTTGCCGAACCAGCGCTGGAGACTCGACTTCGTTCACGACCAGATGGCCTCAGGCAGGCGGTTCCGGGTGCTCAATGTTGTCGATGACGTGATGAGGGAGTGTCTGGCAGCGGTGCCGGACACGTCGATCTCGGGCCGCCGGGTCGTGCGCAAACTGACCCAGCTGATCGCCCAGCGCGGCAAGCCCGGCATGATCGTCAGCGACAACGGCATCGAGCTGACCTCCAACGCCGTGTTGGCATGGTGCGGGGAGCTCGGCGTGGAGTGGCATTACATCGCACCGGGCAGGCCGATGCAGAACGGCTACGTCGAGAGCTTTAACGGCCGTATGCGCGATGAGCTGCTGAACGAGACGTTGTTCCTCAGCCTTGTCCATGCCCACGTCGAGATCGCGGTCTGGGTCGAGGACTACAACCAGGAGAGACCGTACTCCTCGCTTGGATACGCAACACCGGCGGCGTTCGCCGCCGAACTGGATAAGCAAAAGTCTGCTTCGCTACGCCCTACGGGCTCCGCTACGCAGCCCATTGCTTCAACCGCGCAGATGCGCAAGACAACCGCCCGGCTCTAGTCTCAGCTGGGGGAAAACTTTGGGTCGCGTCACCATGGCAGAGACGGTTCTTGAACAGGTTCGAGCTTTCGTAGAGCGTTTACGTCCGGATGCAGTTTGCGATGACTGCATTGCCGATCGACTGGGATTGTCAGTAAGGCAACACGCCAATCACAAAACGCGAGAATTGGCCGGGTCATTGGGTTTTCAGCGCCAGGTTGATACCTGCACGCTTTGCGGTTCTCGCAAGAAGGTTATTCGTCGCGCTTGACCAAAGTTGAGGCGGGCTGGCAAATTTATCCCGCAATCCAGCCCTGTCCAACCGTTCGACTCACTCCAATCTGGTAGCGATCCAAGCTTCTACATCGTCTTCCGCCCACGCGACCGCATAGCCACCGAGTTGCACGGGCTTCGGAAACTTGCCCTCGCTCATCCAGCGATAGATCGTCGAACGGCCAAGCCCGACGCGGTGCTGTACCTCCGGCAAGCGAATGAGGCGGGTGACCCTGCGGGTTTCGGTCGCTCCCTTGTCGATCTCCTCACCCACGATGGCCTCCTTCGGTACCGGCGAAGACATCGCCGAGCAGGGCGTCCTTGCGTTCAAGTTCATCGATGTGGTCGGAGAGCAGCCGTGCGACACGATGTGCTGTCCCCTTAGCCCAGCGCGGCTTCACGTCGTGAACCTGGTTGCCCAGGACACGTTCGAGCGCTGAAGGCAGTTCGCCGGAAAAGTCCTCGAAAAATTGCGCGAGGTCCGATTGCAACCATGCAATCGCGTGATCGCCGCTGCTGACGAGGAAGAGGAGCAGGTGTGCGTGCGGCGCAACTCCGCTCGCGGCAAGAATGCGCAAGGCTTCACCGAGGCTTGCCGAGCGTTCGCCGGCAAGGACGCGGCGCAAGGCATCCTTATGGATCTGCGCATCGCGCGCGATGTCGCAGCGGGCACGGCCGCTGGCTTCGACGGCCGCCAAGAGCAGCCGGGCGAGGTCGGCGCGAACCTGTTGTTCGGCAAAGAGCGCCATCTTGGTCATCGACGAATCCTTATCTCTAGAGGTGATCGACTCATCGGCTAACCGCGAAGGAAGCCTGTAGGAAAACAAAAAGAACATTTAGAGAACATAAAGGAAGGAACGAATCAGCTTCCTTCAGTGATTCGCGTAAATTCCGGCCGCGTTCGCGCGTATCGCGGCTCTCTTCGCTCAGACCCCGGCACAGTCGGCGCTGGTTCGCGATCAGCCTGCGCGAATCCCGGCCAGCGCACCTTCAGATGTCGCTTTTTGCTTGGTCGACAGCCCCAGAATCCAGTTCCCGATTTCCTACAGGCACATGTTCTTTTTATGTTCTCTTTCGATTCGAATCAATGGAGCACAAGTCGAGATGAACTGCGTCAATTGTCTGACCGCGCTAGCGGTCGCCTGTCTGGGGATGATCG
>Ga0066860_10000253_pt1 | contig 22737 bp, 29 predicted proteins | sample ETN07SmetaG_FD_65601 | JGI IMG/M metagenome (GOLD analysis project Ga0066860, IMG submission 65601) | Marine microbial and viral communities from oxygen minimum zone, Eastern Pacific Ocean - ETNP2014F14-07SV275 | ecosystem: Environmental > Aquatic > Marine > Oceanic ... | reverse complement strand
AAGGTAAAACATATAACGACGTGAATTGTCTTTTACAAAATAGGGATAACTATGGTCGAAAAAAAGATTTTCGTAATTGGACTAGCTGTCGTACTTGCACTAGGAACTTTAGGATTCAACTGGGTTGAAACTATTTTGCCAACTGCAGATGCACACGGTGTCCAAGCACAACTCCAAAGTCGTTTCATTAGAATTGAAGATGAAACTTTTAACAGACAATCCTTACAAACTGGCGAAACCTTGACACTTCAAGGAACTTTAGTCAGTCTTGTAGAAAGAGATCTTAGAGGATGGATATCCATTTTCTCAGAGTCAACTAATGCAGGTAATAGATGGGAAATGTTAGCAAGAGACCCACCAGGTAATGTCTTTGATATTGCAGGTAACTCTGTTGTTGAATATTCACTATCTGCCAAAGCACTTGAAGCAGGTGTGTATCACGTACATACTCAACTCAATGTAGCAAAAGTTGGTCCAGGACTAGGTCCAGGTCAAACAGTTGTCGTTGAAGGTGAACCAATAATCAAACCAATTCCATATACAAACATTGCATATCAATCAATTATCATTGGTGTAGGATATGTCATTACGTTTGCAACACGACCTTGGCAAGTAATTTAACCACCCACTTTTCCTTTTCATTTTAAAACTAGTCATTACGTTTTACGTAAATATTCAATTCAAAATTATTTCAAATGACTTTATGAAAAAATGAATTTTAAAAAAATCATCATTAGTAAAAGAAAGGACTTTAAAGAATCTGTTTAAAATTATCTTTATGATTTGGCCAGGTACTGGGGATCCTTACAAAAGAAAGAAAACCATAAAATTTCTAGCTATCACTGCAATCATTGCAATATCAGTAGGAGTAGGAAGCAGTGTAATCCAAGGATATCTAGGTCAAGATAACACTCTCAAAGCTTGTATCGATGATAGAGATACTCCATTCAAAATCAAAGCATCACTGGAGATTTTTATCGATGGTGAAAGAGTAGACATTCCAGCAAATGCGTTGAATGATGAAGAATGTCAGAGATCCATGTATACGTTAACTAATGATGGTACAATTTATGCAGAATGGGAAGAAGAATTCCCATTTGAAGTAGGTCACTTTTTGTGGATGTGGGACTTTCCACTAAGAGATATGGACCAAGGCAAATCAACAATTTATGTCAATGATAAAGAGTCACCTCATTTCATAAATCATCCATTCCAAAATGGATATCACTACAAAGCAGAATTTACATCAAAGGCATATGATGAATCAAAAGACACAGATTTCTTACCTGAAAACTAATTGTGAACTTTGTAAAAAAAGCAACTTTTAGAAAAATAAAATGTGGTAAGTTTTAGTTTTAAAAATTTTAAAAATAATGAAAATAAAGGTGGTAATTTTACCAATATTTGCCGTTGTCTGGAATAAGACCGATACCTTCTCTTTCAAAGTGTCTATCTAATTCGTCAACCCATCTCTCACGGTTGTCTTTGTAAGCCCATCCGTGTACACGTAACCAGAATGAAATTACTGCCAATAAGAATACAGTGAACATCATGGTTCCGAAGATGTAAATCATTACATCATAGAATAATGGATCATAGTTTGGTCCTAGTTGTCCTGTAATTGATGACAGGATATTTAGGAAAATACCTACGATAGGAATCATAATATTTTTGCTCTATTTGTGCGATATATACATTTCTTTTAGTTTTAGAAAATACGAGATCAGTTTCACTAAGAGGTGATAATAAAATAAGAGAAATGTGAGGTTTATCCTCTACCCATTGCTGCGTATTTTCCAGATCTTCCTTTAATGAAGAAAGCCAAAGAAATACCGCCAAAGACTGCAGCTGTAATAATTGCTGCACCTGCTACGCCATCTGCACTAAGAACTGGAGTTCCTGAACCAGCTGCTGGATTTGCTTCAGCAGATTCAATTCTTCGTCTTTGAAGTTCAAGTGCTTCTTCTAGGGTATATTTTCCTGTTTCACCGTCACCACCAACGTTACCCATGTATTGTGCAAAGACTACTGCACTTTCTGCATAGTATCCCATTGTGAAGACAACAGCTACTAAAGTTGCTGTTAATAGTATTTTGTAACTCATACCGTTTACCTGTTCGATTTGATGATGAGTACTTATTTAAAACTTTATTCTGAACTTCAAATTTTAAACAATGTACGAGATCAAGAGAAGTAACGTTTAATTTTGTAATTTAATGGGACAAATTATGGGACGAATGCACACACATAGACATGGGAAATCACATTCTATTAGACCAGTTACATTACGTGCACCTTCATGGATAACAATTGGTCCTAAAGAAATTGAAGCATTGATAGTAAAATACACAAAAGATGGTTTTACTCCAAGTCAAATTGGAATTAAATTACGAGATCAGCATTCAATTCCTCTAGTGAAACCAATCATGAAAAAAAGTATGGGTCAAATTCTTGAGGAAAATGATTTGAAGTCAGAGATGCCAGAAGATCTTGGAAATATTGTCAACAGGGCAGTAGGTCTTCAAAAACATCTCAAAGAAAACAACGGAGACTATAGAAATGTCAGATCTTTGGAATTAATTGAAGCCAAAGTTCACAGACTATCTGTATACTACAAAAGAATTGGAAGAATTCCAAAAACATGGAAGTATAAAGCAGTGGTCGCTCAATTAGAGTAATGCCAAAATCGTTAGATGAGTCACTTTCATTTTTCAAAGATAAAATTTCAGATTGTATAAAGACTGGAAAATCTATTTCTGTCACAACTCATATTGATTGTGATGGATTGACATCTGGCAGTATTATTACCAAGGCCCTAATCAGAGCAGGAGCAAAATGTACTGTTAGAACATCAAAAGAGTTTAGCAAAAAAATAGCTGAATCATTCAAAACAGATTCTCGTGATTTTCACATTATTACTGATTTAGCAGGAGGTTTTGCAAAGACTCTAGATGAAACATTAGGAGATAACTGGATAGTTTTAGACCATCATCAAATACCAGAAGAAGAAAAAGATAATCAAAATGTAATCAATGCATGGAGTTATGGAATTGATGGCGGAACTGAAATTTGTGCAGGTGGAATGGCGTATCTTGCGTCAATGGCATTAGATGAAAGAAACTCAGATTTATCAGCAATTGCAGTTGTTTCAGCATTAGGCGATAGACAAGATCAAGGAGAAAGAAAATCATTTACAGGCAAAAATTTTGAGATTGCAAATATTGCCAAAGAACTAGGGTTAGTAGAAATCGACTTGGATTTATTATTAGTAGGAAGAGAAACCAGACCCCTAGCAGATGCACTAGCATTTACATCACAGCCATTTATTGAAGGATTAACTTGGAATAGAGGAGCATGTCTTTCACTGCTAAATTCATCAGGAATTCAACTAAAAGATGAGGGTAGATGGAGAGTACCAGCAGAACTTACCGAAGTTGAAAAAAGACAAGTGATTGAATCAATTACAAAATTCACTTCTGGAAAAAATGCTACAGAAATAATGTCAGAATTAATTGGATATACCTACACATTTCCAAGAGAAGATAGACAAAATTTCTTGCGAGATGGAAGAGAATTTTCAACCATGCTAAACTCTTGTGGAAGAATCAACCGTTCGGGTGTAGGAATGGCAATATGCATGGGGGATAGAAATAAGATTCTAAGAGAAGGCGAAATTATTCTAACAGATTATAGAAAAATGATTAGAGAATACATGAATGTTTTATCAAATGAGAGATGGCGAATTTCAGAAAGTGAAACTTGCGTCATGGTCAATGGTGTGGATATAGTACCAGAAACAATGACTGGGACGATTTCATCATTAATTGCAGGATCACCAAAAAATTCAGGAAAAATTGTAATATTAAGAACCAATGGAGAAGAAAATACAATAAAATTTTCATCAAGAAAATCATTTAGTTGTAAATCAGACATTAATCTCAGTGAATTGATGAGAACAGGTGCTGAAAAATTTGATGGGATAGGTGGAGGGCATGCAGCAGCAGCAGGTGCAAAAATAACTAAAGACAAATTAGATGAATTTCTTAATTATTTAGAAGTAAATGTCGTTAACATGTCAGGTACAAATAAGTCTCAATAACATTTCAAAAGAAAAGGCTGAGACTGTAAAAAAAGCATTAGAACCAGATAATGTAGATTTTCCAGAAGGATTGAGTCTTTATGTTGAAAATATTGATAACAAACTAGTTTTTAATTTTGAAAGTAAAAAGAACATGAAACAACTTATTGGAACAATTGATGAAATACTAGAACATGTACAGGTGGCACTAAAGGTGATAGAATAATGTTAGATCCAAAATTAATCAAAGAAAAACCACAATTAATTCGTGAAATGCTTAAAGCTAGATCAGTTGATTTTGATTTAGATTCACTAATTGAATTTGATCAGAAAAGACGTGAATTTATTATCAAAACTGATGAATTACGAAAAAATAAAAATCAAGTGGCATTAGAAATTTCTCAAAAAAAGAAAGCAGGAGAAGATGCATCATCAATTTTAGCAAAAATGAAAAATATTTCAAATGAACTTACAAAATTTGAATTAGAACAAGAAAGTATTGAAAACAAATACTCTAAACTGGCAATGACAATTCCAAATCTTGTTCATGAATCAGTCCCTGTTGGAGTTGATGAAAGTGCTAACAAAGAAATAAGAAAATGGGGTAAAATTCCAGATTTTGATTTTAAGATAAAGGATCATATTGAAATTTCTGAAAATTTAGATTTAGTAGATTTAGAAAGAGCAGCAAAGGTTGCAGGTGCAAGATTTTATTATCTGAAAAATGATCTTGTCAGATTAAATCAGTCATTGATTCATTACGGATTAGATTTTCTTGCAAAAAAAGAATATTCTCTAGTTCAGCCACCTTACATGATTAATAGAAAATCCATGGAAGGTGCAGTAATTGCTGATGATTTTGAAGACGTTATCTACAAAGTTGAAGATGAGGATCTATTCATGATTGGGACATCAGAGCATGCAATGGCTGCAATGCATTCAAAAGAAATCATTGAAGGAAAAGACTTACCTCTAAGATATGCAGGGGTTAGCCCATGTTTTAGAAAAGAGGCAGGAGCTCATGGACGAGATCAAAAAGGGATTTTCAGAGTACATCAATTTGATAAAATTGAACAATTTGTTTTTTCAAGACCAGAGGATTCTTGGAAAGAACATGAAAAAATGCTAGGAATAGTTGAGGAATTTTACCAAGAGTTAGAAATTCCACATAAAGTGATGCTACTATCATCAGGAGATATGGGTAAAATCTCTGCAAAAACTTACGATGTTGAAGGATGGATGGCAGGACAAAATGCATACAGGGAAATTGTTTCATGTTCAAACTGTTTAGACTTTCAAGCAAGAAGATTGAAGATTAGATTCAGAGATAAAACAAATGAGGATACTCAATACCTACATACGCTCAATAGTACTCTAATTGCTACAACTAGAGTTTTGGTATCAATAATGGAGAATTTTCAAACTAAAGATGGGCACATTAGAATTCCTACTGTTTTACAGAGTTACATGGGAAATCAGAAAGAGATCTAGTGACATACCACTTATATTTTGGATTTAAAGTTCGTTAATAATTGGCACGTAGAAAAGGTCGAATAAAGGACAAGTGGAGAGATAAACGCTGGGTTACAGTACATGCTCCAGATTCATTTAACAATGTCCCAATTGCTTATATTCCAATTACTGATGATGAAAATGCAGTAGGTAGAGTTTTAGAAGTTACGCTTTATGATATTCTTAAAGGAGATCCTTCACAACATCAATACAAGATCTATTTTCAGATAAGCAAAATAGATGGTGATAAAGCATTAACAATTTTCAAAAGATATGAATATTCAAAAGAATTTTTGCGTAGTTTAGTGAGACGTGGTTCATCAAAGATTAATTTCATTATGGATATCAAAACTAAAGATGGTTATATCTTTAGAATCAAGGTGTTGGCTTTAACCCATAGAACACTAAACACATCAAGACAACATGCTCTTAGAATAATTGCAAGAGATGTAATTAACAAAACAATTCCAGAAATGACAATTGATCAATTTGTCCAAGCAACATGTTATAGTAAAATTAATTCAGATATTATGGCAGCATTCAAGAGAGTAATTAGAGTTAGACATGTAGGTCTTGAAAAAGTGAAACTTATCAGAACTGCAGATAAAGAAACAAAATTACTTGAAGCATAAACGCCAAGAATTATTCTCTTTACAACTATGATTAGCAAAATTGATGTGATAATAGATGTAATTGTTCATGCAACAGAAGATATTTCAAAAATTTTCCAATCTTTTGAAGATGTATTAGAACTAAAAGAGGAGGATTTTACAATTCATGAAACTGTAGGTCATTTTGAAAATCCAATAATTATGCTAAATGCAAAAATTCAAAAAAAACAGGCTCAAAATTTTGTAAAAAAACTTTTCAAATCATTATCAGTTGAACAAATTAGTGAATTAATTCAAGAAATTGAAGAAAGAACAGTTGATTCTAGATTTCACATGAGACTAGATAAACAAGAATTAATCAAAGGAAATCTAAGAGTTAGTGAAAAAGACACAATTAAAATAAAAATTCACACACCAGTTTACAACAAAAAAGATACTGTCAAATTATTTACAGAGATTTTGCAAATTGCCAACTAGATTAAATAGGAATAATAGAATTACTGTATTTGGGAATGAGGAAATATTAGCCGCTCCAGTCTGAGCTAACGCCTTGAAGACGCCGCGACGAACCGACCCTATTTTAGTAAATTAATCACATCAACATAGAAATTTCTCATATCAAATCAAGAAGTATTATTTTAAATACGGATAAACAAACCTCATTATCGTGGCAGATTATGATGTTATAATTGCAGGTGGCGGTCTTGCAGGATCGATCTCAGCACAATCCATTTCCTATTATTCAAATCAAAATTTAAAAATTTTAGTTATCGATAGAAGTCCTGAATATTTACCAGGTAGAAAATCAATTGCAGGATGGGTATGTGGAGATGCATGCTCCAAAGAAGCAGTTGATTTCATGTCAGAGAGAATCAAGGTGAATTGGACCAAACCAGAAATTGAGCATGATGTTAAAGGAGTAATGGCATTTTCGCCAGATAAAAAAACATCAATTCCTTTTGATGGGGATGGATTCATGTTAAACCGAACAAAACTACCAGAAATTCAAAATGAAAGATGTAGAAAAATTGGTATTGAATTTGAATTTGAAATGAACATTACAGGATTAATTTATGATGACCAACAAGTAGTTGGAGTTCAAGGAATTGATAACAAAACAAAACAGCCATTTAAGAAAACATCAAAAATTGTAATTGATGCAACAGGAGTTACATCTATGCTTAGAAATGGACTCAAGAACTCAACCAAAGTTGAAAAGAGAATTGATAGACGAGATTTAGAATCAACAGGCAGATACATTATGTATTTTGATAAAGGTCAAAAAGAACTTTCAGAATTTGATCCTGATTATTGTATTATTCATTTGGATCAAGATATTGCACCAGGTGGATATGGTTGGGTATTTCCTAAAGGGGATAACAAAGTCAACATAGGTTTAGGGGTCGAAAAAACATTTTTGGATAAAAGAAACAAGAGGTTAGGAAAGAAAGATAATGTTGAATCATTGATGAAGGAATATCTTCATAGAAATGTTGCAATCAAAAATGCAAAACTTTCAGAAGATCCAGAAGACATTAACAATAATTCAGGAATTTTTCAAGTATCAGTAAGGAGACAAAACGATTGTATGGTATCTGCTGGATACATGATGGTTGGAGATTCTGCATGGATGCCAAAACCAATTGATGCAGGTGGAATAGGACCAGCAATAATTGCAGCAACAATTCTTGGAAAGAATGTAGCTGAAGCATTAGAAGCAAACGATATTTCAGAAGCAAATCTTTGGAAATACAATCTTGATTTTATCAAAGAGTATGGATACAAAACTGCAGGTCTTGAACTTTTTAGAAGACTAGTACAACAAATGTCAAATGAACAAATTAGTTATGGAATGAAACACTTTTTGGGAAATATGGATGTTGAATCAATTAGTAAAGGTGAACATCCTGACTTTACAGGATTAGGAAAGATTGGCATGATTATCAGAGGTGCACTAAATCAAACAGTTGCAAAGGGACTAAAGTTCACATCTACTGAAAACCAATGGTTAGTTGAGCATTACAATAATTATCCAAAAGAACCTCAAGGTTTTGATGAGTGGAACAAATCATTACTTCAAAGATTAGAAGCAGCTTTTGCAAAAATAGAAGTTTTTAACGATTAGATCTAAAATTAAATATCGTCAAAATTAATGAAAAAGTACATTGGAAGAAATTCAATATATTGATTGGAATAATTCAATTCAGATTTTAAAGAAGGCATATGAGGCTAATATTTTTGTGCTAATAATAGGACCAAAGGGAACTGGAAAAACAGCACTAGTTAGAGATTTTGCAAGAAATATGAATATTGAACTAGAATCCATTAATTTCAGCCTCAGAACTAGAGAAAGTCACCTTATTGGAACTAAAACTCTAACTGATGGAACTGTAAATTTTGATGAAGGATTATTGGTAAAATCAATGAAGAAAGGAGATATGCTTTACTTGGATGAAATTAATTCTGCTGAAGCAGATGTTTTACTCAGACTTGATGAAGCATTAGATGATAGACGACAAATTGTATTAAAAGAATCAACCGGGGAGGTAATCAAAGCAAAAGAAAATTGGTTTGTAATTGCAACAATTAATCCATTAACACATACTGGAACCAAAGAGCTTCCACCACAAATTCTAAGTAGATTTCCAGTGAGAATTAGATTAGAATATCCTCCAGAAGAAATGGAATTAGAAATTATTAAAAAACATGTGTCAGGAGAACATGATTCAGAAATAATTCAAGCAATAAAGCTTGCAAATACATTAAGACAAGCTGCAGCTGTTGAAGAATTATTTTATTCTCCCAGTTTAAGGGAAACCATAGCATTTGGAAAATTATTAGATAAAGAAATGTCTCCAAAAGAAGCAGCAAAATATGTTTTTGGAAATGTGTATACTCAATGGGGCGACATTGAATATCAAAAAGTAAATGACATTATCACATCGATGTTTGGAAATTAAATGCAACCAGTTCAACTTCAAAATGAATCAATAGTAGAAATTGCAACATTTCTTGTAAGAAGATGGTCTGAAAAAAATAACATCATCGTTGAAATTTCAGATATAGTTGAAACTAAAACAAGATTAAAAGAAAATAAAGTAATCATAACACCACTAGAAAAACGAATTGGGAATGATTTTCAAAAATATCGACAGTTTAGAACTTCATTATGGTATGAAGCAATGAGAATAAAATATTGTAAAAAGATTCTCAGTAACGATCATGCTTTTGGATTTATTCTAAATACAATGGAAACAAAGAGAGTTGAGGAATTAGGAAGGAAAATATGGAAAGGGATGGATGATGAAATTATTTTTAATTATACATACAATCTTGTCTCAAGACCACAGCTTCACACAGTTTATGGAAAAGCCAGGCTCGTAGAGGCATTTTATCAATATTTCATGTTTGGGGTAATCAAAGGAGAAATTCAATCTAGTCATTTTGAAAAAATAAAAAAAGCAAATGTATTTGCAAAAAAAATTATCAATAAAGCAATTAAAGAAAATTTTGAGACTAATTGGCTTGAAAAAAATGTAACTGAAATAATTAAAATTTTAGAAATCGATTCCCTTTTGATAATTCCAATATCATTGCCATTTATGAAAGCTGGAATGGCATTAACTGAAGAAGAGATGTTAAAAGTATTAAAAATAATTTCAAAAAATAAGGAAGGTGATTATGGTTCAATTGATCCAAATGCAGTATTAAGTGGAAATGATGTATTTGATGAATACAAAGTATTACTTGATGAAAATAAAAAAACAGAAAATAAAGGATTTTTTCCTGAGGCAATAGGAATTCAAATTCCGTCAACAAGGAATGTTAATGAAACAATAATCTATGACATGAGTTTGATTAATGGTTTAAAAACAAAATTTAAAGAATGGAAATCAGGTTGGAAAGAACAACATCTTAAATCAGGAGAGGAGTTTGATGAAGAAAATTACATTGAAGGTCATGAGCCATTTATTACGGATGTAAAAAAATCAATTAAAACAAAAATTGTGATTTTATTAGATCATTCATCAAGTATTGCATCAGAGTCTATTGAATATAAAAAAGCAACACTTGCACTTTGTGAAGTTTTATCTTTTCTTAGAGTGAAATTTGCAGTGTATGCTTTTAGTACACAAAACAGGTATATGGTTTGCTGGTCAATAAAACCTGAAAATGTTAAATGGAATAATTTAACTGCAAAACGATTAGCACAAATTGTTGCAAATGGATCAACACCATTAGCAGAAGTATACGACAAGATGTTTCCAATCCTACAAGCAAAAAGACCAAATATTTTTTTGACATTAACTGATGGTGAACCATCAGATTCGGATGCAGTTAGAAAAATGACAAAATCAATCAAAGGATTAGGCATAAACATGGTTGCTATGGGTTTAGGTCCTACTACAATTAGGGCAACAATTATTGCAAATAATCTCTCACATTTAGGATATGAAAAAACTATGGCAGTAAGCAGACTAAAAGACATTCCAAGTAAAGTTATCAAAGTTTTAGATGTGTGAATTAAAAATCAAAGAATTACATAGTTCATCAGATATTTATTATGAGAGGAAACTAATTGCGCATAGAGAGAAAATATGTCAGAAAATGATTTTGATAAAGACCTACTTGAAAGATTTGAAAAAGAGATTTGGAGTAAAATTCCACATTTAGAAAATAACAAAGTTGTCAATGCAACACCGCTAATTGATCTAACTAATGATTTTAAAGAATGTGCAAAAAATCTTTACAAATTAGATATTGCAGAATTAGATTTGAAAATATATGGAAAATTTGATGCTAATTTGGTATCAGGTTCAATCAAAATTAGACCTGCAATTCACATAATGCATGATGCCATCAAGACAGGTAAATTGAAAAGTAATCAAACAATAATTGAGGCAACATCAGGTAATTTTGGAATTGCTTTAGGCCAAATGTCAAAACTTGGATTAACTGTAATTTCGCTTGTTTCAAGAAAACTTCAAGAAGGGGTCTTCAAAGAATTGAGAAATGAAAATATTCGAATAATGGATTTAGATATGGATATTTGTCCTGCTCCAGGAATGAAAGATAGTGATGCTGATGTATTAAAGGCAAAAGCAACTGCAGGTAACATTCGTTCTCAACTTACACAATTAGGTTTTGATCCTACAGTTTTTGATAATTCAATTTCTGAAATTGAAGTATTACTAGCTGCTGAAGATATAATTAATTTAGCAAAACTAATTTCAAAAATTTATGGATGTTTTTGTCCAGAACAATATGATAATGAATTAAACATTGATGCTCATAAAACCATCACAGCTGTAGAAATTGAACAACAATTACAAGAAAATGGAGATTCATTAGAAAATTACAGAATAATGTGTGCCTTTGGAACTGGAGGTACGTCTGGAGGAATAAGTAAATACATGAATGAAAAATATAGCAAAAAAGCAATACATGTAGTATTTCCATCTGCAGGTCAAGATGTAGCAGGGATTAGAACAAAAGCCAAAGCTGAAGGATTAAAATTGTATAATCCAGATTCCTATGAAGCAGAGCATGAAGTAGACTTTGGACAAGCAAAACACTTACTCAAATTCTTTGTAGAAAAAGGTCACAATATTGGCGAAAGCACTGCACTAGCACTATACAGCGTATTAGAAATGGTAAGTGATGGGGATAAAGGAAAATTCATAGTTATAGTGGCTGACGGTATTGAAAAATATAAGAAAAATCTAGAGGCAATGTTCAAGAGTCAACGTATGCAGGTTTCTTTGGATGAGGCAGCAGCTAGTGTTCAAGAGTATGATAAAGTAATTTGGGTTCATCCCTCATATACTCCAAAAGAGGCAGGGATTGAAATGATTGCAAAATCTTTAGGAATAGATAAAGAAAAAATTGCAATTCCCAAAGCAAGTATTATCAATGAATTATTATCAACACGACAAATCCCAGAAGAACTTAGTAAAGAGCTAAATGGTTCTAAAGGTAAATCATTACTCATTTGTATGGCTGGAAATACATCATTAATGACTGCTCAAGTTCTTGCAAGTAAAGGTATAGTAACTGAAAGCTTGAATGGCGGAATAACCAATTTGCCTGAAGGGATTGGTAAAAATCCCGGGGAATTTATTAAAGCAGCTACTGATTGATGTTTTGAAATGTCTATCAGTGTCACAACCATTTGCAGATTTAATAATTTCAGGTAAAAAAATTATTGAGTTAAGAAATTGGAATACAAATTTTCGAGGAGAATTTTTGATTCATGCTCCAATTAAAATTAGAATTAATGATTCTAGTAGATTAAAAATCAAAAAAAAATTAGTTACAGGAGCCATAGTTGGAAAAGCAGAATTGTATGATGTAAAAAAATATGATTTGATCAAGGAAATAAAAAAAGATCAAAAATTTCATTTCTCTTCAAAAAAGTTTAATGGAAAAACTTTTGGATTCATGTTAAAGAATTCAAAGTCACTTAGAATTCCAATCCCATGGAAAGGTCAGCTAGGATTCTTTGATGTTGATTTACCAAAATCAAAAATCAAAAACAAGGAAATTGTTTCAGAAATTATTGATGAAGAATATCGCTATCAATGGATTGGACGTCATTAAAAAAAATCAATATTTCATAAAAAATTTGACCAGTGTATATAAAGGGGTTATATTCACTCCGTCGATATGCCTCAAACAAAGCCAATAGTTAGTATTGTGAATGTGGTGGCATCAGCATCAGTTGATCAAAAAATTGATCTAAATGATATTACAAAAAAATTTCCAGAAACAGAATACAATCCAGAACAATTTCCAGGTTTAGTTTTTAGAATAAAGAATCCTAAAACTGCAACTTTGATTTTTAGAACAGGAAAAATGGTATGCACAGGTGCCAAATCCGAAGAGTTGGCAGTTAAAGCAGTTAACATAGTCGTTCAAAGACTAAGGAAAGGTAAAATAAAAATAAAAAAAGATGCGGTAATTACCGTTCAAAATATAGTCTCATCAATTAATCTGGGTGGAAAAATCCATCTAGAAAAAGCAGCAAGAACATTACCAAGAAGTATGTACGAACCCGAACAGTTCCCAGGAATCATTCATAGAATGATTGATCCAAAAACAGTCATTTTATTATTTGCATCAGGGAAATTAGTCTGTACAGGTGCCAAAAAAGAATCAGATGTATATCGTTCTGTACATAATTTACACTCGCTCTTAGAAGAAAAAGACTTGATGATTTATGAGTAATTATAATTATTAAAAAATTGAAAATTGTCTGAAGATATTTTTAAAAAAGAAAAGGAAAAAATGACTCCTGAAAAAGGATTTGATCTAATAGGAATTGATTATTTTTCTGATTCAGATAACCAGCTGTATCTAATTGAGCATTTTGATATGTATCAAGATGCATTAAATGCAAAAAAAGATAGAAAAAAACCAGAAGAATATTTTGTTTTGTACAAGGGTGCAGGTGGAGAATTCGTTTGCAGATGAACTAGAAAAATAGTTAAACTTTACAATATTTTACAACATCTCTTATCATCAAGTATTGATTCAAAAAATTATGGTTAGTGAAACTAGTGATTTTCTTGATACATTTTATGATAAAGAAAATCCTGCCAAAATTAACCATAATTCAAATCAAATTATTCGTAAAAGCTCAAAAGCTAAATACCAGATTTTTGATGAGGCAGAATTTACGCGTGGACGAGAAGTATTAGGTGATCTAATTGTTCATGGAATGATTGCTTCAGGTGGAACAGATATTGATTGGTTAATTGAGCACAGAGGGGGTTTCATCATTCTAGAATTCAAAGGATTTCATAACGATAAAATCAATATTGCAAAAGGCCAAATGATTGCATATGAAAAATTGCATGAAAAATTAAACCAAGCAACAAAGTGTTATCTGTACATAGTCGGTTGTGATGATATTGATTTTTCAAATCCTGATTCAACGATTTGGATTTTTGAGATGAGTCAATGGAAAAAAGGTGCAATCCCAAAAAATACTAGTGATATTTATGAAAATGATTCTAAAAGGCAAAACAAATTCATAGTCTATCGTGAATATATGGATGAAATTAGTGTAGAGAAATTACGAGACATAGTTGACTCTCATTGGAAAGAATTTGAAAAAATTTAACTAGTAAATGAAAATGTGCTAGATTTTGTTTCTACGCCATTATCTACTTTGATTGTATAAGTACCAGAATTTTCCCATCCAGGACCACCAGCTATTGCCAATGTAGAATATCTACCATCACTTTTTAATGAAATTTTTTCTGTCCACACAAGTTCATTGTTTTGAGTTTGAATTGAAAGAATAACAGAACCAGAAGTATCAGAAATTCCACTAATTGAAATTATATCTTTTTTATTATACGATGAAAAATCAGTTTGAATTGATAATGTATCAATTGATGTGATTTGGGTATTAAATACATTAGAGGTTCCACTAAAAGATACAGCTGCAATTATAATTATTGCCAAAACAAGTATACCAACTCCCAACATTATTTTTGAGTTGTTTGAGATAGTAGATGAAATTCTTGGAGGTGGGGGTTGAAACGTTTGAATGGTTTGAATTGAAGGGGTTGGTTCTACTTTGGGTGCCTTTCCCAAATGTTTTTCTGCTAATTTTCTAACATAATTTCTTTCATAGTTACTAATTACCTCATCATTCTCACATGCTCGAAAAATTTGCTTTAGGATTCTATCATCTCCAAAGTCTTTATCCAAAAGTGCTTTAACATCATCATGTAAGGAATCAGTCATGTGTATTTTCTCACACAATGATTATTTATCAATACCTTGTTTAAGATTTCGAAGGATTCCTATCAAAGAAATAGATTTTATATTTTAAAAAAAATAGATTTTAGCTATCTTGAGTAGATCTTTTGGGCTTGAATTATTACTGTTCTAAGATAGTCCTTTGCAGTAGAATCAGATACCCCCATCTGTTTTGCTTTAATGTATAGGGTATTTTCTTGAGGATCGACCAAATAGCATTTTAAAAGATAGTTTAATCTATGAGATCTTTTTTCATCACTTTTCATAATTTTACTTTATTTTTATGCTAAAAAGGTCAGAGGATAATACAATAACCAATTACTTCACAGCATCATAAAATTAAAATAAAAACATATGATCTCTTTTAAAGAATACATAAAGAGAAATGAAAATGAAACGAATTGAGGTAACAGTTCAAGCCACTAAGATAGGAGCAGTTTCTAATGCAATTAATGACATAGTCGGAGGTTTTTCCATTTTAGAAGGAAATGGACGAGGATCCGGAGAGAGACAAATCATTAGAGCAGGAAGAGGAACTGGGACTTTTGTTGCAGAATACAACAAAGTAGCCATAATAACCACGATTGTGGATGACTCAGAAGTTGAAAAAGTTACTACAGCAATCGCAGATGCATCTTTTACAGGCAAAGGCGGAGATGGAATTATCACCGTATCTAGTGTTGAAAGTGTTCTAAATATTGCATCAAAAAAGACGGGTTCAGAAGCCCTCTAATCATTTTCTTTTATCAATCATTATTTTTATTGAAATAATCTACTGAGAGGGTAACTATTCCTCTCAGTGCGGTATCCTTTTGGGGGACATGTTTTTTGAAGGGATGTTTAGTATTACAATCCAAGTATAAAAGCAAAAGATTTTGGGAATTTATTGTTGTCCTTCTATTCCCATTAAGGTCAAAGTCGAACGAATTTTTGGAATTTTTCTAATATTCCAGGTAATAGTCTCTCGTAGTGTTTCTACTTGAGTAGATTCTACTTTGGCCAATATATCATAGGCACCAAATGTACCATGAACTTCGGCAACACCGTCAATTGATTTTAGTTCTGAAATTACTGCTTCCTCAGAACCCAGCTCACAGTTTATGAGAACATAAGCTGTTGCCATTATGATTCAATTCCTATCTTCATACAATAAATGCCATCTGGAAATATATAAGAATAGACTAATTTAATTAAAAATTCAATTATATTTTGGATGAAATCATATACAAGTGTAAAGTAATTTATGATAATTCAATAAATCTTTAAGATTGTAAATAAGCATCATTCATAATTTTTTCAAGTTCTGTAATATTTTTTGAGAGTGTAATTTTTAAACGCATTTTAGAACCTCCGTTCATGCCTTTTGTAAATCGCATTGCTTGACTTTTGATATTTGCAAATTTGATTTTATATTTTGTAGTAAGATGTAGATAATCAAAAAAAGAGTCTAGTTTATCTTTAAAAGAATATTCCTTGTATGAGTTTGTTTTAAGATAGTCATTAATTTGTTCAAATAGAAATGGATTTCCCATGGCCCCGCGACCAATCATCACATAATCACAACTGGTTTCATCAATCATTATTTTTGCATCCTCTGGAGTTACAATATCACCATTTCCAACTATAGGAATATTTGAAACTTCTTTTAGTTCTTTAATCATGGACCAATCTGAATGACCAGAATAACCCTGACTAACAGTTCTTGGATGAAAAGTAATCATTTGAATTCCTTCATCTTCTGCAACTTCAGCAATTTCTCTAAATAGGAATTTACTTGCATCAGTTACACCTGAACGAATTTTTAGTGTGACAGGTTTTTTTACAGCATTAACTAGAGTTTGAAATATTTGTTGAGTTAGATTAACTTCTTGTAATAAAGCACCTCCAGCCATTTGTTTTGTAACATGAGGTGCAGGACATCCCATGTTGTAATCAATAATATCAAAATAAGGCTCTACAATTTTTGCTGCTTTTTCTAAGGCCGTTAAATCTGATCCAAATAATTGAACTGAAAGTGGACGTTCTTCTTCTGAGAATTCAATGAATTCTTGAATTGTTTGCATGTTTTCTTTGAATTGTTTTTCTTTAGCTATGATACTATGAATATTTGTAAATTCAGTTACAACTAGGCCTGCACCCATTTGTTTACATTGTAAGCGTAATGCAGGATCACTTACTCCAGCCATTGGAGCTAAAAAGGCTCTACTAGAGAATTTTGGAAGCATAAGGGAAATGAAATTGTTTGAATATATTTACTATATCAAAAAACTAGTTATCAGGGCAGCCATCAAAGTCTTTGTCACCGTCATAGTCTTCTGCTTCAAGAGGGCACATGTCATATTCATCGATTATACCATCTAAATCAGCATCATGTTTGTATCGTGATTGTTCTGGAGCAATGTCAGGGCAGCCATCATGATCATTGTATTTATTCCAAGATTCTTTATCATTTGGACATAAATCTATATCATCAGGTATAGTATCACCATCAGTATCAATTACAATATTTTTAGTTGGTAATGTATCTGGACATCCATCATAGTCAGCATACCTGTTCCAAGTTTCATTTTGTTCTGGACACATATCCGTAGTATCTGGAACTCCATCTCCATCAGAGTCAGGTTGTGCATTATCAATATCAGGGCAACCGTCATCATCTTGGAAACCATTATAATTTTCAGTAACTAGTGGACAATCATCGTCAACATCAGGAATTCCATCATTATCTGAATCAATTACAAATGATTCGAAAATAGAATCTGGACAACCGTCATCATCTTGGAATTTATTGTAAGTTTCAGGTTCTAGTGGACATGCATCAGATACATTACGAATTCCATCCATGTCAGTATCAGCTAGAGAATAAAAATTATCAGGGCAACCGTCTTCATCTTGGAATTGGTTGAAAATTTCTGGTTGTGTTGGACACAAGTCTAGATAATCAACAATTCCATCACCATCAGAGTCAGCTGTCAATTTATTATCATATACATAATCTGGGCAACCATCTTCATCTTGGAATTTATTGTAAGTTTCAGGACTAAATGGACAAGAGTCTACATTATCATTAATTCCATCACCATCAGAATCTCCTGTAATTGTTAATTGTAATACATCAGGGCAACCGTCTTCATCTTGGAAATTGTTAAAATTTTCACGCTCTAGTGGACATGCATCTTTATCATCAGGAATACTATCATAATCAGAATCAATTAAACCATCAGATGTGATCCCAAGAATATCAGGACATCCGTCAGTATCTAAGAAATCATTATAGTTTTCTGGCTCATCAATACATGAATCCCATCTATCCTCAATTCCATCGCCATCAGTATCTGGGAATGTGTATGTGGATATTGTTGTTGTATCAACTGAATCAGGACAACCGTCTGTATCTTGGAATTTATTGTAAGTTTCAGGAATCAGTGGACATGCATCTTTATCATCAGAGATTCCATCTTGATCAGAATCCCTTACTGTATAGTCATCAGGACAGCCATCTGTATCATCAAGGCCATTAAATATTTCTGGTTGTGTTGGACACAAGTCTAGATAATCAACAATTCCATCACCATCAGAGTCAGGTAATCCACCCTCACCACCTTCAGGTGGGTTATCAGGACAACCGTCTTCATCTTGGAATTTATTGTAAGTTTCTTTAATGTTAGGACATTGATCAATATGATCTTCAATTCCATCAAAATCTTCATCATACCATGGAACAAAATTTGATGGACATCCATCAATGACACCTTCATAATCTTCAGACAAATTTGGACATGCATCTATTGCATCATCTACACCATCATTATCCAAATCTGAAGCAGCAAAAGTATAGCTAATAGGCATACTAGTGAGCACGGTTAAAAGTAATATTAGAAATGGTAATGTGAGTATTTTTTTCATTTTTCAATTTTTCCTCGAGAATCCAGTTATTAAACCTCACTCTAAAATTGACTTAAAATTTTGAGAGTTTTTAGAATAACTTTCATGCAAAATGAAAAACTCGATCAATTTAAGTAAAGTAAAACGAAATTTGATTTCATGAGTTGTTCTGCAGAAACAGTTGAAGAAGATGATCGACTACTTCAGATCAAACCTGTAATATCTGCTCAATTAAAAAAAGCAAAGTATGGAGTAGCAGATCATTCTACAGTAGCACTATGTCATTGGACAAAAAAATCATTCAAACATGAAGGAAATTGTTACAAAAACAAGTTTTATGGAATTTCAACTCATGGGTGTATGGAGTTTTCCCCAGCTGGAATGCATTGTGAAAATCGTTGTGTGTATTGTTGGAGACCAATGGAATTTTACGATTCAATGGAAATGAAACCAGAACAAGTTGCAGAGCCTGAACAAATTTTAACAAAATTGATGGCTGAAAGAAAAAAGCTGATCAATGGATTTTACGGAGATTCAAGAAATGATAAACAACGATTAGATGAATCATTATTACCTACTCATTATTCAATTTCACTTTCTGGAGAACCTACAATGTATCCAAAATTACCAGAACTAATCAAATATCTACACTCACTTGAAGCAACAAAATCAACTTTTCTTGTAACTAATGGACAAGAACCAGACATGATACAAAGACTACAAGATGAAGATGCATTACCAACACAATTGTATCTATCAACTAATGCTGCAGACTATGAATCATTTAAGAGAATAAACAGACCAAAATATGATGATTCATGGGAAAGATGGAATAAAACTCTTGGAATGTTAAAGCATTTGAACACAAGAACAGTTCTAAGAATTACTCTGATTAGAGACTATAATGACATAAAAGAAATGATTCCAGCATTTGCAGAAATGGTTAGAAAAGCAAGTCCTCACTTTATTGAAATTAAATCCTACATGCATATTGGCCGTTCAACTAATAGATTAGAATATGAAAACATGTTAGAAATGGAAGAAATAAAAAACTTTAGTAAAGAAATTGCAGAACAAAGTAAAATCTTTTCAGTAATGGATGAAAGTATTGTTTCAAGAATTTCAATATTACAAAATAATGAACGATTTATTGATCGTTTTATTCCTACTTGTGTAAATACCAGTTAGAAAATTTTTTTAATGCTTTGTATCTGTGTGATAACTCATTTTTGTTATTCAATTCTGCAAATGTTTTCTTTAAATTATTTGGAATAAAAATAGGATCGTATCCCCAACCTTTTCCTTTGACATGTTTTGAAATGGAACCATCTATTTTTGCATCAAAAGATTGTAAAATATTTTTATCACAATAAGTAATAATTGAAACAAATTTTGCTTTTCTATTTTGTTTTAGGAGATTAAGAATTCCATTGTTTCCAATTGTTTTAAAAATATATGAAGAATATGGACCTGGAAAACCATTAAGGGAATTAATAAAAATTCCATCATCTTCAATAATTAATGGTTTTTTACATTTTGAAAATGCATCTCGTGCTTTGGATACAGCAATTTCTTTAAGAGAATTTGACTGAATTTCCTCCAAATTTAATTTGATAAATCCAAGTTTTATTCCAAAAGAATCAAGAATTGTTTTGGCTTCTTGATACTTGTGATTATTTGATGATACAAAATATAGATCAAACGACTTGTGCATATCTTCCACGACTCTCTATATCTAAAACAAGTTTTGTGATTTTAGTAAAAGAAGCACTACCAACAATGGATTTGTATCCAAGAAGGAAATTCTTCCAAGCCGATTGCATAATTTTTGCATGAGCACTGTTTAGAATTTCCTTAATTAGTCTCAAATCAACTGCGTGATCTTCAGATTTAATTGTATTTTGAGACAATCCAAAATCAATTACATATACAGTATTTTGAAATAGAATGAAATTGGATGTTGTCAAATCACCATGCATTACTCCATTTTGATGTAACATTCCAACTAGTTTTCCAATTTGTTTTGATAACTCAATAATTTTAGATCCAGATAAATCATGAACAGGTTTTCCGGGTATTTCTTGCATTATAATTGAATTATTTTTCAAATTGACAAAGTAAACAAGAGGAGTTGGAATTCCAAATGATTTTACTTGTGATAACATTTGGGATTCTTTTATGGTTCTTTGTTTACATATTTTTGAATCAAGTGTAGAATTACGATAATTTTTTGGTTTTCTGATTTTAAGAATTGCTTTAGAATTTTGCCACATCATTTGATATATGTCAGCCTCTGCGCCTTTTTTCATTAGTTTCATTACCATTATATCTAAAGGAATTCAATAAAAATTGTTCATGGAAGACGGAGAACAACGAGTTTCACAAGAAGATTGTAGTGAAGATAATTTAGGAATAGGGATTCTAACATTGACAAATAAAAGATTAGCATTTGATAAAACTAAAGCAAGAATAATGGATTTTTCAAAACATATGGGGGAGACAATTTTAGATATTCCATTAAGTGATGTAACAAAAACATGGAAAGAAGGGTTACTAATGAAAAAAATTTGTTTTACAGCAAAAACTAGTGAAGGTGAAAAAACCTTCAAGTTTGGAGTTTTTAATACAAAAAAATGGCTCAAAAAAATAGATCAAACAATTAATGAATTTAATAATTAACTACTACAGAATCTAATCGCCATGATTGTGTAACAAAAGTATCTTTTAACAAAGTACCAGGTTTTACTTTAGATTCCAAAATTCCCGTCCAACATATTTGACTTCCACAATCTCCTGCATATTTTAATGGAACAACAAAAAATTTACATCCATGTCGTTTACACACATCTTGAAGCATTTCAGATAATCGTTTATTTGCTGCAACTCCACCAACGATCATTAATTCTTTTTTTCTTGTAAATGATAATGCTCGTTCTACAGATTCACTAATCATAGCAAAAGCAGTTTCTTGTAGAGAATAACATGCATCAATTTTATTTTTCTTTGCAACAGATTTTGTTGCAGATAATAAACCTGAAAATGATACATCGTTTCCTTTAACGGAATATGGTAAAGTAACATAGTTTGATGAAGTAGATGCCAATTCTTCTATATTTTTTCCACAAGGAGAAGCAAATCCAAGTGATCTTCCAAATTGATCTAATAATTGACCCAATGTAATATCCAAAGTTTCACCAAATACTCTCCACTGTTTATCAAGAAATGCCAAAATCATAGTATGTCCACCTGAAACTAAAAGAACAAGAGGATTAGAAGCTCCTGTAAGTAATTTACCCAATTCAATATGTCCAATTGCATGATTTACAGGATAGATTGGAATTTTGTAAAAAGATGCCAATGATCTTGCAACTACTGCACCAACACGTAAACAAGGACCTAATCCAGGACCGGCAGCATAAGAAATAATATCAAGATCTTTAATTGTGATTTTTGCTTCTGTTAGGGATTCAGAAAGTACTGAAGAGCAATTTTCAATATGATGACGTGATGCTTCTCGTGGATGAATTCCTTCTCCGTTTGCAGGACGATAAATTTTACGAATATCAGAAAGTATTTTTCCTTTATTTCCTTTTTTTTCAATTATAGCACAAGAAAATGTATGAGCAGTACTTTCAATACCTAAACCAAGCATACTAACCCCTACTTAGTGTAGATACAATTTTGATCACATCGCCATTTTTTAGTTTCTGATCACCACTAATTCGTTGTTTAGTTTTACAGTCAATTGCATGTAAAAATCCTTTAGCAATATCAGCATGAATTAATGCTGCCAAATCTTTTGCAGTAGAATCTTTTGGAAGTAGTTTTGAGTCAGGTAAAATTACACCATCTTTATTCGTTAACTTAGTTTCATCTTCT